>Ga0210398_10002041_pt1 | contig 20047 bp, 17 predicted proteins | sample IncBWC4OmetaG_FD_161047 | JGI IMG/M metagenome (GOLD analysis project Ga0210398, IMG submission 161047) | Forest soil microbial communities from Barre Woods Harvard Forest LTER site, Petersham, Massachusetts, United States - Inc-BW-C-4-O | ecosystem: Environmental > Terrestrial > Soil >...
GTCTTCCTCAGCCGCAAGGACGGGACGGCCGACGCCGCGGTGGTGATCGGTGACGGAATCGGCCCGCTAATGCTGAAAATGTATAATCCGGAAGAGCAGGTCCCGATCAGCGATCCGAGTATTGCGGCGGTGCTGCGTGTCGGCATGTTGGTGCTGCCCTAAGGCGCTGTCGGCGCTCGTGCTTTGGGGAGGAACAGGCCGCCGGCGGTGGCGATTCGCGCGACGCGGCAGCGACGGGTGGGGAAGCTTGCTCGCGGGTTTTGCGTTGGGCGGCGTCAAAGCGTGTCAAATTATTGACTTTTTGCGTAATCGGCGCCGGCGCGGGGCGCGAAATCGCCGATTGCCGAGGCTTCGTATAAACTCGCGATGCTTCCTTTAGCCAATCGCTCCGCCGCGGGGAATGCGACGTGGTCAGCGTACCCGACCCATCCCCTGATCGGCCTCGGGATTTCCTGAGGGGCGGCGACCTATTCGCTTGGTTGCGCCGGGCGTCGTCGTCGCCGCACCTCGTCGCGCTCACATTCGTGGCGGCCGGAGTGCTGCCGCCCGTTGGGCTTGCCGCGCTGCCGGGTGGGCTCACGATGCTTGGCGCGCCACAGACCGGAATCGTGCTCGTGGCGACACTGCTCGTCGCGCCGGCGCTCGTGGGCTTTGCCGTCGCGCTGAAAGGTTTCGACGCGACGCTCGCCCGATTGCGCGCCGAGGCGGGTGGTGAATATCGCCAGATTATCGCGCGGGTCCTGCTTGGCGCGGTGATACTCGCTTATGTGTTCGGTCTGCTGGCGGTGCGCACTGGAGATGCCGCGGTCGCGCCGTCATTGCTGATCGGCTCGCTGAACCTCGCGGCAGGCTGGCTTTTCCTCCTCAACGTGGTGATCGATGCGCGGCGTTCGGGCCTGCGCCGCTGGGCGGCGCTCGTCTCCGATATAAGCCTGTTGTCGATCCTGCTGGCCGTCGGCGGCCCACTGACCGCGGCTCTCGCGTTGGTTTATCTCTACATTGCGATCAGCAGCGCCGAGCATCACGGACGGCGCATGTTGGCAGCGGCGATCGGGCTCGAACTGATAGCCTTCGCCGCCGTTGTCGCGATGACGCCGTTCTGGCGCGAGCATCTGCTGCTCGCGGCCGGCGTCATGCTGGCGATGTTGCTGCTGCCGGTTTATGTCGGCGCCGTGCTGCATCGCCTCGGCGCGGAGCGCGATGGGGCGGAAACCGCTAATACCGCGAAGAACCGCTTTCTCGCCGCGCTGAGCGATGATCTGCGCGGCCCGCTGCGGACGATCGCGCGCGCCGGTGCCGCGATCGACCGCACCACCGTCGACCCCGATCAGTGGGACATGATTGCGCGCATGCGGATGAGCGCCCGCTCGATGCTGCTGCAGCTCGACGACATGCTCAACTACGTCAAAATCGACGGCGGCACGTTTGCGCCGGAAACGCGCTCATTCGACCTTTACCGGTTGGCGAACGGCGCGGTGCAGGCGCTGCGCGCATCCGCCGCCGAGCGCGGGATCGCGCTGGCGCTGCGCATCGACCCTGAGCTTCCCTACCAGCTGCGCGGCTGGCCGCACCAGCTGCGCCAAGTCCTCATTTGCCTGGTCACCAACGCGATCCGCCATTCCGGCAAGGGCAATGTCCGGATCAATCTCGACCCAGTCGAGCTCAACTATGCATACCCGGAGCCCGACCGCGTGACGTTGCGCCTCGCGGTCGCGAACAGCGTGGCGGACAATCGTCTCGAGACGATCGACGAGGAGGATGCCGACGACAGGCCGCTCGGTCTTGCGATCGTCGATCGCCTGGTCGGGCTGATGGGGGGACGATTATCGGTCGAGACAGCGACGCGGGGCGGGCTGTCGATGACCGTCGAGCTGCCGTTCGCGATCGACCAGGCGTCACTCGCTCTGCCGCTCGACCTGGCGCATCTGCCGGTGTTGGTCGTCACCAAGGACGCCGAGTTTGTCGGCGATCTGATCGAGCCGCTCGAGGCGTGGCGCGCCGACCCGCGCTGGATCGGGGCGGGGGATCAGGCGCTTGCTTATCTCGAATCGTTCGATTCGGGGATGCGCCGCGCGGTGCTGATTGTTGATGGCCGCGCCGATGTGCTTCAGGCGCTCAGCTGGGCTCATCGCGCCAGCGATTTGCGCAGCGGCGAAACCCCGTATGTCCTGTTTGTTGTCGACGAGCCGCGGATCGACAGTGTCATCGGCCTTGCCGATGGCGAGCTTGACGGCATCCTACCCGCTCCGTTCACGGCCGCCGCGTTGCGCGGCGCGCTCCATGCGCTGCGGCTGGAACCGGCCGATTGGTTCCTCAGTAGCGCGTCGTCGGCACTCGCTGAAAACCCGCCTCCGCCTCGCCGTCGGACGATCGTCGAGGACATCCCGCGGCCTCGGCCCGCTGCCGATGAGATTGCGCAACTGCGCCCGCGCGCGGCAGAAGCGCCGCCGCTGGGTCGAGAGCCGATCGAGGAGCGTATAGCGCCGGCGCCGCCATCGCCGCCGGACGACGAACCGACCCGCATCGCTCCGCCGCGACCGGCGTCGCCGGCCGCCGATCTGCCGCCGCGCCGCCGGCAAATCCTGGTGGCCACCGGCAATCCGGCGAATCGCAAGATCCTCGCGTCAATCCTCTCGCGCGCCGGCTACACCGTGCATTTCGCCGAGGATGTCGACGAGGCGCGTCAGGGGCTGGAGACCCGCGAGCTCGATGCCCTGCTGCTCGATCTGACGGGTTACGTCGGCTCCGATTATGGTGCGGCGCGCCAATGCCGACGGGCACGGCCGGCCTTGCCGATCCTCGCGCTTAGCGGCGACAAGCCCGAGATCGCCGAGCGCCGCGGGCGCGATGCCGGTCTCGATGCCGTGCTGCCAAAACCGGTCGAGCCGCGTCGCCTGGTCGCCGCGCTGGCGACGGCGCTCGACAGCGAGCCGGCGTCGGCCACGGCGGCGGCACCGCGCGGCGTCGTCACGGAGCTTGCTTCTCATCCGCGCTTCGCCGGCGAGGGCGCGACCGTCGCCGAGACCCGCGACACCGAGACGCCGTTGTGGTCCGCGAACCAGGAGATCGACGCGCTGCAAGCTTTGATCGACACGTTCCGCGTCGATTCCGCGCGCATCGTCGGCGATATTGATCGCGCTTGCGGCGGCGGTGATGTGTCTGCGTTCGAAGCGGCGCTGGCGGCGATGAATGCCTGCACCCAGGTGTTCGGCGTCAACCGGATGCGCGAGATCCTGGAGTCGATCCCGGAGCCGACCCCGGCCAAGCTCCGCCTGCGTGGGGCGAATTTTGTGCACCGCATCGAGGGCGAGCTGGCGCGGCTCGACGCCGCGCTGATCGACTATCTAAAGACCGCTAAATAGCTGCCCAGCGAATTCGAGCGGCGCCGTGGGCCGCGGCGGCTCGGGCGTCGACACGACGGGCTCGGGCCCGGCGAGAGCCACGGGCGGGTCGGGTTCCTGCGGAGGCTGCTGCGCGGCGGTGACGCCCCGGCGTTCGGCCAGAACGGCGATCACGCGATCGCGGTTCTCCCAGCAGACCTCGACGTAATAGATCGCGCTGGCCGCGATAAACACCGCCAGCGCATCGTTAAAGGCGGCGAGCGCGTCTTCGAATTGCGTGGTGCTGTTGCCGCGCTCGCCCAGGCGCATCAGCGTGCCGCCGAGATTGTTCTGCGTCATCGCCCACTGCATCGGCGCGCGTTCGTAGGTGCATTCGGTGAGCGCCGCGCGATAGCACGCCGCTGCTTCGTCGAGCCGACCAGAGCCGATATCGCGCTCGCCGAGCCGCGCCAGCGCATTGCCGAGATTGTTCTGGGTCATCGCCCAGTCGAGCGGCAGGCGCTCGCGCGAATGTTCCTTGAGCGCCTCGCGATAGGCCGTTACCGCCTCGCGCAGCGAGTTGGTCTCGTTCTCGCGGTCGCCGAGGCTCGACAAGACGTTGCCGAGATTGGCCAGGGTGCGCGCCCAATCGAGCGGGTTGCGCTCGCGGCGGTACACCCACAACGCGGCGCGATAGGCCGTTACCGCCTCGCGCAGACGCCCGGTGTCGGTCTCGCGTTCGCCGATCGCGGCCAACACATTGCCAAGATTGGCCTGGGTTATCGCCCAGTCGAGCGGCGCGCGTTCCCGCGTGCGGACCCGCAACGCTTGCCGGTACGCTTCGAGCGCCTGTTCGAGCCGCGCCGTACCGGGTTCGCGCTCGCCGAGGCTGCGCAGCGCGGCGCCGAGATTATGCTGGCTCATACCCCAATCGAGCGGCACACGCTCGGGGCGGTATTCTTTCAGCGCCTCTTCGTAGCAGACGACAGCCTGTTCGAGCAGCACGGGGCTCGACTGGCGGACGCCGAGATTGCGCAGTGCCGCGCCGAGATTGTTCTGCGTCATCGCCCATTCGAGCGGGTGGCGTGAGCGGACATAGACCTCGAGCGCGCCGCGATAGGCGGCGATCGCCTCTTCGACGTGCTGGGTGCCGCTTTCACGTTCGCCGAGCGCCGCCAGCGCATTGCCCAAATTGTTCTGCAGCATCGCCCATTCGACCGGCTGCTTTTCGCGGCTGTAGCGGCGCTGCGCGAGATGCAGCGCGCTGACCGCTTCGGTCAGGCGCGCCGGGGTGATGCCGCGCGAACCCGCCGCGCTGAGTGGGGCTTCGTCCCGCGTCGTCGCCGGAAAACGGGCAAGTGCGGCAGCGGCCATGACCAAACCTCCGCCTTTTGTCCGGCGATCGCAACGAATCGGCCGAAATCCGGCCTGTTCCGCCAGTTTGTTCGGACTGGCCTGTGTCTGTTCGGCGCGCAACCGGCGCGACGATTCTCGGCGCGGCATTGCTCGCGGCTCGCGAGAACGCCATGCTGGGATCAGGCGGGAGACGCGGATGGCGGCGGGGAACGGCAAGCGGGTTGGGGTGATTGGCGCCGGCATGGTCGGCGTCTGCATCGCGAGCTATCTGCAGCGCGAAGGCCATAGCGTCTTTCTCGTCGACCCGAACACGCCCGGCGAAGGCGCTTCATTTGGCAATGCCGGCGCGTTCAACGCGTCGTCGGTGACGCCGGTCTCGTCGCCTGGCATCGTCAAAAAGGTACCCGGCTGGCTGCGCGATCCGCTCGGGCCGCTGTCGCTGCGCTGGAGCTATCTGCCGGCGATCCTGCCCTATCTGTGGCGTTTCGTGCGCGCCGGATCGGAGGAAAAGGTGCATGCCCAGGCGCGCGCGCTGCGGCCGCTCGTCGGCGCGACGCTGTCGGCGCTGCAGCCGCTCGTCAAGGATGCCGGGGCCGAGCATCTCGTGCATCAGCGCGGCCATCTTTACGTCTATCGCTCGGCCGAGTCGCTGGCCAAGGACGGGCTTGCCTGGGCGTTGCGCCGGGAGAACGGGGTCGAGGTCGACGAATTCGACGCCGATGAGCTGCGCCAGCTCGAACCGACCCTGTCGCGCGACTATGTCCATGGCCTGCTGGTGCGCGAGAACGGCCATACCAGCAACCCGTTCGGCCTGGTCAGCGCGCTGTGCGAGCATTTTGTTCGTGAGGGCGGTGTGGTCATTCGCGCCGAGGCGCAGGGCTTTCGTCTCGACGGCGGGAAGTTGACCGCGATCCGCACCGAGGCCGGCGAGCTGGCGGCTGATATGGCTGTCGTCGCCACCGGCGCTTGGTCAAAGCCGCTCGCCGCCGGGCTCGGCGACCGTATCCCGCTCGAAACCGAGCGCGGCTACCATCTGATGATCCGCGATCCTGAAGTAATGCCGAAAATCCCGACGGCTGACGGCGACGGCAAATTCGTCGCGACCCCAATGGATACCGGGTTGCGTCTCGCCGGCACGGTCGAGCTGGCGGGACTGCAGGCGCCGCCCGATTGGCGTCGCGCCCGTATCCTTCTCGAACAAGGCCGTAAGCTGCTGCCAGGCCTCGCGGCGCACCATGCCGAAGACCGGCTCTCGGTTTGGATGGGTCATCGCCCGTCCACCCCGGACTCGCTGCCGGTGATCGGTCGCTCGCGTGCGACGCGCGACGTGATCTACGCGTTTGGCCATGGCCATGTCGGGATGACCTCGGCGCCGATGACCGGACGGCTCGTCGCCGATCTCGTCGCCGGCCGCGAGCCGTCGATCGATATTTCGCCTTTCTCGCCGGCGCGCTTTTGATGGACCAGCTCCACGACATTCTGACCCGCGACGTCTTTCACGGCCTCAACCTGCTCGTGCTACTCGGCTTTGTCGCGATGGGCGTCGGTCTCAGCCAAGGCCGCCAGGGCCGGGCGCGTGCGCCCATCGCCTTTGCGCTGATGGGCCTCGGCACCGTGCTGGTCTTTGGCGGGCTCTACGTCGCCCACGCGCCGAGCTGACGCGGGTCAAAGGCGAATTCGTTGTCGTTTCTCGATTTTGTGTTCTACGCGCTCGTGCTGATGGGGGCGTTCGCGGTGCGCAGCGCCGCCGGATTTGGCGCGGTGCTGATCGCGGTGCCGATGCTCGCCTTCGTGATGCCGATGTCGACGGCGGTATCGATCGGCTCGGCGCTGACCGCGATCACCTCGATCCACCAGCTGGGCCGCGGCTGGCGCCACATCGCATGGCGGGAGTTCGCCACGATTGCGTCCTACACGGCGGTCGGCATCGTGTTGGGCTTTTATGTTTTCGCGATGCTGAACGAAGACATCCTGCGGCGCTGCTTCGGCGTCTTCCTGGTGCTCTACGCGCTTTACGCGCTGTGGACGGCGAAGTCTCCCGTCGTCCTCCCGACGCGCTGGCACGGGCCGCTGGCCGCGGCGACCGGCATCTCCGGCGGCTTTATCGGCGCCCTGTTCGGGGCCGGTGTCGGGCCGATCTACGTCATCTATTTCAACACGCTGAGCCTGGAGCGGGAAGTTTTCCGCGTGACGATGACGACGGTCGCGCTGATCGGCGGGCTGACCCGGATCACCGGCTATGCCGGGATGGGATTTTACCAACGCTCGACCCTGGTTCTCCTAGCGGTCGGCTTGCCGATGGTGGTTGTCGGCTCGTGGCTCGGCGATCGGGTGGTGCGGCGACTCAACCCACAGCACTTTGGCGTGTTTATCGGCGCCCTCATCCTGCTCAGCGGCGTCGCCCTCTTGCTGAAGTGATGCGGGCGCGGACCACGTCTGCGTGCGAAGTTTCTTGACATTTGTACTCTGTTCGTTCACGTTCGCGTCAGGCGATGTGGGGTGAGCAACGATGGCGTTAGCTAGGCGTCGCTGTGTTGTTGGGGAGTAGGGGCGCCGGAACGGACTGAAGCAACGAAATCGCATAACAGGAGGCGGTCACCTCCTGTTATTTGCGGCGGTAACAGGAGGATATCAGGAGGTGAGCCTCCTGATAAAGAGAGCGCCCGAAAATGCCGGCACGATGCCACATCGACTCCGGTATTGCGGCATTCCAAAAGCGCCGTGGCGAGCCTATGCTTCGCTTCACCGATTTTTGAGGGAGGACTGAGATGGCCAACGACGTTTCCCCCATCAGCGTCGCCGTCGGCATGAAGCCAGTGCATTCGAGCGCCAAGGCGCCGGTGATGGCGAAGGGCCGCCGCGATTTCTTCACCTATCGCGATCTCGGCGTGAAGGAGGGTAGCGCCGACAGGATGCGCGCGACGCTGATGAAGGCCAAGGAAGGCATGACCGAGCCGACCGGCTGGCATTACCACACCTGCGAGAGCCAGTTCGTCTATTGCCTCAAGGGCTGGGTCGAGCTCGAATTTGAGAACGCGCCCACCGTGCGCATGGAAGCCGGCGACTCGATGTTCATCCCCGGCGGCTGCATCCATAACGAGCTGCGCACGTCGAACGATATTGAGATCCTCGAAGTCTCGACCCCGGGCGAGCTCGGCACCGTTCCGGTCGACGCGCCCAAGGGCCACTAAGCGCGAAAGACCTGGCCGATGACCGCGAGCGGCAGCAACGACTACGTCGTTCCCGAGACGATGAAGGCCTGGGTCCTGGGCGGCCCGGACGAGTTGTCGCTCGTCGACAAGAAGGTGCCGGAGCCTGGTCCTGCCGAGGTGCTGGTGCGGATCGATGCGATCGCGGTCTGCGCGACCGACATCGAGGTCTTGAAGCACGGCGTCCCCGCGATGATCGAGGGCGAGCTCCCGTTCAACAAAGGGTTCACCCCCGGCCACGAGTACATGGGCACGGTGGTGAAGCTCGGGCCGACGGTCGACGAATTCGCGGTCGGCGACCGGGTCGCGGTTGAGATCCATGCCGGGTGCGGCCGCTGCCCGCGCTGCCGCGAGGGCATGTACACCTCATGCCTCAATTACGGCTGGCACTCGAAGGGCCATCGCGCCAACGGCTTTACCACCGATGGCGGGTTCGCCCAGTATGCGGTCAATAATATCAACACGATGGTGCACATTCCCGACACAATCAGTGACGCCGAGGCGACGCTGATCGTCACCGCCGGCACCGCGATGTATGGCCTCGATGTGATGGGTGGAGTCATCGCCGGCGAGCCGGTTGTGGTGGTCGGGCCGGGGCCGATCGGCCTGATGGGCGTCGGGGTCGCGAAGGCCTTGGGCGCGCAGCCGGTGATCCTGACCGGCACGCGCGATAGCCGGCTCGAGATGGGCAAAAAGCTCGGCGCCGACCATGTCATCAATGTCAGCCGCGAAGATCCGGTCGAAGCGGTGATGCGGATCACCAACGGCAAGGGCGTCAATTACGTGCTCGAATGCTCGGGCGCGTCGAACGCGCTTAATGAGGCGGGCCGCATGGTCACACGCGGCGGGCGTATCTGTCTCGCGGCCTTCCCGCATAAGCCGGTGATGGTCGATCTCGCGCATCTCGTGCGCAACAACATCTACGTCTTCGGCATTCGCGGCGAGGGCAAGAGCGCGACCCACCGCGCTGCGGCACTGATCGCGCAAAAGCGCTTCGAGGCGAAGCTGATCCACACCCACACCTTCCCGCTCAGCGATGTGCCGACCGCGATCCGCTATGCGCGCGAGCGGGTCGACGACGCGATCAAGGTCGTGGTGCAGAACCAGGCAGCGTGACGACTGCTATTGCGGCTGCGGAGCGGCGATCCGATGGGCAACCACGCCGGCGTGTCGCGGCGTGGAATCGGCGCGGGCGGGGGAGATTACTGGCGGGTAGCCGCCGTTCGCCTGCTCACGTCGGATGTCGTTCCCCGGTAGGCCGCTTGGACTGTAGGCGTATTGGGGGCCGGCGCTCGGCGCAACGGCGATCGGGGTCACCGGCATATGTTGCCGGTAGCAGGCTTGGCGATCATCACCGTCGAGGCGATTAAAGTATTTGTCGCGCGAGATGCACTCTTGCAGTGCCGCGGCTTTCGCGGGATCGGAAGGGTAGGCCGCGTTGTACTGATCGATGATCTTGTCGCGGTTCGTAAACGCGATTACCGCGACCGAGAAAACCAGGGGCAACATAACGAGCTTCATAGCCGTAGCCCTTGCGGGCCCTTTGTAATGGGGGATTACATAACGGCCTCAATAGCTTAATTCGTTTAACAACCGATTTACAAGCTGAGTAGGTGTTATTGTTTTCTTGCAATGACTTAGCCAATGCCGCGTGCTGTCTCGGCTCGCGCTAAACTGCTGCGGTGAATGAAGGGGTCGATGATGATTGCCTCGGCTGACAAGCTCACCATCTGCTTCGCGCATGTCGCCTATCGGCTGCGGGAGCGGTTCGCGTTGCGAAACACCGGCATCGCCAATTTCGAGGTGCGCGATCTCGAAACGCTCGCGGCGCGCATCGGCGAGGCTGACGTGCTGGTGATCTCTGGGCTGTGGCGCAACAGCCTTCTGGAGAACGCCGGACGGCTGAAGTTCATCCAGTCGATCGGCGCCGGCACCGACCAGTTTTCGCGCGACGAGCTTGCGAAACGTGCCATCCGTCTGGCAAGCGCCGCCGGGGTTAATGCCCGGGCGGTCGCCGAGCATGCGATGGCGCTGCTCCTGGCACTCGCCCGCCGCCTGCCCGAGGCGCGCGACAACCAGCACAAGCGCGTCTGGCGGCAGATGATCGGCGATCTGACCCTGCGCGAGGACGAACTCGGCGGCAAGACGCTCCTGCTGGTCGGACTGGGGCAGATTGGGGGCCGGTTGGCGCAGCTGGCAAAGGCGTTCGACATGCGCGTCATGGCGCTGCGGCAGAACCCCGCAGCGGGCGCCGGCGCCGCCGATGCGGTGCACGCGACCGGAAACTTCAAATCGCTACTGCCACAAGCTGATTTTGTCGCGCTCTGTTGCCCGCTGACCGCCCAGACCGAGAACCTCGTCGACGCCGAAGCACTGGCGCTGATGAAGCCGTCCGCCTATCTCATCAATGTCGCGCGCGGCCGGGTGGTCGATGAGGCGGCGCTCTCCGCGGCGCTCGCCGCGCACCGGATTGCCGGTGCCGGCATTGACGTCACGGTCGAGGAGCCGCTGGCGGAGGCGTCGCCGCTTTGGGCGATGGAGCATGTGCTCGTTACCCCGCACACTGCCGGCGAGACGCGGCGCTACGAGGATAACGTGATCGAAATCCTGTGCGACAACCTCGGCCGGCTGTGGCGCGGTGAAACGCAATTGCGCAACCAAGTGGTCTGAGGCTTGTCCTCGCGCCCCGGCGTGTTATCTGTTGGTCAAAGATTTTGAGGAGGCTGCCATGATCCATCATCTGTCGATCGCCGCCCACGACCCGAAGCATGCCGCCGGCGTTCTCGCCGAAATCATGGGCGGCAAGTCGGTGCCATTTCCGCCCAATCCGGGCAGCTTTTTCGCGCTGCAACTCGACGAGCACGGTTCGGGGGTCGAGGTTTATCCGGCGGGTACGGAGCTGGAGCCGGGCGGCGAGGTTGGCGGCAGCTTTGTGAAACGGCAGCCGACCGATTTCCAATCGACGCACTTTGCGCTGAGCGTCAAGACCGATGCGGCGACCGTGAAAAAGATCGCCAAGGAGACCGGCTGGCAGTGTTTTGATTGCAACCGCGGCCCATTCCACGTGATCGAGGTGTGGGTCGAGAACCACATCATGGTCGAGGTGCTGCCGCCCGAATACGCGGCTGAGTACCTTGCCTTCACCGACCGCAACAAGGTGCTCGCGTCGATGGAGCGGGCCGGTACGTCGTCAGCGCGGCACGCGCGGCAGCAGCAAGCGGCTGAGTAGCTGGGGATTCGAACCCCGCCGTAACGGTCCTTCAATGACCTCGTCGGCCTGTACCAGCAATATCCGCCGAACGGTTCAGACCAAGGGGCCGGGGTTGCGAACGTAGCTTTCCTTGATTGCATCGGCCGCCCAACAGGCGAGCATGCCGATCGTCTGGGTGGGGCCGTTCGCGGGTTGCTGCGGGAACGCGCTGCCGCCAACCACGAACAGGTTCGAAACGTCCCACGACTGCAGGTATTTGTTGACGACGCTGGTCGATGGATCGCTGCCCATCACGGCGCCGCCAACATTGTGCGTGCTCTGGTATCCTGTGATGCCGAAATGCGTGCCCTTGCTCGTGCCGCCAAAACGCGAACCGTTGAGCGCCCGGCCGATCTCGAGACAGCGCTCGTTCATGTACTTCATCATCCGCAAATCATTGTCGTTCCAGTCGAACGTCATGCGCAACAGCGGCAGGCCGTAAGCGTCTTTGTAGGTCGGATCCAGATCGAGATAGTTGTGCTGGTAGCTCAGACAGGTTGCGTGAATCGAGATCGACATGTTTCGTCGGTAGTACTGGGCGACGGCTTTCTTCCACTCGCCACCCCAACGCGGCGTGCCGGGCGGCACCCGCTTCCCCTTGATCGGCGTCGCGCCGCTCGACGCGACGTTGATGTAGGCGCCCCCGATAAAGCCGAGCGGGCCGCGGTCGATCAGGTCACCGTTGAATTCGTCGATCGACGTGTTGACCTGGCCGCCGCCGATAAACGGATTGAACTCGCGATCGTCGAAGAACACCTGCACCGAGCCGCCCTGCTGGTAGGCGTAGTTGCGGCCGACCACCCCTTTGGCGGTGCGCGGGTCGTAGGGCGTGCCGATGCCCGACAGCAGCAATAGCCGGACATTGCTGAAGCAATAGGCGCCCAGAATCACAATGCCGGCCGACTGCTCGATTTCGTTGCCGCGGGCGTCGATATAGGTGACGCCGGTGGCCTTCTTGCCAGTCGAATCCTTGTTGACGCGCAGCACGTTGCACAGCGGGCGCAACTCGAAGGTCGGCTGCCTTGTGAGCGCGGGCAGCACCGAGGTCAGGGGATTGGCCTTGGCGCCTTGCGCGCAGACATGGCTCGAGCAGAAGCCGCCGAGTGAGCATTCGAGCATCTGGACGCGGTAGAGGTTGCGGTAGTCCGCGGTCATCGCCGCGGTCGGGCCCTGGAACGGCACGTAACCGAGCGAAGTCGCCGCCTCGGCGAAGAGCGCGCCCTGATGCGTGCGCCGCGTCGGCGGGTTTGGGTATTCGCGCGAGCGCGGCCCTTCGTGCGGATTGCCGCCTGCCTGTATCTCGCCGTCCAAATTGCCGGCCTTGCCGCCGACGCCGAAGATCTCCTCGAACTGGTCGTAATAGGGTTCGACGTCGTCCCAGGTGACGCCCCAGTCCTGCAGATTGCAGTCCTCGGGAATGAACGAGGCGCCATAGCGCTCCTTGATGCGCGAGTGCATTTCGAAATCGTGCGGCAAGAAGCGGCGCGCATTGCCACCCCAATGCGCCGACGTACCGCCAACCATCTCGCCTGGCTTGAACGCACCCATCTCGCGCATCGGCAGCGCCGTCTGTGCGTTGTTGTTGCGAAACGTAAGGGTGTCGCGCGCCAGGTTCTGGAAGATGTCGCTATGACGATCGAACTTCAGTTCGTCGTACACGTTGGGTTTCTGAAAGTCGGTGTCGATATCGAACTGCTTGCCGCGCTCTAGGCACACGACGCTCATCCCGGCGCTGGCCAGCTCCATGGACATGATCGAGCCGACCACGCCACTGCCGACGACGACTACATCGACGTATTTTAATTTCGTGGCCGACATCTCAGCGTTCCCCGCTGCTGTTGCGTTTGATGACGACGTGCTTTGGAAAGCCTTCCGCATCGACCGGCACCTTACCGGTCTGGATGTCGAGCACGCTGACGGGTTCGGCGTAATACGGCTCGCGGCTTGTGAGCAGTTCGCGGTATTGGCCGCTCGGCACGCCGGGGAACCCGAGCAGCTTCCAACCGACTTTGTCGCGGTTGCCGCCGTAGAGCGGATCGGCGAAATAGCCCTCTTCGGTGCTGCGCCACAGCATGTCGAAGAAAAATTTCGACGACAGTGAAGGCAGCGCGATCTCGTCCTTCTCCAACTGCTCGAGCAGGCGCAGTTGTTTGTCACCCGCAAGCTGCGCGAAAGGCCGGTCGAACGCGGCTTTGCAGTGCTGGTTGATCTCGCGAATCGCGATCCGATAGACCTCTTGCGGCGTAAAGCGCGATTGGTAGCCCTGCTGCGGCGTGCCCTCCAGCCACGGGCCGCCGCGATATTGCCGGCCGTGGACCCCCCAGGTACTGGCCAATGCGCGGTCGATATAGACCACCACGCCCGCATCGCGAGCCCCAGGACCCAGCTCGTCGGTCGGGATCAGATGCTCGACTGCGGCCTCGAGAAAGCGAATCTCGGGCTCGGACAAATAGAGATACGAAGCCCCTGTCGGGTTGTCGCTCAAGGTCATCTCCTCAGTCCCACGTTGCGGTGTATCAAGTTAACTGGAAACGGAACGAATTCAGACGGCGTATCAGGTAATGCTGAGGGGCTATTTTGCCTGGTGAACGCTGATCTCCCGTCGCCAGACCGCGTCGGCCACCGCCCCGTCAGCCGACGTTGGCTGTCTTCAAATAGCAATTCGCTCGATCTCGTCGTGCTTCGAGCTGCCTAGCAAGAACCCGCTAACCTCATCGCACGGGAAAAGAGAACCTACGGGGAGATCCCTAACCGGCCAAGTTGTAGACGTCGCGCCAGCGTCTGATGGCGTTGATATGGTCGTCCACGGTGGTGAGGTTCGCGCCCATCGTCACGATGGAGATGTGGCTACCCCCGGCCTCCCGCCACGCCGCGATGTCGCCCGGCCATTGGTTGTCGCCGCGACCGTACTGCTGGATCGATTCGAAGCCGAACGCAGCAACGTCCCTCCCGAGTTCGCGCAGCCTCCCCTCGATCTTTGCCTTGATCTGGGCCGCCTCGGTCTGTGTCCGGCCGGAAAACAGGAAGCCGTCGCCGATCCTCGCCGCGCGGTCGAACGCAGCCTCGCTCGAACCGCCTAGCCAGATCGGGATCTGCCGCTTCGGGCGCGGCAGGATCCCGGCCCTGTCGATCCGGTGATCCGAATCCTGATATTCGACCACGGGCTCTTTCCACAGCTTGCGGATTAAGGCGATCTGCTGCTCCTGACGCCGACCGCGACGGCGAAAGTGCCCGGACATTTCCAGGCCATCGAATTCCACCCAGTTCCAGCCGATCCCGACGCCGAGGCGCAGTCGGCCATCGGAGAACAGGTCGACATCCGCCGCCTGCTTGGCGAACAGCGCCGTCTGTCGTTGCGGCAGGATGATCACACCGGTGACCAGCTCGATTTTCTTGGTGATGCCGGCGAGGTATGCGTAGGTGACTAGCGGCTCGTGGAACGGATCGGTCTCTTTGTAGGGGCCGGTCAGCTTCGGTTCCCGGTCAGCGTGATCGGCACCGAGGACATGATCGTAGATGACGATATGGTCGTAACCCAGGTCTTCCGCCGCCTGGGCAAAAGCCTTGACCGCCCCCGTATCGCCGCCGAGTTCAATCTGCGGATAAACCACGCCAGCTTTCATCATCTACTTCTCCCGTTCGAGTTATTCCGGAAAACCACAATCGATCGTCGTCTGGTGCCGCCCGACGGGTTCGACGAACCGGAGCGAACACCTCTTTATGGATCCGGGTACATCCGAGCCTTTATCGCCTGAAGCTGCGCGATGATTTCCTGGGCCGTAATCCTGGTAAATCTCGGCACCTCACGGCCGTCCAGGATTGCCGGCTTGTAGAACATGTAGAGCGGTCGCAGATCGAACATCCCGCCGTTCCGGTAGGCATAGGCGGCTTCGTAAAGCGGCCGGTAGACCTGCATGAACGCATCTTCGGGACGGCAGTCATCCTCAGTGTGATGACCGACCCCGTAGATGTAGTAGGCGTAATTGTTCAGTGGCCCGTTCGGGTCGTGTTTGTAGTGATAATAGTACCCTGGCTCCGGGACTTGTTCCGGGGGTGGCACGTCATATGCCATGGCGTCCTCGCTGCTCGGACAGCAGCAGGCTGGCGGCATTCACGGGTTTTGAAAAGCAAAAAGCGCGACAAAGTTCGCTATACGTGCACGGTTCGTGCCGGATGCGTTCGTCGCGTTGCACTGAAATTGGCCCAGTATCGATTTCCTGTCAATTAGACGAAATGTCGCATCGCCTTTGTGCAAGGGGCTGGAACCCGGGCTACGGCGGCGCGTTGTCGGAATGCTCCCCTGTCGCCCATAGCCCGGAGACGAAAAATGCCGTTCGATGGAGTGGAAACGCCATTCAGCTATTTGGCCAGATTCGACCATATTATCGAGCTCATCGAGACACCCGGCAAATGGGTCAAACATACCTACCGAACGCCGAACGGACGATATTGCCTCAAGGAGATGCTTAACGTCGTCGGGGTCGCCGAAGTCTTCGAGCCGATCATCCCCGAGGTGGCCGCGACGACGACCGGACGGCAATTCTGCTGCATCGAGTCGTTCAACGACCACCCGGAAACATTGGGCAGCGATGTCGCCGCCGTACTGCGCCAGACACGCGCGGAGATCGTCGCCGGAAAGATCGCTCTGCCGCGTGCAGAAACGGCGATGCCGGCCCGTTTGAGCGAACGCCATGGGGACGGTCAAAGCGGCTGGCCCGCGACCATGTGGCGAAAGTTGTTCGCTTGGAGCTGACGGGCGAGGAGCTCCGGGTAGGCGTTACCCCCACAATTCCTTGCTGCAATGCGCGCGCCCTCGGTGAGCGCGGCGAGCTTGACCCAGACGACGCTCGGGTGAACCTCGCTGGTGGCGGCAAAGCTGGCAAAGCCGCAATCGGCGCCGGCGATGACGTTCTCCTTGCCGACGACCTTCGCGAAGCGGCCGATGCGCTCGGCCACCAGTTCCTCATGCTCGACGATGTTCGATGAGTGGGTGATGACGCCGGGGATCAGGGACTTGCCCTCGGGCAGCTTGACGTGTTCCCAGACGCGCCATTCGTGTTCGTGGCGCGGATTGGCGGCCTCGAAGGAATAGGCGCCAGCGTTGATCGACAGCATCGTGTCGACGATGTTCTTCAATTCGAGATCGTGGACGCGCGGCCCGATATTGATGCTGTAGCATGTATGGTGGCGAATGCGATCCTGCGGCAGACCGCGCAGCGCGTGGTTAAGCGCCGCGACCCGCGTACCGGCCCAGTCGCGCCAGCCGGCAAGACTCACCTCGGGATGCATGACGTAGTACGAGCTGAGCAGCGGGTCGTCGATCTGAAGGATCAAGCCTGCGTCGATGACCGCCTGATATTCCTCGCGCAGCCCCTCGGCGACCGCGTAGAGATATTCCTCCTCGGTCTTGTAGAAGAGGTTGTAGAAGAGGTTGCGGTTCCAGTTGACGAGATTGGCGGGCGACACGGCCGGCATGAACGCCTCGACGACGTTTAGCCCTGCCATCGCCGCCTTGAGGTTGGCGATGTCGGCTGCGAGCGCGGCGTGGCCCTTGTACGCGACCGGGCCGGTGCACATCCAGCGCGTGCGGCCGGCGCGGCCGGCGGTGCCCGCCTGGTTCTGCGCCCAGGCATAAAACTCGGGGAACGCCTTGTATTCGCGCGACTCGTTCCAATACGACGCGATCTCGCCGGGGCTCGGCTCGATACCGTCAACCGCTCGTTGACATAAGGGATGAAGCCAACGCGGCCCATCTCGCCGTCGGCGACGATGTCGATGCCCGCGTCGGCCTGGCGCTTGACGATCTCGGCAACCGCCGACTTGACCTGCGCACCGAACGCGGCTTGATCGATCGCGCCGCCTTCTTGCTTTGCCTCGATCATCGAATAGAGGTCGGCCGGCCGCGGGAGACTGCCGACATGGGTCGTCAGGATACGGTCGGTGCTGCGGTGCATTGGCGTCTTCCCCTGCGGTGGCTATCGTCTCGGCGAGAACGTTGCGGAGGCCGATCATGCGCCTGTTGATCGCGATGATGAAGCACGAGACCAATACCTTCTCGCCGGTGCCGACACCGCTGGCGCGGTTCGGAACCGGACCGGGGCCGCTTTACGGCGAGGCCGCGATCGCCGCGTTTCGCGGCACGGGGTCGGGGCTCGGCGCCTATCTCGACATTGCGGCGCGCGAGCAGGCCGAAATCGTGCTGCCCATCGCCGCCGGAGCCTCGCCGTCACGGCCGGTCGACGACGACGCCTTCGAGCACATCGCCCGGCATATCTGCGACGCCGTCGCCCAAGGAAAGCAGACCGGCGGGTTCGATGGCATCATGCTCGATCTTCATGGCGCGATGGTCACCGAGAGCTTCGAGGACGGCGAGGGTGAGTTGCTGCGCCGCATCCGGGCGCTCGACACCACAACGCCGATTGCCGTCGCCTACGACATGCACGCCAATCTTTACCCGGCGATGATCGAGAACGCGACCGTGGTTTCGGGCTATCGCACCTATCCGCATGTCGACACCTACGAGACCGCCATGCGCGCCGGCGAAATTTTGGTGCGGGCGATCCGCGGCGAGATGCGGCCGGTGATGGCGTGGGGCAACGTGCCGATGCTGCCGCATGTCATGCGCCAGGGCAGCGGCGATAACCCGAACCGCGAGCTGCAGGAACGCTGCGCCGCGATGGCCTCGGAAGGCGCACTGGCGGCGAGCCTTTTCACCGGCTTCCCGCATGCCGACATTGCCAATGCCGGGCTTTCGGCGGTGGTGGTGACGGACGGCGACAAGGACTTGGCCGAGCGGCTGCGCGACGAGCTCCTCGAGCGCGCCTGGGGCGAGCGCGAAGCCTTTGTTTACAAGATCGAGCCGCTGAAGGACGCGTTGGCGCGCGCCCAGGCAATGCCGGCGCCGGCGCCGGGCCAAGGCCCGATCGTCCTGCTCGACCATTATGACAATTGCGCCTCGGGCGGCACGATGGACACCACTGTCGTGCTCGGCGAAATCATCAAGATGGGCCTCGAGAATGTCGCGGCGTTCGCGATCTTTGATCCCGAAGCCGTGCGACGGGCAATCGCCGCGGGCATCGGTGCCCAGGTGACGCTATCGGTTGGCGGGAAAATGGCGATGCCGCAGATTCCGGGCGAGAGCCCGGCGCTCGAAATTTCCGGCACGGTCAAGACCATCGCCAGCGGACGCTTCCGCAACAAGGGGCCGATGGGTCGCGGCGTCACGACCGATATGGGGCCGTCAGTGGTCATCGATACCGGCAAGGTCGAGATCGCGCTGATCTCGCGCCATGTCGAACCCTCCGACCTCAACTGCTTCTACAGCCTCGGCATCGACCCGCTGCAAAAGCGTTATGTGATGTTAAAGAGCCGGGTGCATTGGCGCGCCGGCTTGGGCGCGATGGCGAAGGCTGTCGTCGATTGTGCCGGAGTCGGTGTGTGCACCTCGGATTACGGCGAGTTGACCTTCAAGAACGTGCGCCGGCCGATCTATCCGCTCGACCTGCCCAATCTTCCACCCGACCGATTATCGCTGGTCGTTCGATGACTTGGCTGGCGTCCCCTAGGGGATTCGAACCCCTGTTACCGCCGTGAGAGTGGGATAACTGGTCATCTGTGGATACCGATAGACAAACCAACTCAACTTTTATCGTTGTAAATCCTATATTTTCGTCCTTGCGTGCCCATAGCTGGCGGCATACATCTTTTTGGGAAAATTTTGGGAAACGAATTTGAGATGGCCTGGGTCCTTCGGAGCGGAAAGCTCGACACCCGTTCTGCCCGTGCGAGGTTACCCGCAAAGAAGTCCGGGTACTGGGTACCGATTGCACGGGGTTTTGCTCTCGGCTATCGCAGGGGACCAAAGGGCGGTAGTTGGCTCGCGCGCCTGATCGGAGGTGAGCGCCGACTCGAGACAACCCTGGGTCCCGCCGACGACGTGCTCGATGCAGATGGTCTGCGCATCCTGGACTATGGGCAGGCGCAGGCGCAGGCGCGGGATTGGCTCGGCGCGCTTGATGCAAAGGGAAATGCAGGTCCATATACGGTCAACCGTTGCCTCGACGACTACGTCGCTGACTACAAACGCCGGGGCGGAAAGGCGCTTGATCGACTCGAGGTCACCTGCGACGCGTTCATTCGGCCGAAACTTGGCTCTTTCGAGGTTGCGGCATTGACGGCGTCGCTTATCCGGCAATGGCACGCAGAACTCGCCGCTGCTCCCGCGCGCCTCAGGACTCGCACCATTGCCAAGCAACAGAACGTCCGGCGCCACGATGTCGAGGATAAGGACGCGGTGCGGCGGCGGCGCGCGAGCGCCAATCGCATCTTTGGTGTGTTCAAGGCCGCGCTAAATTTGGCCTTCCGCGAGGGATATGCGGCGAGCGACGAGGCATGGCGTCGGGTTAAGCCGTTCCGCGAAGCGAGTGCCCCGAAGGTACGCTACCTTACCCATGCCGAGGCGCAACGTCTGGTGAATGCCTCCGCGCCCGGTTTCCGCCCCATGGTACAGTGCGCGCTTCTGACTGGCTGCCGGTATGGCGAAATCATCGATTTCCAGGCTGCGGACTTCGATCGCGATGCCGGGACCGTCAGCGTGCGTACTAGCAAAGCGGGGCGATCCCGTTATGTTGTGCTGACGGAGGATGGGGTGGCGCTCTTCGAGCGACACGCCGCCGGCAAGACCGGCACCGCGCTCGTGTTCACCCGAGGGGACGGAAGTCGGTGGGGACGATCGCACCAACACCGACCACTGCGCGACGCCTGCGATCGGGCCGGGATCGATCCACCGGCTAGCTTCCATATTTTGCGGCATACCTATGCCACACACCTGCTGCAAGCCGGTGCGCCGTTGCCGGTTATCGCGGCAAACCTCGGGCACGCTGATACCCGAATGACGGAGCGGCACTATGCCC
>Ga0210398_10002045_pt1 | contig 20027 bp, 18 predicted proteins | sample IncBWC4OmetaG_FD_161047 | JGI IMG/M metagenome (GOLD analysis project Ga0210398, IMG submission 161047) | Forest soil microbial communities from Barre Woods Harvard Forest LTER site, Petersham, Massachusetts, United States - Inc-BW-C-4-O | ecosystem: Environmental > Terrestrial > Soil >...
CACCGGCTATCGCGATCACGGCCACATGCTGGCTTGCGGCATGGACCCCAAAGGCGTGATGGCGGAACTGACCGGGCGCCGCGGCGGCTATTCCAAGGGCAAGGGCGGCTCCATGCACATGTTCTCCCGCGACAAGAATTTTTACGGCGGGCACGGCATCGTCGCCGCCCAGGTGCCGCTCGGCACCGGCTTGGCCTTCGCCAACAAATATCGCGGCAACGACAGCGTGTCGCTGACCTATTTCGGCGACGGCGCCGCCAACCAGGGCCAGGTCTACGAGAGCTTCAACATGGCGGAGCTGTGGAAGCTCCCCATCGTCTACGTCATCGAGAACAACCGCTATGCCATGGGCACTTCGGTGTTGCGCTCCGCGGCGCAGACCGACTTCTCCAAGCGCGGCATCTCGTTCAACATTCCCGGAACCCAAGTCGACGGCATGGACGTGCGCGCGGTGAAGGCGGCAGGCGAAACCGCCATGGCCTGGTGCCGCGCCGGCAAGGGCCCGACCATTTTGGAAATGATGACCTATCGCTACAGAGGCCACTCCATGTCGGATCCGGCCAAATACCGGACCAAGGAGGAGGTCGACAAAGTCCGCACCGAGCACGACCCGATCGAGCAGGTGCGCAAGCGGCTCCTCGACAAGAAGTGGGCCAGCGAAGATGAGTTGAAAAAGCTCGACGCCACGGTACGCGCAACCGTCAACGAAGCGGCCGAGTTCGCCACCCAGGACCCCGAGCCCGATCCTTCCGAGCTTTACACCGACGTGTATCGTTGAGCGCGGTTTTCGCGCGCTCCGCTTCTCGAGCAAGCCATGCCCACTGAAGTCCTCATGCCCGCGCTGTCGCCCACCATGGAGAAGGGCAACCTCTCCAAGTGGCTCAAGAAAGAAGGCGACACCGTCAAATCCGGCGACGTGATCGCCGAGATCGAGACCGACAAAGCCACCATGGAGGTGGAAGCGGTCGACGAAGGCACGCTCGGCAAAATTCTGGTGCCCGAAGGCACCAATGACGTCGCGGTCAATACGCCGATCGCCATGATCCTTGCCGACGGCGAGGACGCGACCGCGCTGCGAGACGGCAAGCCAGCGAACATCGACGCCATACCCGAGCCGAAACACAAGACCGCCGAACCGGCACCAGCCGCCGACGCGGCCAAAGCGCCCGCGCCGCCAAAGAGCGCGGCACAACAGCCGCCAGTCGCGCCCGCCACGCCCGAGCCTGAAGTGCCGGAAGGCACCGAGATGGTCACCATGACCATGCGCGAGGCGTTGCGCGACGCCATGGCCGAGGAAATGCGCCGCGACCCGGACGTGTTCGTCATGGGCGAGGAAGTCGCCGAATACCAGGGCGCCTACAAAGTCACCCAGGGCCTGCTCGACGAGTTCGGCGCCCGGCGCGTCATCGACACGCCGATCACCGAGCACGGCTTTGCCGGGCTGGGCGTCGGCGCGGCGCTGGCCGGACTGAAACCGATCGTCGAGTTCATGACCTTCAACTTCGCCATGCAGGCGATGGATCAATTGATCAACTCGGCGGCGAAGACGCCCTACATGTCGGGCGGGCAGGTGCGGGTCTCGATCGTGTTCCGCGGCCCGAACGGGCCGGCGTCCCGCGTCGCCGCCCAGCACAGCCAGGATTACTCGGCCTGGTACTCGCACGTACCCGGCCTGAAGGTGATCGCGCCGTCGACCGCCGCCGATGCCAAAGGACTGCTCAAGGCCGCGATCCGCGATCCCAATCCGGTGATGTTTTTGGAAAACGAAATCCTCTACGGCCATTCCTCGCCGGTGCCGAAACTCGACGACTACGTGCTGCCGATCGGCCGCGCGCGGGTGGTGCGCTCGGGCAGCGATGTGACGATTGTCGCCTGGTCCATGGGCATGAGCTATGCGCTCAAGGCGGCCGAAGAATTGGCCAAGGACAACATCAACGCCGAAGTGATCGATCTGCGCACGCTCAAGCCGATGGACTCCGACACCATCATCGAGTCGGTGAAGAAGACCGGCCGCCTCGTCACCGTCGAAGAAGGCTGGAAACAATCCGGCGTCGGCGCCGAGATCGCCGCCCGCGTCATGGAGCAGGCCTTCGATTATCTCGATGCGCCGGTCGCGCGCGTCACCGGCAAGGACGTGCCGATGCCCTACGCCGCCAATTTGGAAAAACTCGCGCTGCCCTCCGTCGCCGAAGTCGTCGAGGCGGCGAAAGCCGTCAGCTATCGCTGAAATTTTTGGTGAAATTGTCGCGCCATGCCCATCAACATCCTCATGCCGGCGCTGTCGCCCACCATGGAGAAGGGCAATCTCTCCAAGTGGCTCAAGAAAGAGGGCGACGCGGTCAAGACCGGCGACGTGATCGCCGAGATCGAGACCGACAAGGCGACCATGGAATACGAAGCCGTCGATGACGGCGTCATGGCCAAGATCGTGGTGCCGGAAGGCACCAACGACGTCGCCGTCAATCAGCTCATCGCCGTGATGGCGCAGGAAGGCGAGGACGTGAAGGCTGCAGCGGCTGGAGCAGGGCAGGGCATTGAGAAGAAGCCCAGCGCCGGAACCCCCTCACCCCCACCCTCTCCCCCTCGGGGAGAGGGTGCTGCCCAGCAAGCCGCCGCGCCAACAACATCCGCTCCAGCTTTGAAAGAGGCGAAATCTCCACCGCCGCCGCCAGCACCGCGCGCGCCCTCTCCCCAGCGGGGAGAGGGTGGGGGTGAGGGGGCTCGGACCAACGGTCATGGCGCCGGCGTCAGCGGCACCAACAGAATCTTTTCTTCGCCCTTGGCCCGACGACTGGCGAAAGACGCCAACATCGATCTCGGCCGCATCCAGGGCACCGGCCCGCACGGCCGCGTCATCGCCCGCGACGTCGAGGCGGCGAAATCGGGCCAAGGCTTGCGCGCGCCGGCCACGGCGCCTGCCGGCGCCCCGCTGATCGCGCCGTCGATGTCGGATCAGCAAATCCGCGCGCTCTACGACGACGGCTCTTACGATTTCGTGCCCCACGACGGCATGCGCCGCACCATTGCGCAGCGGCTCACCGCGTCGGTGCAGACCATTCCGCATTTCTACCTGACCATCGACTGCGACATCGGCAAGCTTCTCGAGGCGCGCGAGGAGATCAACGCCGCGGCGCCCAAAGACAAGGACGGCAAACCGGCCTACAAACTCTCCGTCAACGATTTTGTCATCAAGGCGCTGGCGCTCGCCTTGCAACGCGTGCCGGACGCGAACGTAAGCTGGACCGATGGCGGCATGCTCAAGCACAAGCATTCCGACGTCGGCGTGGCGGTGGCCATGCCGAACGGCCTGATCACGCCGATCATCCGCAACGCCGAGACTAAATCACTCTCCGCCATCTCCAACGAGATGAAGGAGCTCGCGGGACGCGCCCGAGCCCGAAAGCTCAAGCCGCACGAATACCAGGGCGGCACCACGTCGGTATCGAACCTCGGCATGTACGGCATCAAGGATTTTACCGCGGTGATCAATCCGCCGCAGTCGACCATCCTCGCCGTCGGCACCGGCGAGGAGCGCGCCGTGGTGCGAAACGGCAAGATCGAAGCCGCTCACATCATGAGCGTGACCATGTCGTGCGATCATCGCGCGGTGGACGGCGCACTCGGCGCGGTGCTGATCGGCGCCTTCAAGGCGCTGATCGAGAACCCGGTGATGATGCTGGTGTAGCACCCAGATTACAACTTTCTATTGCAAATGAGATACAACTGGAATAAAGCGATAGTACACCAACAAATGGCGAATTTCGACGCGTAAGGGAATGGACGCACCACCGGAAAGCACAATGGAGCGCGATATTCTCTCATCCGAAGCTTACGTCTCCATCAATGAATGCATCCTTTATCGCAGCTGCAATATCTCTGATTGCGCAGCTGAATATACAACCTCTGAAAAAATTTCGCTGCAACTTAGGTTGCGATCAGCTTGGTTCAGCTTTGGACGCCACTAGCACTTTGCGTTGCAGAGAAAAATGGTTGCTGAAGATCGAAAGACGCTGTTCGTATACGCGCTGCCGCCGGGCACACAAGCCCTCCGACTGGCTAATGAAGAAAGGCAAATAGACGATGTAATGAGAGATTGCAAAATTCCTCAGAATTATAAAGTTACGCTTCGGGGCGCAACCGTTCACGATATCTACAAGGCGGTTACCCGGTATAAATTTGAAATAATACATTTTTCTGGGCATGGCACTCCCGGCGGAATCGTATTGGATACGAAAGATTACAATCAATATCATGAGCTGGATGCTAAAGGCTTGGACATGGTACTGCGCGCTAGCGCGGAATGCCTCAGAGTTCTTCTATGCATCACGTGTTTCTCACACGAGGTCCTTCAGAAAATCTCAGAACTGGTACCGTTTGTAATCGCTATCGATGGTCCGGTCGACGACAATGCCGCAGTTGAATTCGTTGGCGCATTTTATCAATCGTTCTTTACGACTGGACGGATAGAACGATCCTTCACGGCGGCCAAAGATTTCGTTGAACAGCTCTATGGAGAAACCAGTTCAGCTAGAATTAATCCGAGATTGTTTCGATCGTTTGACAAGAGGCGTGGCGCAACCCTGGTAACAGTACATTTGAGAGAAGGTGGGGATCCGCTAGTGATGGACATTAGCGAAGCTGAAACTTCAGTTAACAGCTTGGGAATGTTCACTGACCATTTTGTTAGCATTTTAACCCGAAAGGTGCGTTTCCATAGATTTTTGTTTGATTTTCCTCGCGAAAGAGCAATCCTTCAGATTGGGCCGTTATTCGGCATATTTTCGTGGAAGTCTGCCGACCGTGTTGTCGTTTGCCACGACGTATTTCGTTTGGCACCTCATGCAGACGCGAGACTAGCAGAATGGTGGGCAAGTCTTGTAGCCAACTACAATGACTGGCTTTTGGAGCCATATCGTCTGTCGCAGAACACTAGAAATCGACTTTCACCTGACAGTTACAGGGCAAGTCTCAACAAAATGCGGAGTTATCTCTTGGCAAATACCGTGAAAGATAGGGGACGTAGGGGACACGGACAAGAATTACGCTTGCTAGAAACAAACCTCGTAGAAACTTTAGGAGGAAGCGCAATAATATTTGCGATGATGCAAACCGCCGAGCAAAATCTGAAGCTCGCGCAACAAAATTTTTCAGAGAGTAAAATTGATCGCGTCGCGTCCTGCCTCGAGCAAATGGTCAGCAGTATTCACGATATAATAAATTACCTAGGTGACGCTCTGGCTGAAAAAAAAGGAATTATCGGCCATTCCAAATAAGGCACAATAACGATCAGGGTGTATTCAGCCCTTTGGCCCGGAATACAGCGACCGCCTCCGGCGATTGCAAAGCCTTGATCAGTGCTACCGCCACATCGGCATTTTTGCAGGCCGTCATGATTGCCACGGCGAACTCAGTGATCACGTTCAGATCGCCAGGCAGAAGCCCGATCACTTCGGCGCCCGCCACATGCAGCAATTCCGGCTTCTGCTGCACGGCGAGCTCGGCTTCGCCGGTCAGCAGCAGGTTCGCCGAAAAGCCGCCGGGCGGCGGATATTTGGTCTTCGGCTTCATCGCCTCGGCGATGCCCATGCGCTCGAGCAGTTTTGCAAAATAAACGCCGCTGGCGCCGCCGGCCGACGGCTCGCTGTAGGCGATCGATTTGGCCGCGAGCAATGTGCGCTTGAGCGCCTCAGGCGTGGAAATGTCGGGCTTTGGCGCGCCGGCTTTGACGGCGATGCCGACGCCCGAGCTTGCCAGCGTGGTATCGGTGCCGGGCGCAATCTTGCCTTGCTTTTGCAAAACGTCGATACCGGCGCGGCTCAGCACCACCACGTCCGGGGTCTCGCCATCCTCGATGCGCTTGACCAGCATCGGCGCGGTCCCCCAGGTGACGGCGAGCGTGTGGCCGCTTGTCCTGTCGAATTGCACAAAGAGCGGTTCGGCGGCGCTGCGCACGCCGATGGTGCTGAAGACGACGAGATCGGTCATGAGGGGAGGCATCCTTCTTGCTTGCCGTTATATCGTGTGGGAATGAACCGCACGAAAATAATCGGCTCCCCATGGACGACCTGATCGAAGGCTATCGCCGCTTCCGTGCCGGCACCTGGCAGGCCGAGCGCAGACGCTTCGAAGCGCTCAGCCGCCTCGGCCAGCGGCCGCGCGCGCTGGTCATCGCCTGCTCGGACAGCCGGACCGACCCGCAAATGGTGTTCAACGCCCGGCCGGGCGAGCTCTTCGTCGTCCGCAACGTCGCCAACATCGCCCCGCCTTACGGCCCCGACGACCAGCCGCACGGCGTCAGCTCGGCCATCGAGTTCGCGGTGCGGTCGCTTGCGGTCCGCGAAATCGTCGTGCTCGGCCACGCCATGTGCGGCGGCATCCAAGCGCTGCTCGACGGCGCGCCGGTCGAGGCTTCCGACTTCGTCGGCCAATGGGTGCGCATCGCCGAGCCGGCGCGGCAACGCGCCATGCAGGCGCCGCCGCAGATGCGCCAGGACATTTGCGAACACGAGTCGGTCCGCCTATCGCTCGACAACCTGATGACGTTTCCGTGGATCAAGGATGCGGTCGACGCCGGCCATATCACGCTCCACGGCTGCTTCTTCGACATCCGCTCCGGCATCCTCGAACGCCTCGGCGCCGATGGTGCGTTCCATCCGATCCCGGATTAGGCAAGGCCCCGCGACAAGCGCGGCGGCGATGGCTACATATAGGGCGCGGAGCGCACGAGGCTTTTAAATGGCAGAGACCAATTTCGACGTCATCATCATCGGCTCGGGGCCGGGCGGCTATGTCTGCGCCATCCGCGCGGCGCAGCTCGGCTTCAAGACGGCCATCGTCGAGCGCGACTATTTGGGCGGCATCTGCCTGAACTGGGGCTGCATCCCGACCAAGGCGCTGCTCCGCTCGGCGGAAATCTTTCACTACATGCAACACGCCAAGGATTATGGGCTCTCCGCGGGCGAGGTCACTTACGATCCGGCCGCCGTGGTGAAGCGTTCGCGCGCGGTGTCGAAACGCCTCAATGACGGCGTCGGCTTCCTGATGAAGAAGAACAAGGTTGCGGTGATCTGGGGCGAGGCCGTCATCGACGCCCCCGGCAAATTGACCGTGAAAGCCGGCAAAAGCGAAGCGCCGAAAGGGGCGCTCGGTCCCGGCGCCTATCAGGCCAAGCACATCATCATCGCCACTGGCGCGCGGCCGCGCGTGCTGCCCGGCATCGAGCCGGACAAGAAACTGATCTGGACCTATTTCGAAGCCATGGTGCCCGACCGCATGCCGAAATCGCTGCTCGTCATCGGCTCCGGCGCCATCGGCATCGAGTTCGCCTCGTTCTACCGCACGCTCGGCGCTGAGGTGACCGTGGTCGAGGTGCTGCCGCAAATCCTGCCCGTGGAAGACGCCGAAATCGCCGCCTTCGCCCGCAAAAGTTTCGAGAAGCAAGGCATCAAAATCCTCACCGGCGCCAAGGTGACCAAGCTCGACAAGATGCCGGACAGCGTCACCGCGACCATCGACGACGGCAAGGGCGGCACGCAGACGCTCACCGTCGACCGCGTCATCTCGGCGGTCGGCGTCGTCGGCAATATCGAAAATCTCGGCCTGGAAAAGCTCGGCGTGAAGACCGAGCGTGCGGCAATTGTCGTCGACGGCGTCGGCAAGACCAGCGTGCCCGGCATCTATGCCATCGGCGACGTCGCCGGTCCGCCGCTTCTGGCGCACAAAGCCGAGCACGAAGGCGTCATCTGCGTCGAGGCGATCAAAGGGCTCAACCCGCATCCGATCAACAAGCGGCTCATTCCCGGCTGCACCTATTGCACGCCGCAGATCGCCTCGGTTGGACTCACCGAACAGGCGGCCAAGGAGCAGAAGATCGACATCCGCGTCGGCCGCTTTCCCTTCGTCGGCAACGGCAAGGCGATCGCGCTCGGCGAGGACCAGGGCCTGGTCAAGGTGATCTTCGACAAGAAGACCGGCCAACTGCTCGGCGCCCACATGGTCGGCGCCGAAGTCACCGAGCTGATCCAGGGCTACGTGGTGGCGATGAATCTGGAGACCACCGAAGAAGAGCTGATGCACACCGTGTTCCCGCATCCGACATTGTCGGAGATGATGAAGGAAGCGGTGCTGGATGCTTATGGGCGGGTGCTGAATATCTAACGGCGTCATTCCGGGGCCGAGCGAAGCGAGGAACCCGGAATCTACCGTGTTGATTGTCAAGAAGCAGTAGCGCCTTTCCAAGGCTGTCCGGACCTAAGGACCGCATTTGCGAACACGACGAGGCGACGCAGGACTGCGATCAGGGCGACTTTGACCTTTTTGCCTTGGGCAAGAAGCCGCTGGTAGAACGGCCGCAGCACCGGGTTGTGGCGGCTTGCTGACACGGCAGCCATGTAGAGGATGTTGCGAACCGCTGCGCGTCCGCCGTGGATGCGGGCGGGGGCGGTCATGGTGCCGCTCTGGCGCGTGAACGGGGCGACGCCGACCAGGGCCGAAGCTGCCCGGTTGCCGACATGACCGAGCTCTGGGACGAGCGCGATGCAGGCCAGAGCCGATTTGTCACCGAGGCCCTTGATGGTCTTGAGCAGGCCCTGAGCTTTTTTGAGATCGACGCGCGCGCGCACCAACGCCAGCATGGTTTGGTGGGTCTGGGCATCCTCGGCTTTGAGGACGTCGAGATGGGCGGTGATCGCCTGGCGCAGCTTGGCACTGCGAACGGTCGTGAGCCTGCAGGTCTCACCGTGGATCATGTGCTTGAGCTGATCGCGACGGCTTGCCAACTCGGCCAGTTCTTCGCGAATGGCATCTTCGGGGACTTCGACATGATGCGGCTTGCGACCGCGCACGTCGTCGGGGGCGGCGGCATAAGCCGCCAGCAGGCGAGCATCCGAGCTATCGGACTTGGCTCTGGCGCCGACCATGACGCGGTAGGCGCTAAAGCGCGAAGTATGGACGATCTCGACCGGCAACCCGGCACGCCGCAATGTTTTCACCAACGGCTTCTCATAGCCGCCGGTCGGTTCCACCACGATGCGGCTGATGGCCGGTCCGGCCTTAAGCTTGGCAAGCAGCGCGGCAACGCCATCGGGGCGATTTGCGTAATGGGCGCAATCGCCCCGATGCCAGGCCACGTCAAAACTCGCACCACCAACGTCGATACCGATAAAGCTGTTGTCCGATGCTTGAGAGGCTGTCATGATTCTCCTGCCTTTCATGAGGCAGGGCCGGCGCCTGGATCGTCAAACGTGCGGCCAGCACTGACTACCGTCCGGGTGTCCGGCCCTTCAGATCAAACGAGGCGGGGTACGAGATTCCGACGGTCGTCAAAGACCTTCCATAGACCCCGTAACGCCCGCCTCGAAGACCTCTTAACCGAGGCATCCAAGACTTACGATCCATAACCACCGCCAGCTCTCTATGTACTGGGACGGCCCTTATCGACCTTCCAAACCGGGGATATGGATTCCGGGCTCGCCGCTTCGCGGCGCCCCGGGATGACGTTACACCAACCCCGCCATCGGCTTCACGCCGCTGCCGGGGAAAACATTCTCGGCAAGCGCGCGGTCGTCGGCGCGCAGGTGATCCTTCAACACGCCTTTCAACACCGCGCGCAGGTCGGTCGTCGGCTTGAGATCGCGGTTCTCATATAGGTCCGCGCTCTTCAGCCCCGGCCAATCGGCGATCACGCGGCCGCCCTTGAGCGCGCCGCCGACCAGAAGCGCCACCGTTGCGGTGCCGTGATCGGTGCCGTCGGTGCCGTTGATGCGGGCGGTGCGGCCGAACTCGGTCGCGAGCACCACGACGGTGTCGCGCCAGGCCGATCCCATATTGGTCTCCACCGCGGCCAGCGCGTCGTCGAGCGCGCCCAATAGCTGCGATAAGCGCCCCTGGGCGATGCCTTCGTTGGAATGGGTATCCCAGCCGTCGAGCGCCAGCGCACCGACCCGCGGGCCGTCGGGCTGCGCCAAAAATTTTGCCGCGGTGCCGGCAGCTTCGGCGAAATAGGCGCGCACTTGCGCCGGGCCGGGGCCACCGGGATTTTGCGCCATGTCGTGCTCGATCGCGGTGAGCTTGGCGTCGTCTTCCAGCACGCTGGCAAGTTTCGCGTCGGAATGGCGATAGAGCTCGAGGAGACGTTGCACGGTGTCGGCGCTTGCCGGCATCACGCGTTGCGGCGACCACGACAGCACGGGCGCCGGCCCGCGCACGACGAGCGGCGTCACCGGGCCAACCGCGAAAACCTTGCCGCCCTTCGGATCGACTCGACCGCCCGGCGCAAGGCCCGCGAGCGCGCGATTGAGCCAGCCGCTGTCGCTCGGCACCGGCTTCGGCAGGCCGCTTTCGAGCAGATCCTGACCATCGAAATGCGACCGCTCGCGGTACGGCGTGGCGCAGGCATGGACGATGATCGCCTCGTTGGCCTGGTACATGCGATGCAGATTGCGCATCGCCGGGTTGAGCGCGAAGAAATCGTCGAGCCGCAGCGCCGGCGTCTTGCTTTGCAGCGTCAAGGCGTTGTCGCCGCGTAGCGCGATCCAATCCGGATCGCCGACCGGCGCCACGGTAGCGAGCCCGTCGAGCGCGCCGCGCAGAATGATGGTGAGGAAGCGCGGATCGCGACCTTCTGCCCGCGCCAGCTTCGGCATATAGGTCCACGCGAATAGCGTGCCCGAGGCCAACAGCACATCCCGGCGCGACGGTGGGTGGAACAACGGCATGATCATCTCCGCAAAAATTCCGGCGCCATGACCAGAAGCGCCAACGCCTGGGGCCGGCTTTCGGCGCGCGCGATGGTGTCGCGCGTTTCATTCGAAGCCAGCGGGCCGAGCGCGCTTTCGAGCATGGCGCGCGGATCGGCATTGTTCGCCGCGAGCTGGCCGGCGAAACCGGTTGCGATATCGAGGCGATGCGGCACGCCGTCGATCCACGCCGCCTCGGTGTCGGGGTAGCCGTTCGGCGACAGCGGCCGCCACAGCGCCTCGCCGAGGGTCGCTTGCGTGTTCAAAATGCGGCCGACGGGAATGGTCTGCGGCGCCGCCATCAAGCGCAGCATGCCGATCGTCCATTCCGCGGGGGATTTGAGCTTGGTGCGCGCCGGCGTCCAGGATTCGTCGGCGGTGACCAGGGTCTTGGCGACGTCTTTCAGGTTGCCGCCGGTTTCGCTGAATGTCTTGGCGAGCTTGGCAACGAGCGACAGCGGCGGCACGTCGGCAACAAAGTGCCGCGCCAGCTTGAACGCGATGTGCTGCGCGGTTGCCGGATGCCGCGCCAGATCGGCGAGCACCGCGCGGCCCTGGCCGACGCCCGTGTCCGGATACACTTTGCCCAGCACGGTCTTGTCGCCCGGCTCGTGGAGCCGTCGCACGAATGCGAATTCACCGCCGTGAACCGGCTGCTCGGGCGGAATCCAGGTCCAGCCGGTAATGACATTGGCAAAGCTGGTGACGTCCTGCTGCGTATAGCCGCTGCGGACGCCGAGCGTATGCAGTTCGAGGATCTCGCGGGCCAAATTCTCATTGAGGCCCTTGTCGCGGGTGATGCCGGCGGTGGAATTGGCGCCCATGGACTGGACGTTGTCCAGATAGAACAGCATGCCGGGATGGCTTTCGGCCGCCAGCAGCAGATCGGCAAAGCGGCCGAGCACATGGGGGCGGATCGCTTCCCGCTCGAACGGCCCGGGCATCTCCACGATCTTATCCGCCGAGATGCAAAAATGGTTCGACCAGAACCAGACCAGCCGTTCCACGAAGCCGATATCGGCGCCGACTGCGGCATCGAAGCGCGCCTTGGCTTCGTCCTGAAGGAGCTGTTGCGGCAGTGGCGGCGCCGGCGGCTGAGCGGGCTTTGCGTTTGGCGACGGCGGCGGGTTGGCCGCGTCGTTCGCGACCGGCGCCACGCATGGCTCGGGCTTGCGGCAATCGACAAGGCTCGCGGCATTCTCCGCCTCGGCTTGTTTCTGCGCACGCAGCGCGAGCTTTTTTTTCGCTGCCTGTTCGGCGCGAAAGTCAAAGACCTCGCGGGCCGATTCGCCGCTCGACGGCAGATTGGCGGCGACGAGGCCGGCCTGCGGCCGTTCCAGATCGGCGAGAAGCGCGCCCTGCGGGTCGGCGGCAATGGCGGCAATCGAATTAGCCGCCGGTCCGAAGCCGAACCGGTGCAAGGCGAGCGCCGCTGCTTCTTTGCCACGCGCGGTCACGACAAATCCTCCCAGGACGAAACGTGTCGCTGCCATGCAGGAGACGATTCTTTTGTGGCAAAAGTTACATCCGGAAATGGCGAAATCGCCGGTGTTTCCTTACATTTTGTTCACGAGCCGGGCGCAGCGCCTCCGGCAAGCAGCGCCTTGCGGCGCAGCAATCAGGCTCGTAAGTATCTGATGCGCAGCAATATGCGCCCGGAACCGTTATGGCCGTTGTCATCGACACCCTGCTCGGCAAGCCCGGCGCGGCTCGCCACCCGGAAAAGGCGCACCGGCCGGATCAGCCCAGCCTGCGCAAGCCGGACTGGATCCGCGTCAAGGCGCCGGTCTCTCCCGGCTATGTCGAGACGGCGCGAATCGTGCGCGCCAACGGCCTGCACACCGTGTGCGAGGAGGCCGGTTGTCCCAATATCGGCGAGTGCTGGGAGAAAAAGCACGCCACCTTCATGATCATGGGCGACACCTGCACCCGGGCCTGCGCCTTCTGCAACGTCAAGACCGGGCTGCCCGGCGCGCTCGATCCTGCGGAGCCCGACCACGTCGCCGAGGCCACGGCAAAGCTCGGGCTATCGCACATCGTCATCACCTCGGTCGATCGCGACGATCTCGCCGACGGTGGGGCGGCGCATTTCGCCGCCGTCATCCGAGCGATCCGCGCGCGCTGCCCGCAAACCACGATCGAAGTTTTGACGCCGGATTTTCTGCGCAAGGACGGCGCCGCCGAGACCGTGGTCGCGGCACGGCCCGACGTGTTCAACCACAATCTCGAAACCGTGCCGTCGAAATATCTCACCGTGCGCCCTGGCGCGCGCTACTTCGCCTCGATCCGGCTGTTGCAGCAGGTCAAAGAGCTCGGCGCCAACATGTTCACCAAATCCGGCATCATGGTCGGGCTCGGCGAGGAGCGCAACGAAGTGCTCCAGGTGATGGACGATTTGCGTGCCGCCGACGTCGACTTCCTCACCATCGGGCAATATCTGCAGCCGACGCGCAAGCATCATCCGGTGCTGCGCTTCGTGCCGCCGGAGGAATTCGAGGCACTGGCGGCGGTCGCTTATGCAAAGGGCTTCTCGATGGTGTCGGCGTCGCCGCTGACCCGCTCGTCGCATCACGCGGGAGAAGATTTCGCCCGGCTGAAGGCAGCGCGGTCAGCAACGGCGCGTTGATCGATGCCGCAATTCACCACCACGCGCCGGGTCAAGCACTCCGCGGCGGACATGTTCGACCTGGTTGCCGACGTCGAGCGCTATCCGCAATTCGTGCCGCTGTGCCGCTCGCTCGCGGTGCGCAGGCGCACGACGGATAGCGCGGGCAGGGACCTCATCGTCGCCGACATGACGGTCGCCTATAAGTTCGTACGCGAGACTTTCACCAGCCGCATCACGCTCGACCGGCCAAAACTCGAAATCCTGGTCGAATATCTCGAAGGTCCGTTCGAGCGCATGAACAACCGCTGGAGCTTTCGCGCCACGGGCGAGGGCGCCTGCGAGGTGGAATTTTTCATCACTTACGAGTTTCGCAGCCGCACCCTCGGTCTCCTCATGGGCGGCATTTTTGACGCCGCCTTCCGCCGCTTCGCCTCAGCCTTCGAGCGCCGCGCCGATCAGGTCTACGGCGCACCCGCTTAAGCCTCTTCCGAAACGCCGCCAAAGCGCTGTAGCCTGACGGCAACGAGCGCCGAGCGCAGTACGCCCGGCAGGAGGAAACAACCATGCTCAAGCCGCTATGCTTGGCCGGTGCGATTCTATTGATGAGCGGCGTCGCTGATGCGGCCGATTACCCGGCGCCAAAGGAAGCAGACTGGATCGCGCGGGATTTCAAATTTCATACCGGCGAAGTGATGCCGCAGCTGCGCCTGCACTACACCACCATCGGCGAGGCGACAGGCCAGCCGGTCATGATCCTGCACGGCACCGGCGGCTCCGCCAAAAGTTTGCTCACACCGCAATTTGCCGGCGAATTGTTCGGCCCCGGCGCGCCGCTCGATGCGAGCAAATATTTCATCATTCTGCCCGACGCGGTCGGCCACGGCCGATCGACAAAACCGTCCGACGGCTTGCGGATGAAGTTTCCGCAATATGACTATGCTGACATGGTGGAAGGTGAGTACCGGCTGATCACGGAAGGCCTCGGCATCCGTCACCTGCGTCTGGTCATGGGCAATTCCATGGGCGGCATGGAGACTTGGCTGTGGGGCGAAATGCACCCGGATTTCATGGATGCGCTGGTGCCGATGGCGTCGCAGCCGACACCGATGGCGAGCCGCAATTGGATGCTGCGGCGGCTGATGATCGAAAGCATCCGCAACGACCCGGCGTGGAACAACGGCAACTACACCGCGCAGCCGCCGTCGCTGCGACTTGCCTACGTGTTCTTCAGCATCGCCACCAGCGGCGGAACGCTCGCCTACCAAAATCTCGCGCCGACGCGGGAGCGCGCCGACAAGCTCGTCGACGAACGTCTCGCCACGCCGTTCGCGGCCGACGCCAACGATTTCATCTACCAGTGGGGCTCGTCGGCCGATTACGATCCGTCAGCAAGTCTCGAGCGGATCGAAGCCGCGCTATTGGCGATCAATTCGGCCGACGACGAACGCAATCCGCCGGAGAGCGGCATAACCGAGCGCGCCATGCTGCGGGTGAAGAACGGCCACCTTTATCTGATCCCGGCAAGCCCGGAGACGCGCGGCCACGGCACCACGGGCCACGCCAGGTTCTACGCCCAAAGGCTGCGCGACTTTCTCGACAGCGCGCCGCAGCGGGCGATGTAGTGCGTCAGGAGCTCAATTTACCGGGCAGCGCGATTGCCACGGACTTTCGTCGGCGGTGCCTGTGAATTTGCGGTCTTTGACAAAAAACGAGCCGTCGCTGCCTTGCGACGACACGATTTGAAATTTGCCGTCCGCCATATTGAGCAGAACGCGCACGCGATCGCCGGCAATGTTGGCGGGCGAGCCCTCAAAATCCCAAACCTGCTCGTACGACAGCATATCGGGCGCCTGCCGTTTCGCGTCGGTGATCTTGTAGCTGTTGTAAATGTGATCGGGCTGATCGTAGTAGGTCCGCGAGACCTCGCCGGACGGTTTGATGGCGTAGACGGTCAGAAAATTGCCCGACGACGCCGGTTGCGCGCAATCGGTTGCCCAAGTGCCGATCAGTCCGAACTCCGCGATCGTGTTCGCAACCGACTGGGCAGTGGCTGTTTTGGCACTGGCCATTTCGATACTGGCTAACGCCAGCGCCGCAACAATGCAGGCTCGCCAACGCATTCTAGCTCCCCTTACGCCGCACTGGGCGCGACAGCAGTTGCAAAAGCGCGAGCGCTTCCAGGACGGAGCGCAGCCGTACCCGGCGGCGGCCGATGTCGCCGTAGAGCCGCTTGCGCGCGACGCGCCGCCCGTCGCGGCTTGCCGCGGCGAAATAGACGAGGCCGACCGGCTTTTGCTTCGACCCGCCGCCGGGCCCGGCAATGCCGGTGATCGACACCGCAAGATCGGCCCGCGAGTTTTTCAGGGCGCCGACGGCCATGGCTTTTGCGGTCTGCGCGCTCACTGCGCCGTGGCGTTTGAGCGTCGCTGCCGGCACGCCGAGCATCGCCCGCTTGGCGTCGTCCGAATAGGTGACGAAACCGCGATCGACGACGTCCGAGGAGCCCGGGATCTCGGTCAGCGCCGCGGCGACCAGACCGCCGGTGCAGGATTCGGCCGTTGCTACATGCAGGCCGCGGGCGCGGCAAAGATCGAGCACCCGCATTGCCGCTTCGCGTATGTCTGCGCCAATCACGTCGCACTCCACGGCAACCGCACCGTTGCCGTCGCCATGGCGACAATACCTTCGCCCCGCCCGGTGAAGCCGAGCTTCTCGCTGGTCGTTGCCTTGATGGCGACGCGGCCTACGGAGACCCCGGCAATCGCGGCGATGCGCTCGCGCATGGCATCGCGATGCGGCGAGACGCGCGGCGCTTCGCACACCACGGTCACGTCCAGATTGGCAATGATGCCGCCCCGCGCGCGCACGCGCTCGCAGGCGAATGCAAGAAAACGGTCCGACGAAGCGCCCTTCCATTGCGGATCGCTCGGCGGAAAATGCTGACCGATATCGGCCTCGGCCAGCGCGCCGAGAATGGCATCGACCAAGGCATGGAGCGCCACGTCGGCGTCGGAATGCCCGGTGACGCCGCGGGAGTGGGGAATGCGGACGCCGCCCAGCATGACATGGTCGCCGTCGGCGAAGGCGTGCACGTCAAAACCGTTGCCGGTGCGCACGTCGGCAAGCGTTGAGCGCACAATCTCGGCGCGGGCGAAATCGTCGTTGGTGGTGAGCTTGACGTTGCCGGCGTCGCCTTCGAACACGCTGACGCGATGGCCGGCCCATTCGGCGAGCGCGGCATCGTCGGAAAAATCGTCGCGGCCCGCCGCCGCGGCGCGCCGATGCGCCGCCATGATGAGATCGAAGCCGAAGGCCTGCGGCGTTTGCACCATGCGCAGATGATTGCGATCCAGCGTTTCGGTCACGCGCGCGTCGTCGTCGATTTTCTTCACCGTGTCGGCAATGGCGATGGCCGGCACCGCGGCGCCGTTTTGCCTCCCGGCGACGATGGCGCGGCCGATCAGCGCCTCGGTCAAAAACGGCCGCGCCGCATCGTGAATGAGCACAATGTCCGGCGCGCTGGCCGCAAAGGCCTCAAGCCCGGCGCGCACCGAGGCTTGCCGCGTCGCGCCGCCCCAAACCGGCGGCAAAAGTTTTTTCAGGCCCGCGGTCGCCGCGCGAAACACGTCTTCATCCTGCGGATGAATGACCGGCTGCACCGCGCCGATCTGCGGATGGCGCAGGAACGCCGCCAGCGCCGGACGGATCACCGGCTCGCCGCCGATCTCGCGATATTGCTTGGGCACGTCGCCGCCCGCGCGCAGGCCGCGTCCGCCTGCGACGACAACAGCAGCAATCGTGTCGGTCATCTGATGCTCCGCGCAATCCCGCATGGCTTTAGCGCAAGTTCCCGGGATGTGCGAACCGGCAAAGCGCATGGAACCGCAGCCTTCCCGGCCGGCCAAAATTGACGCTTGCTGGCGGATTTGCACAGGTTAGGGATATTGCAGTGCAGCACTTGCGCAAGCCACGGATTTGGCTAAACTATAAGCAAAGGCATTATGTCGCCTATTTAGTGGGCAAATGTTTCCATCTATGGAACAATCGAAAATACCGATCGAGCCGTTGGCCATAGGGCCGCTAACGGTGCCAAATCCTGTGCTTTTGGCGCCCATGTCGGGGGTCACCGATGCGCCGTTCCGCCGGCAGGTGGCGAACCGAGGCGCCGGGCTCGTCATCTCGGAAATGACCGCTTGCGCGGCACTCGCCAACGGCAAACGCAGTGCCGCGCTGCGCATGAAAGACCATGGCGCGGGATTGCATGTGGTCCAGCTTGCCGGCTGCGAAGCGCGCTGGATGGCCGAAGGCGCGCGCATGGCCGAAGCGGCCGGTGCCGCCGTCGTCGACATCAACATGGGCTGCCCGGCCAAGCACGTCACCAATGGCGAATCAGGCTCGGCGCTGATGCGCGATCTCGATCACGCGCTTACTTTGATCGACGCGGTGGTGCAGGCGGTCAAGGTGCCGGTCACCTTGAAAATGCGGCTGGGCTGGGACGACGCTTCGCGCAACGCGCCCGAACTGGCGCGACGTGCCGAACAATCCGGCGTGCGGCTTGTCACCGTGCACGGCCGCACGCGCTGCCAGTTTTACAAAGGTCGCGCCGACTGGTCGGCGGTGCGCGCCGTCAAGGACGCCGTGTCGATCCCGGTGGTCGTCAATGGCGACATCCAAAGTTTTGATGACGCCGACGCGGCGCTCGCGGCTTCCGGCGCCGATGCGGTGATGGTCGGGCGCGGCGCCCAGGGCAAGCCGTGGTTTCCCGGCCAACTGGCGCACTACCTCGCGACCGGCGAACGCGGCCATGCGCCGGCGCTGAGCGAGCAACTCGCGCTCGTAGCCGCGCTTTACGGCGAAATGCTCGCCCATCACGGCATCGCGATCGGGCTGCGCCACGCGCGAAAACATCTCGGCTGGGCGCTCGATACGGCGGCAGCGGCCGCGGGCGCGCCTGCGCATTTGCTCAAGGCCCAGCGCAGCCGCGTGCTCACCGCCGACGATCCCGCGATCGTGCTGCGCCGGCTGGCCGAAGCTTTTGACGAATTTCGCGATCCACGAGCGGCGTGGAGCGATGCCGCATGAGCACCGCAGAAAACCTGCTCTCGACGTCTTCGGCCGATGTGGTGCTCAATGCGCTGCCGCATCCCGTCATCGTCGTGGCGGCGGACGGCAAGGTGACCGACGCCAATGCCGCGGCGGAGGCTTTTTTCGAAGTCTCGGTGTCGCATCTGCGCCGGCATCTGTTGCGCGACCTGGTGCCGTTCGGCAGTCCCTTGCTCACCCTGGTCGAGCAGGTGCGCGCGCGCGGCGCCGCGGTCAACGAATACAAAGTCGATCTCGGCACGCCGCGCAACCCGGGCGACCGGCTGGTCGATCTCTACGTGGCGCCGCTGCCGGAGCAGCCGGATTGCGTGGTGGTGATGCTGCAAGAGCGCACCATCGCCGACAAGATGGACCGGCAATTGACCCATCGCAGCGCCGCGCGCTCGGTGATCGCGCTTGCCGCCATGCTGGCGCACGAGATCAAGAACCCGCTGTCCGGCATCCGCGGCGCCGCGCAACTCCTCGAACAATCCGTCGACGACGACGACCGCACCTTGACGCAGCTGATTTGCGACGAGGCCGACCGCATCGTGAAGCTGGTCGACCGCATGGAAGTGTTCGCCGACGAGCGGCCGATCGAGCGCGAGCCGATCAATATCCACGTCGTGCTCGATCACGTGAAGCGGTTGGCGCAATCCGGCGTCGCCCGCCACATCAAATTCGTCGAAGACTACGATCCGTCGCTGCCGCCGGTGCTGGCGAACCGCGACCAGCTCGTCCAGGTCTTTCTCAATCTGGTCAAGAACGCCGCCGAAGCGATCGGCGAAAATACCTCGGGCGGCGAAATTACGCTGACCACGGCGTTTCGCCCGGGCGTGCGGTTGTCGCTGCCGGGCGCCAAGGCGCGCGTCTCGCTGCCGCTCGAATTCTGCGTCAAGGACAACGGCCCCGGCGTGCCCGACGAACTGATGCCGCATCTGTTCGACCCGTTCGTCACCACGAAGCCGACCGGATCGGGACTGGGCCTAGCGCTGGTCGCCAAGATCGTCGGCGACCACGGCGGCATCATCGAATGCGAATCGCAGCCGCGCCGAACCATCTTTCGCGTGCTTATGCCGGTTTACACGGGTGAGGGCTCGGCGTCGGACGCCGCCCTTCAGTCACGAGGGGATCATTGATGCCCGCGGGAAGTATTCTTGTTGCCGACGACGATGCAGCAATCCGCACCGTTCTCAATCAGGCGCTGTCGCGCGCCGGATACGAGGTGCGTTCGACGGGCAATGCCGCCACTTTGTGGCGCTGGGTCAGCCAGGGCGATGGCGATTTGGTCATTACCGACGTGGTGTTGCCCGACGAAAGCGCCTTCGACCTCCTGCCGCGCATCAAGAAAGCGCGGCCGGATTTGCCGGTCGTGGTCATGAGCGCGCAAAACACCTTCATGACCGCGATCCGCGCCTCCGAGCGCGGCGCCTATGAATATCTGCCGAAGCCGTTCGATCTGAAGGAGCTGATTTCTATCGTCGGCCGCGCTTTGTCGGAACCGAAGGAGAAGACACGGCAGCCGGCCAAGGTCGAGGATTTCGAATCCATCCCGCTGGTCGGCCGTTCGCCGGCGATGCAGGAAATCTACCGCGTGCTGG
>Ga0210398_10002047_pt1 | contig 20009 bp, 18 predicted proteins | sample IncBWC4OmetaG_FD_161047 | JGI IMG/M metagenome (GOLD analysis project Ga0210398, IMG submission 161047) | Forest soil microbial communities from Barre Woods Harvard Forest LTER site, Petersham, Massachusetts, United States - Inc-BW-C-4-O | ecosystem: Environmental > Terrestrial > Soil >...
CATCCGTCAGAATCATGCCGGAGGTCCGCGAGCAGGCCGCGTATAGCTGCGACATCGGCAGTGCGCCCGAGGTGCTCGCGAGCCGCTTTCCGCATCACGATTTCGCACACCTGCCAGCGCGCTGGTGGCACGACGGCATGGAAACGGCACAGCAGACCAAGGAGCGCGCGCTAGCGTTTCGAACCCTCATGGCCGCCCGCGGCGACAGCGCGACGACGCTCTTGGTCGGTCACTGGGCGTTCATTCTCGCATTGACCGGAACCGCGCTCGCCAACGGCGAAATCCTGGAATACGACCTTACTTTTTGCGCCGCGCGCTGATCACGTTGGCCAGTTGCGCGATGCGCCCGAGCACCTGCGAGAGCTGCGGCAATCCCGTGATCGAGATCTTGATGTGCATATGAGCCACGTTGTCGCGTTTGTCGGTGACCGTGTTCATGCCTAGGATGCTGATCTTGTCGTCCGCCAGTGCGGCACTGACGTCGCGCACCAGCCCGCGCCTGTCGAAGGCCTGCACCTCGATTTCCACGGGGAATTCCTTGGAGGCGAGCTTGCCCCAGGCGACTGCCAGCACGCGCGCCGGGGACTTGTGGCTGAGGCGGGCCAGATTCGCGCACGACTGCGCATGAATGCTGACGCCCCTGCCCACCGTGATGTAGCCGGTGATCGCCTCGGGCGGCACGGGCTTGCAGCAGCGCGCGTAGGTGGACAGCAGATCGCCCACGCCCTGGACCTCAGCCTCGGGCTCGCGGACTTGAGCGGGGCGGGCTCGCAGCGGCTGCTCGGTGTGCAACTCCCGTGCGTGAAGAATGCGCTGAATGGCTCCCGCCACTTGCGCAGGACTCACATCACCCAACCCCAAGGCCTCGTGCAGATTCTCGGTGCTGGATAATTTAAGTTCGTTCAGCAGCTCGGGGATGGGCGGGCTCGCCACCCCCAGGCGCTGTATTTCGCGATCGAACAGTGCCCGTCCCTCCGCCTTGTTCTGCGTCTCGTTCTGCTTGCGAAACCAGGCGCGCACCTTGTTGCGGTTGCGAGGGCTGGCCAGAAAGCCCGATTGAGGGGACAGCCAGTCGCGCGAGGGATGGGCTGCCTTGCCGGCGATTATCTCCACCGTCTCACTGTTCTTGAGCTGGTAGTCGAGCCCCACCATGCGCCCGTTGACCTTGGCGCCGCGGGTGCGATGACCCAGATCGGTATGCACCTGATAGGCGAAATCCAACGGCGTGCCGCCCACGGGCACATCCACGATCTCGCCCTTGGGCGAGAGGACATAGATCCGGTCCTGGAAAAGATCGACGCGCATGCGGTCGAGAAAGTCCCGCGGCGTGTCGCCGCCATCGGCGGGCGCCAATAGGGAGCGCAGTTGGTTGATCTTGCGTTCGTACGCCTGGTCGACCCGGCCTCCCTCCTTGTAGCGCCAGTGCGCCGCCACGCCGCGTTCGGAGTTGGCATGCATTTCGTGCGTGCGGATCTGGATCTCCACGGCTTGCGCGCCGGGTCCGATGACCGCCGTATGAATCGAACGGTATAGATTGTCCTTCGGGGTCGCGATGTAGTCGTCGAATTCCCCGGCGATGAACTGCCACAGCGAGTGCACGACGCCGAGCGCCGCATAGCAATCGGCGACGCTATTCACCAGCACGCGCGCGGCGCGAACGTCCATGAGTTGCTCGAAGGCCAGCTGCTTGGCCTGCATCTTGCGCCAGATGCTGTAGATGTGCTTCGGCCGGCCTTCGATGACCGCCTCGACGCCGGCGTTGCCCAGCTCGCGGTGCAGCGTCGATTGTAATTCGTGCATGTAGCGCTCGCGCTCGGAGCGCCGCATATTGAGGGCGGCGGCGATGTGCTTGTAGTCGGCAGGTTGCAGGTAGCGGAAGGAGAGGTCTTCCAGTTCCCACTTCAACTGCCACACGCCCAGCCGGTTGGCGAGCGGCGCGTAGACCTCGCGGGTTTCGGTCGCGAGCTTGCGCTGCAGGTGCGGGTCGAGCGATTTTGCGGCGCGCATTTTCTGCAATTGTCCGGCAAGCCGCACCACCACCAGGCGCACATCGCCGATCACGGCCAGCAGCATCTTGCGCAGCGCCTCCGCCTGGCCCGACTCGAGACCCTGCTCGGGCTTCCAATCGTCGCTCAGGCCGAATTCCCCCAATTGGCCCAAGGCGCGTGCCAGGTGCACGGCATCGGCACCGAAGCGTTTTTCCGCGCCCACGGGGTCCAGGACTTTGGCATCGAGCAGCGGCTGCAGCATGGCTGCGATCACCACATCGTCGTCGGCATCGAGAGTGCGCACGATGTCCGCGACATCCAGGCCCGCGCGCACCTTCCCCAAGTCCGCGCCCGGCAGGTCGAGCGCGCGCGCCGCTGCAAAGGCCGTATCCACCCGCTCGCTCGCCGTGACCCGGGTTAAAGCCGTTGTTTCCATTTGGATTGCGCTGATAGAGCCTGTGGGTTTAAGCGCCTATTGCCGGTATCATACCCGCCCAATGACGGATCCGATGGTGCGACTGGGATTGGAACGCTTGCGTGGCGCTGAAACAGCGAGCGTGCGCGTGCTCGGCATCGATCCTGGCTCCCAACGCACGGGATTCGGGGTCCTGGATGCGGTGGGCCAGCGATTGACCTATGTGGCCAGCGGAGTGATTCGCACCGACAAAGGCGAATTTGCCGAGCGGTTGTGCGAAATCTTTCGCTGCATGCGGACCATCGTCGCGCAGTACAGGCCGCAGGAGATCGCCATTGAGCGCGTTTTCGTCAATCGCAATCCGGACAGTGCGTTGAAATTGGGTCAGGCTCGCGGCGCCGCGATCTGCGGCATCGCAGACTCCAATGCCGAAGTGTTCGAGTACGCGACGCGGCAGATCAAGCAGGCCGTGGTCGGTTCGGGGAGCGCGGAAAAGGCGCAGGTTCAGCTCATGATGAAAAGCCTCCTGAAGCTCGAAGGTCGGGTGTCGGCGGATGCCGCGGACGCCCTTGCCGCGGCCGTTTGCCATGCGCTACGGGGCCGCGTCCGGAGCTCGATGCTGCGGGCGGCGGGACGCGCGTGATCGGATTCCTCAAGGGCCGGTTGGCGGTCAAGCAGCCGCCGATGCTCATGGTCGACGTGAACGGCGTCGGCTATGAAATGGAAGCTCCGATGTCGACCTTTTACGGCCTGCCGGCGGCCGGCGAGCCGGTGGCGCTGTTCACCCATCTGGTGGTCCGCGAAGACGCGCACATCTTGTACGCCTTCGGCACCGACGGCGAGCGGCGGCTGTTTCGCGGGCTGCTCAAGGTCTCCGGAGTCGGACCCAAGATCGCGCTGGGCATTCTGTCCGGCGCGAGCGTCGAGGATTTCCTGCGCACCGTCGAAGCCGAGGATGTGGTGATGCTCACGCGTATTCCGGGCATCGGCCGCAAGACGGCCGAGCGCGTGATCATCGAGATGCGCGACAGCGTCAAGAAACTCTCGATGCCGGTGGCCGCGGGCAGCCCGGCGGGCACCGACTCGGCTGCGAGTGCGCAAAGCGAGGCCTTCAGCGCCTTGATCGCGCTGGGCTACAAGCCCCCGGAAGTAGTCCGGCTGTTGAAGTCGGTCGACGCTGCGGATCTCGCCACCACCGAAATCATACGCCGCGCGCTCAAGGCGGCGGTCAAGGCATGAACTCCCCCCATGGGAATTGAACAGGATCGAATCGTCGCGGGGCCGGCCAAGCGGGAGGACGAGGCCGCCGACCGCGCCGTGCGCCCGAAGAGCCTCGCCGAGTACGTGGGACAGTCGACGGTGAAGACGCAGATGGAGATCTTCATCCAGGCAGCGCGCAATCGGGGTGAGGCGCTCGATCATGTGCTCATCTTCGGACCACCGGGGCTCGGCAAGACGACTCTGGCGAACATCATCGCCAATGAACTGAAAGTGAATCTGCGGCAGACCTCGGGCCCCGTCTTGGAGCGCCCCGGCGATTTGGCGGCGTTGTTGACCAATCTCGAACCGCGCGATGTGCTTTTCGTCGACGAGATTCATCGATTGAGCCCCGTGGTCGAAGAAGTCCTGTATCCCGCCATGGAGGATTCGCAGCTCGATCTCATGATAGGCGAGGGTCCCGGAGCGAGGTCGATCAAACTCGATCTGCCGCCGTTCACCCTGGTGGGCGCAACCACCCGGGCGGGTCTTCTGACCTCGCCCCTGCGGGACCGCTTCGGCATCGTGCAGAGGCTGGAGTTTTATTCCACCGAGGACTTGAAGAGAATCGTCACCCGCAGCGCATCCATCATGAAATTGCAGCTGCAGGCAGATGGTGCCCACCGCATCGCAGAGCGCTCGCGCGGCACGCCGCGCATTGCGAACCGCCTGCTGCGCCGGGTGCGCGACTTCGCCGAGGTCAAGGCGGCCGGTCTCATCAGTGCGGAAGTGGCGATCGCAGCGCTCGACATGTTGGAAGTGGATCCTCAAGGCTTCGACACGCTCGATAGAAAGCTCTTGTTGACGGTGATCGAGAAGTTCGAGGGCGGGCCGGTCGGCGTCGACAGCCTGGCGGCCGCCATGAGCGAGGAGCGCGGCACGATCGAGGACGTCATCGAGCCCTTTCTCATTCAGCAGGGATTCCTGATGCGCACCGCGCGTGGCCGCGTCGCGACGCGCAGCGCCTACGCGCATTTCGGGCTGGCCGCGCCGCCGATCGACCGGGATTTGAATCTGCCCCTGTTCCGGGACGCGCAGTAATGCCGCCGGCGCACGTGGCGCCCCATGCCGCGCACCGCTTCGACATTCGCACGAGAATCTACTGGGAGGACACGGATGCGGGCGGGGTGGTGTACTACGCCAACTACCTGAAGTTCATGGAGCGCTGCCGCTCGGACTGGCTGCGGGCGCTCCGTGTCGATCAAAATCGGTTACGGGCCGAGCGGCAGCTGCAATTTGCGGTGGTGAGTGTGACCGTGGATTTCATGCGCCCCGCCGTGCTGAATGATGAAGTTCTCGTCACCGCGGAACTGGAGCGCTTGAGCGGTGCCACAATCGTATTCAAGCAAACAATCGTGCGCGGCGACGCGCAGCTCATCGATGCACGCGTGCGCGTCGCCTGCCTCGATTCGGGCACGCTGAAACCTCGTCCGATTCCGAAGGACTTATTCGTGGAGTGGCGCAATGGGCAATGACTTATCGATCTGGACCCTGGTGCTCGATGCGAGCGTCATCGTTCAGGCGGTTATGGTATTGCTGATGATCGCGTCCGTGGCATCGTGGGCCATTATCTTCAAGAAAGGCCGCGTCATCTCGCATTCGCGCCGCCAGGCCGACCAATTCGAGACCGCATTTTGGTCCGGCGGCGATTTGACCGCGCTATATCGCAGCATCGAGACCAAGGGGCGCGCGGGGACCGGCGAGCAGAGCATTTTCGAGTCCGGCTTCGGCGAGTTCAGCCGGCTGCGCCAGCTCGGCACACCTACCGATCAACTGCTCGAAGGCGCGCGCCGCGCGATGCGGGTCGCCCAGATGCGCGAAATGGATCGCCTCGAACGCAATCTCGCCACGCTGGCGACGGTCGGATCCACCAGTCCCTACGTCGGCCTGTTCGGCACCGTGTGGGGCATCATGAGCGCCTTCCACAATCTCGGTAACGTACAGCAGGCCACCCTGGCCGCGGTGGCACCGGGCATTGCCGAGGCGCTGATTGCCACGGCCATCGGGCTGTTCGCCGCGATTCCCGCGGTCATCGCCTACAACCGGTTTGCCGATCAGGTCACCCGCTTGGAACTGCGGTTCGACACCTTCGTGGAAGAGTTCTCCACCATCCTGCAGCGCCACGGACCGGCCCGAGCGGCTCAAGGGTAACGCATGCCCAAGCCCCTTCGCCGCCGCAGACTCATGGGGGAAATCAACGTAGTGCCCTACATCGACGTCATGTTGGTGTTGCTGGTGATCTTCATGATCACCGCGCCGTTGCTCAAGGAAGGGGTCAAAGTGGATTTGCCGGACGCCGGCGCCAAGCCCATCGATCCGGAGTTCCTGGCCAAGCACGAGCCCCTGATCGTGACCATCGATGCGCGTGGCCGTCTCTACGTCAATTTCGGACCGAATCCAGACAAGCCCGCCACGGAGGCGACGGTGAGCGCACGCACGGCGGCGCTGCTGCGCCGCGACCCGCAAACTCCGATCCTGGTCAAGGCCGACACCACGGTCCCCTACGGTACGGTGGTGCGCGCCATGGTGCTGTTGCAACATGCCGGCGCGGCGAAGGTCGGATTTCTCACGGATCCCGTGCGCCCTCCGGCGCGGGGGCAACCCAGCGGGGCCGGCGGCGGTGCTGGTTGAATGCGGGACTTCTTGCGTGAACATTGGTGGGCGGTCGTCTTGTCCGTCTTGTTTCACGGGCTGCTGGTGGGAAGCCTGGTGATCGCTGCGCTGATGTCCGCCCGTCGAACCCCGCCGAGCGTGCAGCCGCTGCCCATCGATGCGGTAGTGGTGAGTTCGCAGGTGCTGCATGCCTCGCGGGCTGCCCAGGAGCGGGCCGAGCAAGAGGCGGCGGCGGCCAAGGCCGCACAAGAGGCCAAAGCGGCGCAACAGGCCAAAGCCGCCGAAGACGCCAAAGCCGCCGAAGATGCCAAGGCGGCGGAAGAGGCGAAAGCCGTGCAAGATGCCAAGGCAACAGCTCAGGCGAAGGCGGCCGCTGACACTAAGGCTGAGGCGGCTGCGGCGGATGCTGCCAAGGCCGCGGCGGCCGAGCAGCAGAAGGCGCAGCAGGCGAGACGGGCGGCGGAGGCCGACCTTGCAGAGCAAGCGAAGCGAGAGGCCGACGCGAAGAAGGCCGCCGAGGCCAAGCAGGCCGCGGAGGCGAAACAAGCGGCCGAGGTGAAGCGCATTGCGGATGCCAAACATGCGGCCGACGATCGGGCACGGGCTGACCGGGAGGCTGAATTGCGCAGGCAATTGGCCGACGAGGAGCACCGCAGCGCCGTGGAGTCGGGTCCCTTGCGCGACAGCTATATCGCCCAGCTGCGCAATCGAATTCAAAATGCCTGGATCAAGCCTCCGTCGGCGAGCGTGGGTCTTGACTGCTTGGTCGCAGTGACCCAGATTCCGGGCGGCGAGGTAACGAGCGCGCGCGTCACCCAGTGCAACGGCGATGCAGCCGCCCGTCAATCGATCGAGAATGCGGTGTATCGTGCATCGCCCCTGCCGGAACCCAAGGATCCGGCGCTGTTCGAGAGAAACTTTGTATTCAGGTTCCACCCCGATGAATAGACGCATTTTATTTTTGATAGCCATCGGCTGCTTCGTGCTCTGCCCGCGTTCTTGGGCGGAACTGGTAGTCGAAATAACCAAGGGACAGGCCGAGGCCATTCCGATCGCGATCGTCCCCTTCAGTTCGCCGGAGGCCGCCGCGGCGTCCTTCGACGTGGCGCAGCTCGTGGGCAACGATCTGGCGCGCAGCGGCCGCTTCAAGACGACGGATCGCAAAGACATGATCGAGCAGCCACATACCGGCGCGGGCATTTCCTTCGATGATTGGCGCAGGCTCAACAACGATTACATCGTGGTCGGACAAGTTCAGCCGACAGGGCCCGACCGCTACCAGATCACTTTCGAACTCTACAATGTGCTCACACGGCAGCGGCTGCTGGGCTACCAATTCAGCGCCAACAAAACCGGATTGCGGATCGCGAGCCACCAGGTCGCTGACATGGTATTCGAGAAGATATTGGGGATTCGGGGCGCGTTCGCCACTCGTATCGCCTATATCGCGGTGCTGGGTTCGTTGCCGCACCGAGACTACCGGCTCATTGTGTCGGACGCGGACGGTGAGAATCCCCACGTCGTGATGCAATCGAACGAGCCTCTCATGTCGCCGGCGTGGTCGCCGGACGGTCAGAGTCTGGCCTACGTCTCCTTCGAGAACCGCCTGCCGTCGGTGTACGTGCAACTCTTGAGGACGGGAGAGCGGCGGCGGGTGTCGGATCACGCGGGCGTGAATCAGGCGCCGGCGTGGTCGCCGGACGGCAGGAAATTGGCGCTCACGCTCTCGACGAGGGACGGGAATCTGGACGTCTACGTCATGGACCTGGCCACACAGGCTCTGACCCGCATCACCGACGATCCCGGAATCGACACCGAGCCCCAGTGGTCCAAGGACGGGCAAAGTCTGTACTTCACGTCCGACCGCGCGGGCGGCCCGCAGATCTATAAGGTCGGGATTCAAGCCGGCGACAAACCGCGCCGTTTGACGTTTCAAGGCAGCTACAACGCGCGCCCCAGGATCTCGCCCGACGAATCGCAGCTGGCCTTCGTCACCCAGGAGGATGGGGCCTACCGCATAGCGACCATGGACCTTCGCGGGCGGGGCGATACCCTAGTGCTCACCAAGGGCCGCTTTGACGTCAGCCCGAGTTTCGCGCCGAATGGCGCCGAGATCATTTACGCGAGCCGCGACCGCGGGCGCGGCGTGCTCGCCCTGGTCAGCGCCGACGGCCGAGTCCAGGAACGGTTGGTCTCGAGCGAGGGTGAATTGCAGGAGCCGGCGTGGGCGCCCTTTTGAGGCAAAGTACACAAATGCGGTGTTCGCCGGTAGGCTTAGGTATCACGACAATCGGATGGAGACGAATATGAAAAGAAACATCTCGGTCGCATTGCTATTGGCGGGAGCGTTACTGCTCTCGGGTTGCAAGCACCCCCCGCTAAAGGATGCGCCGAACGCCGGGGCCCAGGCCCAGGGATCATCCGATGCGGCAGGCGCGACCTCGCAGGGTCTCAATGGCGCCGCCGGCGCCGAGGGCGGAGCCCTGGGCGGAGCGGCTGCGACCGGTGCGCTAGCGCGCACGGTGATCTACTTCGACTTCGACAAGTCGGAGATCAGGCCCGAGTTTGCCGATGTCGTCTCAGCCCACGCGCGCAATCTGACCGGTCACCCCAACCTCAAGATGAAGCTCGAAGGCAACACCGACGAGCGCGGTACCCGTGAGTACAACATCGGACTCGGTGAGCGGCGCGCACAGGCGGTACGCCGCGCTCTGATGCTGCAAGGGGTCGCGGAGTCCCAGCTCACCACGGTCAGTTTCGGCGCCGAGCGGCCGGCGGCGGAAGGGGATGATGAGACGGCATGGGCGAAGAACCGGCGCGTGGAACTGGTCTACCTGCCGTGATCACGCGGATTTCCCGTGGATCGTTCGGCTTGAGCGCGGCTTGCATCGCCGCGCTCGCGATGGTGGGCTGCGCGTCCACGCCGCCGGATCAGGACCCGGTGCAAATCAAGCTGAACGACGTCGATACTCGCCTGGCGCGCATCGAGAGGGTGCTGGCCAATCAAAGCCTGCTCGATCTTGCCAATCAAAACGAGGCGCTGCGCGCCGACTTGCGCGCCATGCACAACGATATCGATCAATTGACGAACAGTCTCGAAGCCGGCCGCAAGCAGCAACGAGACCTGTACGCCGACCTCGACCGGCGCATGAAGGCCTTGGAGTCGCGGGGTGGTGCCGCGGCCGGATCGGGTGCCGGCGCGGCGTCGGGCGATGCGGGAGCAGGGGGCTCCGGCGCCGATTCGGCGGCGGGCGCCGCCGACGACAAAGCGGCGTACCAGACGGCCTTCGATCTGCTGAAAAACAGTCAGTACGATCGCGCCATCGCGGCGTTCCAGAAGTTCCTGGCCACTTATCCCACCAGTCAGCTGGCGGACAACGCCCAGTATTGGCTGGGCGAGGCCTACTACGTCAACAAATCCTTTCCCGAAGCGCAGGCTGCCTTTCAGCGGGTGGTGGACAAGTATCCGCAGTCGCGCAAGCGACCGGACGCCTTGCTCAAAATCGGTTATTGCCAGTACGAGTTGAAGCAGTTTGATCAGGCCAAAGGGACCCTGAGTCAAGTGACCTCGCAGTTCGCCGACACGCCCGCCGGGCATTTGGCGCAGCAGCGGCTGGACAAAATGGCCACCGAGCAACATTGATTGACCCAGCAGAGAAATCCGAGCGATTGCGCATCAACGAGATATTTCATTCGTTGCAGGGCGAGGCCGATGCCGTCGGATATCCAACGGTATTCGTGCGCCTTACCGGATGTCCGCTACGCTGCCAATACTGCGACACCGAGTATGCGTTCCATGCCGGCGACTGGCTGGGCATCGATGCCATCGTAGACAAGGTGCGCGGTTACGGTGCGGAGCACGTCTGTGTGACCGGCGGGGAACCCCTGGCCCAGCCGAATTGCCTGAAGCTGCTCGAGCGCCTGTGCGACGCCGACTTCCAGGTGTCGCTCGAAACCAGCGGGGCATTGGACATCGGGCCGGTCGACGGCCGGGTGTCGCGGGTGGTCGATGTCAAGACGCCGGGCTCGCGCGAAGCCCACAGCAATAGACTCGAGAACTTCGAGCTCCTGTCCCTGCGGGACCAAGTGAAGTTCGTGATCTGCTCGCGCGAGGACTACGACTGGAGCAAGGCGTTCTTGAGGGAGCACGGATTGCCCGGGCGCTGCCGGATATTGTTTTCGCCGAGCTACGGTGAGGTGACGCCGACCGCGCTCGCGGACTGGATACTGGCGGACCGCCTGCCAGTTCGCTTCCAACTACAGCTTCACAAAGTGCTGTGGGGCGACATCCCGGGAAAGTGAGTTCTTCGCGCGCCATCGTGCTGCTCTCCGGCGGGCTGGATTCGGCCACCGTTTTGGCAATGGCCGGTGCGCGCGGCTTCGAATGCTATGCACTGAGCGTGCATTATGGTCAGCGCCACAGTGCCGAACTCGAGGCGGCCCGACGAATCGCCGCGATGCTGGGCGCCCGGGAGCATCGAGTCATGGGCGTCGATCTGGCCGGCATCGGCGGATCGGCACTGACCGATACCGGCGTTGCCGTTCCCGAAACGCCGGCCACGGGAATACCGGTCACCTACGTTCCGGCCCGCAACACACTTTTGCTGTCTCTCGCTCTGGGGTGGGCGGAGGTCGTGGGCGCCGCCGATATTTTCGTGGGAGTGAATGCCGTCGACTACTCGGGTTACCCAGACTGCCGCCCGGAGTTCATACAGGAATTCGAGCGTCTGGCGCGAGTGGCGACCAAGGCCGGGGTCGAGGGAGTACCGTTCAAGATTCAGGCGCCCCTCATCGATATGTCCAAGGCCGACATCATCCGCGCGGGCACACTGCTGGGCGTGGATTACGGGATGACGGTATCGTGTTATCAGGCAGGTGCCGATGGTGAGGCGTGCGGCAAATGCGATTCGTGCCGCTTGCGCACGGCAGGTTTTGCCGCCGCGCGCATACCCGATCCCACACGATATCGCTGATCGATTGGCGGTGATCTGCCGCCGAACTTCGGCTATGATGCGCGGCCGATTGGGACGGTAGCTCAGTTGGTAGAGCAAGGCCCTTTTAAGGCTTTGGTCCTGGGTTCGAGTCCCAGCCGTCCCACCAATTATTTATTAATGTAATCAATAGATTACAGTAAATAACTATAATCTATGTTACGCGATAGCGCGGCTTCCCGGTGGTCACGGCAGCCATGCCGCTGCGAAAAGAGCCAAACCAATCACCGGCAGTTTGAGTGAGCGACCCGCCCGGCGTGCGCTGAAAAAGATCGGCACGGATCCGCATTCGCGCCCCCAATCAAAATATCTTGTTGGTCGATGAGGGGATTCGCGTGCGCTCTGCACATTTAGAAGTGAACAGACGTTCTGCTCAGACAAGCTAGCTTGAGCAACTTAAGGGACAACAGCGATAAGCGTTAATCGTCAGTCCAACCAAGGAATGCAAAATGAACAGGATACAACGTGCTTTGACTGCTTTCTTCTTCACGGCTTCTCTCATGGTATTCGGCGTGGCGCCGGCGCAAGTGGGTGACTCATATGGTGGACGGAATTATGGCTTGGAAGTGCCCGCAGTTGAGGCCGATCCCGCTTCTGGTGTGCGGGGGTCGCTCGGCATTTCCCTTGAAAATTTTAGTCTCAGTAATGATCTCGGGAAGCTCGTGTTTTTGCTGAACGGTGGATTTGCGCTGCTGTTCGGCGGTTTCGCGTTTTTCGCTGCCGCCAAGCATCAGCGCGAGCCGATCCGCGATCATGATCATTTCGGCGATTGGAGATCCGGAAATTCTGTGACTTCGATTTGATCCCGCGCGAGCGCGCCGGACTCCCTTGAGCCGATGTTTTCTTCGAACTGAACACAGCCCCATGTTCCGATCGCCCAACCACTATGGGCGTAGGCCGAGCCAATCCACGGCGTCCGCCCTTTTTATCTTCTCGTAGAATGGCCTGAATTATTTGCCCGCCGCATCTGGTGGCGCCAGAAAAGACAACGGCAGGCCAGCTTGTCGCGAACGATGTCGGAAAATGCGCCGGGCTCCTCGCATGCAGGGGATGTGCATCGTTTGACGGCCGTGACAGACGCGAATAGTCTGAGTCGGCAAAGCCACAAGAGCTAAGGGACCCCGATGTCGGAACGCTCCGGTCAGGTCAGCGAGCTGCTGCAGCAATGGATCCAGGGGGACCAGGATGCGCTGGGTGCGGTAGCACCCGTGATCTACCAGGAACTGCGGCGCCTGGCGCACTACCACCTCCAATCGGAGCGCGCGAATCACACTTTGCAGAGCACCGCGCTCGTCAATGAGGCCTTCATGCAGTTGATCGGCAGCCAACCCGCCCAACTGCAGAACCGCGCGCACTTCGTGGCAATCGCCTCGCGCTTGATGCGCCAAATTCTCGTGCAGTACGCCCGCAGCCGTCAGGCGAGCAAACGCGATGGCGGACTTCAGATCGCACTCGAGGAAATCGCCGAACTGCCGGTCGCTTCCGATGACGAGCTCATCGCCTTGGACGACGCGCTGGAGGAATTGACGCGGATCGATGAACGGCAGGGCAGGATCGTCCAGATGAAGTTTTTCGGCGGTCTGACGGCGCCCGAAATCGCGCAGGTACTCGGGATCTCGCTGGCGACCGTCGAACGGGACTGGGCTACTGCGCGAATCTGGTTGCGTCGTGAAATGACCCGAGCCGGGTCGCCGTGAGCGTGCGCAGCTGGGAGCAAGTCAAAGAGCTGCTGCACCAAGCGCTGGCGCTCGACGCGCACGCGCGTGCCCAATTTCTCGACGAGGTCTGCGCGTCGGACGCGGCGCTGCGCGTGGAGCTGGAGTCGCTGCTGTCGGTCGGCGACCGACTCAGTCCCGAGTTTCTCGGGTCGCCGGCGGCGGCGAAACTTAGGGCCGGCGATGATGCGTTTTCCGCTGCGGGTTTGGCCGAGGGGCAGCAATTTGCCGAGCGTTTCCAACTGATCCGCAAGCTCGGCGAAGGCGGCATGGGGCAGGTATGGCTGGCGGAGCAGACCTTACCCGTGCGCCGCTTGGTGGCCTTGAAGCTGATCAGGGCGGGGATGTACGACGAGGCGGTGGTACGGCGGTTTCAGTCCGAGCGCCAATCACTCGCGATCATGGATCATCCGGCGATCGCCAAGGTGTTCGATGCCGGGGCGACACCCCAAGGTCAGCCGTACTTGGTCATGGAGTATGTGCCAGGGCTGCCGATCACGGAGTATTGCGATCAGCACCGGCTCAAGATCCCCGAGCGGCTGGAGCTGTTCATCCGCGCCTGCGAGGGGGTGCAGCATGCGCACCAGAAGGCCATTATCCATCGCGATTTGAAGCCGGCCAATATCTTGATCGTGGAGGTAGACGGCGAGCCCACGCCACGGATCATCGACTTTGGCCTTGCCAAGGCTACCACGGTGCAGGTGACGGAAGAGACGCTGCACACGCGCATCGGGCAGTTCCTTGGGACTCCCGGCTACATGAGCCCAGAGCAGGTTGATCCGAATATCCAGGACGTCGACACGCGTACCGACGTGTACTCGCTCGGGGTGATTTTGTATGTGCTGCTCACGGGGCTGCAGCCCTTCGAGACGAAGCGGCGCGAGAAACCACCGCTCGATGTGTGGCTGCGCCAGCTGCGCGAGGAGGAGCCGCCGAGTCCGAGCACCAAGCTCAGCAGCGACCCAGACACGGCGAGTGTCACCTCGGCGGCGCGCGGCACGGCGCCTAAACAACTGGCGAGCGAGCTCAAGGGGGATCTTGACTGGATCGCGATGAAGGCGCTCGAGCGCGATCGCGAGCGCCGCTACAGCACACCCACGGAGCTTGCGGCCGACCTGCGGCACTATCTGAATCATGAACCGGTCACGGCGCGTCCGACGAGCGCGGGCTATCAGCTGGCCAAGTACATACGGCGCCATAGGATCGCGACGCTGGTCACCGCGATAGTCGTTCTTCTTGGAGTGATCACATCGGTGGCGGGACTGTTTGCCGTGCGTAAGGAGCACGAGGCCGAATTTCAGACCGCGCAAGCACGCGAGGCGCAGTCAAGGGCCCTGACGCAAGCCGCCGCTCAACGCCTCCGAGATCAGGACATCGGAGTAGCGCAAGGCATCATTCTCGAAGTACTCACGAATCCCGCCTTCGCGCACGCACGCTCCGCGGCGGCTATCGGTATTTTCCAGGAAATCCGCGCCTCCGACGCGCAGCTCGCGGTGCTTTCCGGCCACAGCGCTCAGCTCCCTTCTGCTGCCTACTCGCCCGACGGCACACGCATCGTGACCGCCTCCAACGACAACACTGCGCGCATCTGGGATGCGAAAACAGGCGCTCAGCTCGCGGTGCTCCTGGGCCATGGCGATCACGTTGAATCCGCCGCCTATTCGCCCGACGGCACACGGATCGTCACTGCCTCACGCGACAAGACCGCGCGCATCTGGGATGCGCACACCGGGGCTCAGCTCGTCCTGCTCTCCGGCCACGTTCACATTTATACAGCCGCCTACTCGCCCGACGGCACGCGCATCGTGACCGCCTCGCACGACCAGGCCGCGCACATCTGGGATGCACGCACCGGGGCTGAGCTCGCGGTGCTTTTAGGTCATGGCGATACCGTCTATTCAGCCGCCTATTCGCCCGACGGCGCGCGCATCGTGACCGCCTCGGCCGACAAGACCGCGCGCATCTGGGATGCGCACTTAGGGAAGCAGCTCGCGGTGCTGTCAGGCCATGGCAATGGCCTTTTTTCCGCCGCGTACTCGCCCGACGGCATGCGCATCGTGACCGCCTCGATGGACAAGACTGCGCGCATCTGGGATGCACTCAACGGCGCGCAGCTCGCGGTGCTCTCCAGCCCCCAGGGCGGTCTCCTCGTTTCCGCCGCCTACTCGCCCGACGGCATGCGCATCGTGACCGCCTCATACGACAACACTGCGCGCATCTGGGATGCGCACGCCGGCACGCAGCTCGCGGTGCTCTCCGGCCACGGCAATACCGTGACGACGGCCGCGTATTCGCCCGATGGCACCCGCATCGTGACCGCCTCATACGACAAGACCGCGCGCATCTGGGATGCGCGTTTGGGCACGCCGCTTGCCCAGCTTTCCGGCCATGACAATCCGGTCCGTGCAGTCGCCTACTCGCCCGACGGCACCCGCATCGTGACCGCCTCTAACGACAAGACCGTGCGCATCTGGGATGCGCACACCGGCGCTCAGCTCGTGGTGCTCTCCGGCCATGGCGATCCGGTCCGCGCAGCCGCCTACTCGCCCGACGGCACTCGCATCGTGACCGCTTCGGAGGACAAGACTGCGCGCATCTGGGATGCGCATACCGGCGCTCAGCTAGCGGTGCTCTTAGGCCATGGCAGTGGCGTCTATTGCGCCGCTTACTCGCCCGACGGCACCCGCATTGTGACCGCCTCGGACGACAAGACTGCGCGCATCTGGGATGCGCACTCAGGGAAGCCGCTCGCCTTGCTCTCCGGCCACGGCGATTTCGTCCAATCCGCCGCCTTCTCGCCCGACGGCACCCGCATCGTGAGCGCTTCGGCAGACACGACTGCGCGCATCTGGGATGCGCGCTCAGGGAGGCAGCTCGCGGTGCTCTTAGGCCACGGTGCTACCCTCAATTCCGCAGCCTACTCGCCCAACGGTGCACGCATCGTGACCGGCTCGGACGACAAGACCGCGCGCATCTGGGATGCACGCTCAGGGACGCAGCTGGCCATGCTTTCCGGCCATGGCGATGCGGTCGATTCCGCAGCCTACTCGCCCAACGGTGCACGCATCGTGACCGGCTCGGACGACAAGACCGCGCGCATCTGGGATGCACGCTCAGGGACGCAGCTCGGTATACTTTCCGGCCACGGCGATGCGGTCGATTCCGCCGCCTACTCGCCCGACGGCGCACGCATCGTGACCGGCTCTTTCGACAAGATGGCGCGCATCTGGGATGCGCGCGTTCCAGCCGGCATCGACGCCCAGATCACATGGGCCACCTCGGCCGAAACCGACCCGTTGTCCGATGTCGATCGAAAGGAACTGGGACTGCCGCTTGATTCGCGTGCCAGAACCTGGCCGACCAAAGCATCGGCCTGCGACCAAGCCACCGCTGCATTCTACGATCCGGCGCGGCTGGCACCTGGCGCGTCACAAGCCAACATCAATGCTGATATTGCCACGTCATCCTGCTCCGCGGAGATTGCCAATTCCGGGCACACCGCGCGATTGGATTACCAAATGGGGCGCGCCTTGCTCGCGAAAGGGGATGTGAACGGCGCGAAGCGGCAGTTCGAATTAGCCGTATCGAACGGTTATCGTGTGGCTGGTATCGACCTCGCCGACCTGCTGGTGAGCGTGACCGCTTCAGTGCCCGATCCGGAACGTGCCGCGACCCTGTACGAAACGGCGTGGCGGGACGGTGTTCACATCGCGGCCTTCGAGCTGGGTCAGCGATACGAATACGGCACCCGGGGTGCCGCGGCAGACGCGACGCAGCCGCCAAAGCAGGATCTGCAACAAGCCTGGTCGTGGTACCAGAAGGGCGCGGACGTGGGCGAACCAAATGCGCTCGCGCGTTTGGCCGAGCGCGACGAGAACAGTGCCCTTGCGCAGACGGATCCGTCGAAAAGGAACGCGCAACTTTTGCAGGCCTTCAAGCTCTACGCAGCCGCTGCCGAGCGCGCCCTCGGAGAGGATTGGCCGGACGATGCATGGAAGCACTGGCGCTATCGTCGCGCCACACTTGCCCGCGTGCTGGCGCGGGAGGGCATGATGCAGCAGGTGGCGGATACCTATGACGCGGTGCTCGATAAGGGGAGTCCGCGGCCCACCGATGCTGTTGAAGCGAATTGACCGCCGCACCACAGCAGAGCGAACCTAAGAGAATTCTGCCTCAAGTAAAAGCTCCACACATCTAGTTCGCATTACCTTGCCGCTGGTCGTCAGAGGCAACCGGCCCTTAGGGAGGAAGACTACTTTTCCCACACTGAGCCCGATCTGTTGCCGAACCTTCTCCTGAATCCGATCTCGGATCTCCGGCTCGTTTGCGGACACTTTCGGTTCGGCGACAATCACCAAACAATCGGTGCCTATGCTCGGCTGGTGAATCGCCACCGCGACAATCCTTCCGGGCCTGACGCCCGGAATGTTCTGCAGAACTGACTCGATGTCTGCCGGATAGTAGTTCGCGCCACCGATTTGCATGACATCCTTCAAGCGCCCAACTATGTAAAGCGATCCTTCATACAAATACCCCAGGTCCCCCGTTCGAAGTTCCGTGCGAGCCTGATGCCCGACAGTCCTAATCTCGTGGTAATAACCCGGACACACAGACGGCCCGTAAAAACAAATCTCGCCGATCTCTCGCTCTGCCAATATTCGGTCCGAGGCCGGGTCCTTGATTGCCAAGCGATGTCCGGGTAGCGCAATTCCGCAACATACAATGTCAATCGAGTCCGAATCCCCCTCGGGTGCCGGAACGGCCAGCGACTTTTGGTTCAGAGATCTCCTACTTATCCGATCTACCTTGCATTCCGCGAGTGGCTTCGGGAATGAGATTCCCAGCGTTGCCTCCGCCATTCCATATACGGGATAGGAGGCGTTCTTCGGAAGCCCATATGGCTCGAATTTGTGCTGAAAGGCGGCAATGGTTTGGAAATCAATCGGCTCGGCACCGTTGACCGCCCGCTTCCAACACGAAAGATCGAGCGGCGGCAGCCTTTCGGGGCGAAGTTTTCGCACGCACAAGTTGTATGCGTAGTTGGTCCCAGGAGAAATCGAAGCGCGGTATTCACTCACCGCTTTGAGCCAACTCTCCGGGCTGTTGAGGAACGACGTAGTTGATAACAGATAGGTGGACATCCCAATATGGATGGGGAGCAGCAGGCCGCCGACCAAGCCCATATCATGGTAAATGGGCATCCAGCTCACCAACACATCATTGTCCTTCAACTCGACTGCCTGCTGCATCCCTCTCATGTTGGCATTCAATGCGCGATGCGTTACCGCAACTCCCTGCGGCGATCCCGTGCTGCCAGATGTGTACTGCAGGAACGCTACATCGTCGGGCAAAGAGACGATCGGCGATACAACGGCGTCGACATTGTTCGTGGCATCGTCGTCCCAAGGCAACAATAATTCACGCAGCGCACGCGAGTCCGTCGGCGCGTCATCGGCATCGAATTCTCGAATCGTTTCCGGCAGAACAATGCAGGCCGCCGGCGAGCAATCGGCGATGACTCGCACCATTCGCTCATAGTACGCATGGCGCTTGAATCGCAGATTGGGTTCGGGTGCTGGTACCGGAATGGCTCCAAGCCACTGCACCGCGAAATAACCGACGACGAAGGCGCGCGAGGTGGGCAAGCTGAGCACGACTCGGTCCCCTTGCCGTATACCGTGCAGCCTGAGCCACGCGGCGGCGCCTCGGACGTTCGTCAAGAATGCGGCTATCGTCATCGCGTCGGTGATTCTTGCTTGATGGTCCAAGAACGAACAGAACACCCAATCAGGCCGGTTCTGCGCATGGTGCAAGACTCTTTGCAAGATTGACCCTTCCTCAGGCACCGAGATAACCTCCGTCGACAATGACTTCGGCACCTGTCACGTAGGCAGTATCCAGCATTGCGAGCATGCAAATGACTTCTGCAACATCGTCGGGGCTCGCGAGCCGCTTCGTTGGCACACGCCACATTGCCAGCACGCGCACGGCGTTGCTCAATTCACCCATCATCGGAGTGTCGACATAGCCCGGGCTCACGAGGTTGACTTGGATATTGTGCGCGGCCAGTTCTACCGCCATGGTGGCCGAAAGCGCCCGGAGCGCGCCTTTGCTGGCGGCGTAATGCGCCGCACCGGGTGCACCCTTCAAACCCGCAATTGAGCCGACGTTGATGATTCTACCGCGCTTGCGCTGAGCCATGTCTCTCGCAACAGCCTGAGACACGCGAAAGGCGCCGAGAAGATTCACATTCAGCACAGCCATGAACTGTTCATCGTTCATTTGCAGAAACGGCGTTATCTGGAAAATCCCCGCGCAATTAATCAGAATGCCTACATCAGCCGCCTCCGACCGAATGACGGCCAATGCACGCTCGATGTCGCTCGGCGAGCTTACGTCAAGTCTCACGGGAACCAGGACACCCCGGCCCGCGTGCTCGGCGAACCTACGCCGCAACTCGCCAAGCCGTTCCTCCGACATGTCGGCCGCGAATACCTTGCATCCCCTGGTCAGGAATCGATGGACGGTCGCCAAGCCGATCCCGCCCGCTGCACCGGTGATCAGCACGCTTGTCACGAGGTCCCTGCAAAATGCGACATGAAGCTGCCACGAGACGGGGGGAAATCAAACAGAGAGCAAACCGCGACATCCACTTGCGAGCTATGCCGAAGCACCTTGGTGCGCAGCAGTTGCTGCGCCTCTCGATGGACGTGTCGCAAGCCGGACGCGCCTGCTTCGACCAGCGTATTCAAAACGCTCTTGCCATCCATCCGTCGGACTATGGGGTGCCATCCTAAGTGGGTAATCAGCACCAGCAGGGGTCGAAACTGCCGCAGCGCCTCTGGCGTGATAAAAACCTCGCAAACATCGCGCTCGCCGTCCGGGAAGTAGATCAACGGCCTGGCGTCCGACCGTACGTCTTTGTCGAAGCCGCATCGCGCATCGAACGGATGTCGGATCGCGTCTTTGCAGATGAGCTCCGGCCGAAAGACCGTCTCGTCCCTAAGAACTGTCAAGCCTTTGAGTCCGC
>Ga0210398_10002048_pt1 | contig 19964 bp, 18 predicted proteins | sample IncBWC4OmetaG_FD_161047 | JGI IMG/M metagenome (GOLD analysis project Ga0210398, IMG submission 161047) | Forest soil microbial communities from Barre Woods Harvard Forest LTER site, Petersham, Massachusetts, United States - Inc-BW-C-4-O | ecosystem: Environmental > Terrestrial > Soil >...
GTGCAAGTCCATGCAGCAACCTCCGAAAGGAGCGGTGAACCAGTTTGCGGAATTCATCTTCAGTCAAGCTAAAGCGGCCTGCCCGCCAGAGAGCGAGATAGCCCTGAGCGTGAGCCCATAATTCCATGGCGATTTCCCAGACGTCATCGCGCCGTAGCTTGCCGGACTTCATCCACGAGGAAACAAGGTCGGCCGTGGGATTCAGCGTGGGGGAGCGGCGGGCGCGAAAGTCCTTCGGGAAGCGGCGTGCCCCGGGCCTCGGCATCGAAAAGACGTAATCGAATATACGCGGGTGGGTGAGGGCGTAGTCGATGTAGCCATCCATGCTGTGGATTATGGCGGCCTCAACACTCGCATTTCTGCTCGATCGATCGAAGAAGTCGGCTAGTTGTGCGAATTCAGAGTCTACAACCGCATCCAGCAAGGCTTGGCGGCGGGGAAAGTGATGGTAAATCGCCATCGGCGTGATGCCGACCTCTTTGGCTACACGGCGCAAGCTGACGGCCTGCGGTCCCTCAGCCTCCAGTATGGCAAGCGCACTTTGGTAGATTCGCGCCGCAGTTGCGTTATTTGCTTCCATATATACACTGTATAGCACAGCGCCTATACGCCGTATAGATCGTGTCATGGAGAACTGCGATGTCCAAGTTTTCCCGTCGCCAGGCAATGCTTTCCGCGGCCGCAGGGGTTACCTGCGTCAAGGATGCCATTGGAGCTTTTGCGTCGACCCTTAACGCATCCAAGTTTGTTCGGATCGGCGGCTTGGATCAGTGGGTTGCAATTCGGGGAAAGTCGGACGCGCCGGTTGTTCTTTTCTTGCACGGCGGACCTGGCGAAGCGATGTCGCCCTTCCTCGATATTTTTGTCCCGTACGAGCGGGCCTTCACGTGGGCTATTTGGGATCAGCGAGGAGCAGGCAAGACCTACGGTCGGAATGGTGGCGACGCGACGGCGGGCATGGATCCGGAGCACTTCATCAGCGACACGATTGAAGTGGCAACATACCTGCGCCGACATTTCTCAAAAGATAAGATCTTGCTGGTTGGGCACTCATGGGGAGCCGCCCTGGGTCTACAAGTTGCGAAGCGTAGACCGGATTTGTTTTACGCGTTCGTCGGCACCGGACAACCGGTGAGCAACGAGCTCGGGCTGCTAAGCCAAGAGCGATACGCTCGAAGTGTGCTGACCAAAAACAACGACGCAGAGGGATTGAAGACGCTCGATGAAGCGGTGCAGCTGCCACTTACGGAACCGAAACGACGTTTTGCCACTCGAAAGCTTCTTTTCGGCAGCGAGGATCGAACGTTTCTCGCCAAGGAGGACGCTTTCATGGGACCGAAGCCGCGCCCGACCCAGGGTGTAGTCGCCGACTGGATGGGTGGGTACACGTTCACCTCGACAGTGCTTGTCCCGAAGATTATTGGCAGGGAAGTGGTCGACATCGTCGGGTTCGACGTCCCAGTGCCATTCATTGTTGTGCAGGGCCGTGATGATCGAATCGCGCCCACTGACGTTGCTCGTAACTATTTTGAGAGAGTCAAAGCGCCTGATAAATCATTCACTGAGATTCGCGGCGGCCACTTTGCGGTGTATACAAATCAAGAGGAATTCCTGGCCGTTTTAATGCACCAGGTCCTACCTTACACACGACACATCAAATAATTGGTCCCTTTCCTGCTTCGCGCGAAAAGCCAGTGATTCGCAATCCATTGCAAATCCCGCTCGACGTGTCCGTCCATTGGGCCGCGCGTCCCCCCTGCGCTCAAGCTCAGGTTGGCTTCGCATAGTCAACCGTCCAACGTGTACGTTGGACCCATGTCTCGCACGCCCCTGGGAGGCGATCATGTTGCAACTATTCCCGGAGCAGTACGCCGCGTATGTGGCACGAACGGGGATGCTCGTGTTGCGTTTAGTCGGACGGCGTTAGAATACATCCGTAATGAAACGCATCATTTGCTTGCCTCTCGGGATATTCGCCACACTCGTGTTGCTGCGCGCTGCAATCGCTGCTCAAGGATCTCCCGTTGCGGAGGTGGTCAAGCCGATACACGCTGTGAAGATCATTCTGGTCGGTGATTCCACAACGGCAGTTGGCAGCGGGTGGGGTGGCAGCTTTTGCGCGCTGCACGTCACCTCTTTCGTCGCGTGCGTGAATTTGGCGCGCGGGGGACGCAGCACGCGAAGTTACCGGGAAGAGGGTTCGTGGAAGCTGGTGTTGGCTGAGGTCAGGTCACGCGGCTTTGCGGACACTTGGATCCTCATTCAGTTCGGACACAATGATCAGCCCGGCAAGCCCGGCCGTTCAACCGATCTTAAGACTGAGTTTCCGGCCAACTTGGGCCGCTATGTGGATGAAGCGCTTGCGGCAGGTGCGCATCCGGTCTTGCTCACTCCGCTGACGCGCCGGCAGTTCGTGGCGGGTCGATTGCAAAACGACCTGACGCCCTGGGCCGCAGCGGTTGCCAAGGTGGCAGCGGAAAAACAGGTGCCGTCGGTGGATCTGAATACCTTAAGCGCAAAGGTAGTCCAGGAAATGGGGCCAACCGAGGCCAATAAACTGGCGCAGATGCCACCCTCGAGCGAGGTGGCCGCAGCGGCCGCCGCGGGTACGACGATTACGGCGCAGACCGGTGTCGCGCCATCGACGCCCGGCGCAGCGGACATAGTGACAGACAAGGCAACCGCGCCGCTGGGCAAGGTCAATAAAGCGTTCGACTACACTCATCTTGGTCGCGACGGCGCCGACTATATCGCCGCCATGGTCACGCAAGAACTGGCGGCGCAGGTGCCCTCTTTAGGCCAATACCTGGTGCCGTAGGTGCGCGCGGAGTATCCGGCTTCCAAAGTCGCTCAGATCCCGGCACATCAGATCGCGTGGCACTCGCGACGCCTCGTTTAGATGTAAAGTCGAGCCTAAGGAAAAGAGGAGGATGGCCTGTGGAATCGCGACGCATGCATCTCGGTTCTTGCTTGTGTGGGGCTGTGCGCTTCGAGGTGGAGGGGGATTTTCAACGGTTCTATCTTTGTCACTGCGGGCACTGTCGCAAAGATACGGGTTCAGCACACGCCGCCAACCTGTTTGCGTCCGGGGCAGACTTAAGATGGGTCACGGGGAAGGATAAGGTCACGTGTTTCACGTTGCCATCGACGCGACACAGTAAATGCTTTTGCGCGACCTGCGGGTCGGCACTTCCTTACGTGGAGTCGGACGGGGTGTGGCTGGTCGTGCCGGCCGGGAGCCTCGATAGCGATGTCACTCTTAGACCCGATGCGCATATCTTTGGGTCCAGCAGAGCAAACTGGGACAAGGGTCTTAGCGAGGTCCCAGTGATGGAAGGGGCGCCTTGAGTTGGAGGGGCCAGACGAAGGGGGAAATGGGTCCGATTTCGGCCACAACGCGACATCCGAGGCACGAGCTTGATTGCACGTAAGCGGCCCTTCGCTGGCACAGTAGTGCATCCGCCCTTATAGCATCCAGCCTTTCTATAGCCGCTTCACTGGCTGCGGGCTTTGACGACTACACTTAGGTGCTTGATATGCCCTCACGGGCCTCGATTGCCGCCCGCACCCATGCAGGCAGTGGCGCCGACTTGCCGCTCGTGAGATCAACATGGACGTAGATCTCTTCAACCATGGCGCGCGCGTCTTGTTCGCCAGCACCACGAAACTCGATACTGAGCGTTAGGCTTGAGCGTCCCAACTTCAGGGTGCGGACGGTCAGATCGATTTCCTCGTCGTAACGAATAGGTGCTTTGTACTCGACTGTCGCCTTGGCGACATGGAATTCGGGCGTCTCGGGGCCGGACGCGAAGCTGATGCCCAGTCCCCTGAAATATTCTGTGATCGCGATATCAGCGTAGTCCAAATAACGGGCATTAAAGAGCACCGCCTGACTGTCAATCTCGCCGTAGCGCACGCGAACTCGGTGGCGGAAGGATCCCTGTAGTTTCTCAGATGCATCGGTTGTCATGGAGCGGAATCTTAGACCAGATTTGCGACAGTATCTGGCAGGAGCTGCCCCCGATTTCTCGAGTGCGCAACCTGACTAAGGTCCACCTGCTCGGTAGCTGCCAGTCGCATCCGACAGCAGCGGGTCGTGATTTGCCGGATGCCGACGGTCCCGGATACGTCTCGCTGAATGGCGGCTTTAGAGAAGCAAATCGGTCCCTGATCGGCCACTTTTAGACGGTCGGGCTACGGAGATGCTCGGAACAGAGCAGCCGTTCAATCTTTACCCTAATATCGGCCGTGCTACACGAGCCTTCGCAATGCCGGTCCTCACCAGACGTTCCTGCTTGTCCTTCTCCTCCATAAAACACTTCCCGGTTTATCATCGCACCTTAAGGAGGTATCCGGAAAATTAGGAGAAGCCCAGTCTGTCGAACCCCTAAGGGATAGACGATTAAGTCTATTTGCCGTTGCGGCCGTTATCTTCATCGGTGTCGGACGGTAGAACTTCCAGGCTGTCGATCCAAGGCCGAGCTCGGATAAAGTTGAGACACAAATCGGACGAGGTCATGGTGTGGCGTCGACCCTACTCGGTTTTAGGGCAAAAGCAGCAATGGCGATCAGCGAATCAATGGCAATTTCTTTGTCGAATGAAAATGACACGGGGGACTCTATTTTCTGAAACTGTCGCTTTTCAACACAGATAACCTGGTCGACGGGAACTGATTCGTTTGACCCAACGATCAGACCGGCCTCAACCTTGGTGATCGCAAACCGGTGCGTCTTTTCGTCCGCAGTGACGATGCGAACGCGGTCACCGGGCGTTAGGAGTTCGCCGGAGTTGATTAACTGCTGCAACTCGGTCGGACTGCCGTCGATGGGTCGGAAGGTCGTGCATCCGGTCAGAGCGATGATGAAAGCCGAAGCGGCGAAGAATTTCATGGGTTGCGTCCGTGGCAAAGCAATCGCTTATGGCAATGGCCGAGTAAGGTGCATTGCGAAGTATTCGAAAGCGCCGTCGTGCCCCTCAAAAATTCCAGGCGACCGCCAGGTCGGCGCCGTGATCTAGTCGAGGCGCGAAACTAAACCGGTAGCGGGTGGCGGAAATTGCCTTCCAGTGCTCGCCGGGTGGGATGACGGCGCCAATCAATGCGCCAAGGCCGCCGCCGAGGAGCGCGCAAAAGGCGGCGACCGCTCCGGTACTGATTCTGACGACGTCATTTTTTCCGCCGCCGTTGCCCGCCGCGCAGCCCGCAGCCCCGACGCCAGCGCCGATGCCGGCACCGATCGCCGAATCGACTCCTCGAGAACGCGGACCTTCACTTACGTCGAGTCGCGCGATTTTCTCGCGCAATACCGATACTGGCTCGTTGCGACCGGGAACGTTGAGGGTCACTGAGTCCTCGCTTACCTTCTCGACGGTGCCGATGACTTTGTTGGGCGCGACGCCTGGCGCCAGAATTCGAACGCGCATCCCGGGAGTGAGTGATTGCAGCAGCGGGGTATCACCGTCTGCTGCGATTGCGGACCTGAAGGCGATCAGCAGTACCAGCGCACTGCAGAAGCTGATGTTAAGGAAGGGCGTATTCTGATACCTGGGCATGAGTTACTCCCGTGGGTTCGAGTCTCAATGGGAAATGCGGAGAATCAAAGGCATGAGGCCGCCGCAACTCTTCCGCTGATGAACGCGTGCGGAACGCCATCAGCCACATAGTGCCCGACGATGCGTCCCTCGTTGTTTATTCCCTGCGCAAATGTTGCATCCGCTCCTGGCGCATCGAAACTCTGCAGGAAATCGAAGCGACACTGATGGAGGTGATGTCGAATTCATAGGTTTGCTGGTCCGTTGTTTCGATGATCACGTGGTCGCGGACCTTTAAGTCGCCAGTCGCAATGCGCTTCGAGAGGTCGGGCTGAACGGTATCGATGGGGTGCAGCGTCGTGCACCCAACGAGCGCGACCATCAATAGCCACGCGGTGAAACGTTTCAAAGCATGCTTCCTTGGCAAAGTGAGTTGATCCTCGATGGCTCACACCGCCCGTGGCTAGCCGCCCGCGGCTAGTCGCTGATTGCGATCGCCGTGGGTTAGGCTCGCAGAGCAGACAGCCGTCGCCGATAAACCCAACATGGCATCCAGTGAGGGCGGCTACGGCAAGCAATCCCGCGAGCAGCCGATACGCGCTGCTCAATTGAAAATGGCAATCGATCATGTCATGCCGGCTCCCTGTGTCGCGCAATCCCTGCGTCTGTTTTCGCGAATATACGGTAGATGCCAATTCGGCCGGTGCGCGAAGCGCCGATTCTTTCCTTAGGAAAAGCTGATGGTTTTGTAAGGCAGGCGTGGATCGTCACTTGTTGTCCGGGCCGCCGGCTGGGCGCCCCCGAAAATCCGTCCCTGGACGCTGTGGTCAAAACTCTTTGGGCTATTGCGATCCCGCAGCGCCCAGAAAGCCGGTGAATTTCCATCCGTGGAAATTCCCGCTCGGCGCATGCGCCTCGCCCTGTTTTGTACGCCCCGGAAAACAAGTAAGCGATCCACTTGTGACGCGCGCCACGGCACTTGATGCTCGTCATTGAGGTTCACGCTCATGTGCGAATCCGAAACCGATGAATATTGGGTTCTTGTATGTAGATGCGTAAGGCGCGCGCCAAAACCCTCATCGGCCGAAAAGCATTTGGAATCGACCAAGGAACAGTGCGCGACTGTCCGGGCGCATCATTTTGCCCAAGACACACTCTTTCGGCGTGAACGTCGCGCTGCACGAGTTCTCTTGCGCGCTGGAGCGCTGTCGTCCTGCGGTGCAAAACCAGTTCGGCTCGAAGGTATGCGCCAGAGAGTCCGATGCCGGCGACAATGATCGCGATCAGGATATAGTCCATGTTTATGCCTTCGGGTCGAACGCCCGATTTGGACGGAAATCATCGGTTGGGCGTTGCACACGCTTGTGTGCATCGCTGCAGATTTCTGATATCACGCGGCTATTCGATCTTCCTGCCGTTACTCGTCACGATGACATTGGGTGTCATTACCGCGGTGCGAACTTCTCGTCCTTGATCAACTACCACGATGCTCAGAGCGAGAGTCATCCCGCCCGCGGTCAGCGTCATGGTCCCGGAGCAGTCGGCGTTCAGGCTGTAGGTGCCTGTGCCTGGGCGGTCCGGCTGAAGCGGTACGGTGGGAGAGTTGACGTTGATATTGTCGAACTGATCAAGTGTTCCATCGCCATGAAACGTTGTTAGCGCCGTGCCGACGATCGCGACCTGGGGGGCACCGGGCCCTGTGGGGCGCATGCCGGTGACAGTGAATCCATATTTGCCCTTGAGGGTCTCATTTGTGCAGGCAAATCGATCTTGGTGGTGTTCATAGCCGGGCTCGGCGGCTTGCAATGGACCGGTCAAGACTGCGCATGCGGCGAGAGCACAAACGCTGACTAAGGACTTCGGGAGGGCGGCTGAAGTGTTCTTCATAGGGGCTCCGGTTTGATTAAGAGCTGGGAATCAAACGTCTGATCGATGCTCGGTCACGGCAGACGGTGCCCTAAGGTGGTCCTGCCGTAATGAGGACGGCATGACATTGAGCTGAAGACGGTCTGAAATCGGGGGTTTCCGATGCCGATCTCGACGTTTTGACCCTGCAGGCGGCGCCGGCCGATGATTTCACCCTCTTCGGTATACTGATCCCCCGCTGCCTCATAGCCCGACGCCGGGCTGATATCGCAGTGATGAGGTCGCTGATGAATTCGCCGAACATGAAGGGACTGCGAGTTGGCGAGTGGTGGGTTGACCCCACGCTCGACGAGATTTCCAGGGATGGGACGACCGTCAAGCTCGAACCCCGGGCAATGCGCCTTCTCTCCTGCCTCGTCGAGCACGCCGGCCAAGTCGTCAGTGTCGAGCAGCTGCTGGATGAGGTCTGGAAAGATGTGGTGGTCACGCCGAATTCGGTCTATCACGCGGTGGCGACGTTACGCCGAGAGCTCGGCGACAACACCAAGGAGCCCACCTACATCGCCAATGTGCTGCGGCGGGGATATCGCCTCGTGGCGCCGGTCCAATGGGTTGAAGCGCCCCCAAAAGAATTGGAATTGCCGGCCAATCTGCAAGGAAATGGAAGAGCGTCGAGGAGCTCCATTGGATTATGGCTCCGCTCGCGCGTTTGGTGGATTGCGCCTGCTCTAATCATCGCGCTGCTGAGCATCGCTTACTTTGTTACCCTGAAGCCACATAAACCGATGCTCGTCGTACTGCCGTTTGAGAATCTCAGCGGTGACGCGAGTCAAGAATACTTCTCCGATGGGATGACCGAGGAGCTTATTACGCAGCTTGGAAGTCTCGATCCCGAACACCTAGGCGTGATCGCGCGAACCTCCGCCATGCAATACAAGGGCGCTCACAAGGATGTGGCACAGATCGCCCGAGAACTCGGTGCGAACTATGTACTCGAAGGCAGCATCCGCGGCTCGAAGGAACGAATTCGAGTCACGGCGCAGCTGATCGCGAGCAGCGACCAGGCACACATTTGGGCGCAGAGCTTTGATCGCGATGCGAGCGATGTATTGAGACTACAAAGCGAAGTTGCGAGTGCCATCGCGGAAAAAATCCAACTTGCGCTGCCGCAGGCAACCACAGTCCGATTGAACCACTCACCGAGCATCAACCCACAGGCGCACGAGGCATTTCTCGAGGGTCTGTACGGTCAGAATCAACGTACCAAACCAGCCTTCGAACAGGCAATCGAGTCATTCAATCGAGCCATTGTTATCGAACCGCAATATGCCATGGCGTACGCCGAACTTTCCCGTACCTACAGTCTCGCAACTGTGGTCGGCTTGGGTCCACCGACTGAGCTGATGATCAATGCGCGAAATGCTGCGATAAGGGCGATTCAGATAGACGATTCCGTCGCGGCGGCGCATACCACGCTCGGGTTTATTCACGCGCACTTCGAGTTCGACTGGCCGGCGGCAGAGAGAGAGTTCCTTCGTGGGATCGAACTCAATGCGAGCGATGCAAATGCGCATCTTTTCTATTCCAACAGTCTTTTGTCGCCCCTAGGCCGACACGATGAGGCCATTGCGGAGATGAAAACCGCCATCCGGCTCGACCCGCTTTCAGCTCCGGTAGACTCTTTCCTGGGCCGTACCTATCTGTGGGCGAGGCGCTACGGGGACGCGTTGGCCCATTTGCAACAATCAGTACGGCGATTCCCCAATTTCGCTCTCAATCACGTGCGGCTCGCGCATCTTTACACCTACATAGACAAGTTTGATGATGCGATTGCCGAAGAGACGAAGGCGTGGGAGATATTGGGCGTCGACGCCGCTGAAGGGCTCAAGCGGGCGGATGCGCTGCGCTTGGCACTCGCATCGAAGGGCCCGCCTGGATATTGGGAGCAGGTTTTGGAGTTGTCGCGAACGGCTGTCAACACCCCTGAGGCGTATAGCAGCGGCTATGGCGCTGCGATCCTTTACACCCGTCTCGGGGAGACGGACAAGGCAATTGAATCGTTGGAACTCGCATTCACACAACACCAGCTCGCGTTGACGGAAATCGCCATCGAGCCGGCGTTTGACCCGTTGCGAACTGACGCACGATTCGTCACGTTGCTGCGCCGAGTGGGAGTCGGAAAGCCTCCGTGAGCGTCACTTGTGACGCGCTCCCCGTGCGGCGGGTTTGTGTGCGACCGGCGCTGCAAGCAAAAAAGCAGGGCCCCGAAGGGCTTTGCAAAATGTGAGGCGCAGAGGCCTGCTTGCCGTTTCTGGCATTGTTGTCGTCAGTGTCGGGCGGTAGAACTACCAGACGACCGTCGATCGGGAAGGCTCTCAGCTCGATGCTGAAGCCCGACCCTTCCTTATGCGGAAAGGCTGCTCCAATTTTCGTCCACTTCTTCTGCGTCTTGCCGTTGCTTTCGTACTCTTCGACGGTGAAGACGTTGAGGTAGGTGAGCGCCACCTGACAGAGCGCAAAATATGACGCTTCAGCGGTTAGCAGGCCGGGCAACAGGAACAAGGCTGCATCGTGACGCCACTCGCGTGGCTGCAGGCGAAGCGGGTCTTTGGATGGGACTGGTCAAGCAGCTGGGGGCGCATATCCGGTATCTCCTGTTGCCGTTGTGCCCTCACCCTAACCAGTCCAATATAGATATCAATACGATGCGTGAAACGTATTATTAATCAATACTATGAGTGTCCGAAAGGAATACTGCCAATGGAAGAATCCCGACAGATCGTGGACATCTTGAAACGGACCTTGAGAATGCGGGGACTGACGTATGCCTCGTTGGGCAAGCGGATCAATTTAAGCGAAGCGAGTGTGAAGCGCATATTTGCGCAAGGCACGTTCAGCTTAAAGCGCCTCGAACAGGTCTGCCGCGCACTGGAGATGAGCATCGCGGACCTGGTCAAGATGGTCGATCATAAGAGTTACGCGTCGACGGCTCTCGCCTTGGCTCAAGAGACGGCGCTGGCCAAAGATGAGGCTTTGCTCAGCTATTTCTACCTGTTGCTCAATGGCTGGACGGACAATCAAATACGACGCCACTATCAATTCGAGGAGTTACAGACTGAAGGTCTGCGCGCGCGTCTGGTCGAATTGGGTCTGATCGAGGCGCTGCCAAAGCGCGGCTATCGATTGTTGGTGAGCCGACAGATCATTTGGCGACCGGACGGACCGGTACGTCGTGCCTATGAACATCGAGTGCAACAAGAATTCTTGCGCTCGCGCTTCGCGGGTCTACGCGACTATTTAGCCTGGCAGCCGGTGGAACTGACGGATTCATCCATCGATGTTTTGCGGCGCAAGTTTGGGCAGGTCTATAGAGAGTTTCTAGAAATGGCGGAACTGGACCAGCACTCTTCTCAACCGAGGCACAGCGTTGGGTTCTTGCTGGCGTTTCGACCCTGGGTGTTCTCGCTGGTCGCTGCGCGACAGCGGCGGGGAAGTTAGCGCTAGCGAAGAAGAGTCTCGTAAATCGATAGCTGCCTGGCTCAGGAGCTTACCGTTGGGAGCGGGATCGGGGTCGCGCAACGATCGTAGTGGTGACTGACTCGGCGTTTAGGGCAGCTGAGCAGCTTTGTTCTTTTCGAGCCACCCCAACAAAAGAAAAGGTCCCGGAGGACCCCTAAGAGGGAAGCGTTGCGCCTACTTACCGTTGCGGCTGTTGCCCTCATCGGTGTCGGGCGGTAGAACTACCAGGCGACCGTCGATTGCGTGGATCGCATTTGTTTTCCGGGACGCTGTGAATCCGTCCGTGGACGCTGTGGGAAAAACTTCCTGTTTCTCACACCCCGGAAAACAAACATCAATCCGCTTAAAGTTCGCACAACGATGCACGGGATTTATGATCAACGGTGCCGTCGGCTCATGAAGCAAAAAAGCAGGGCCCAGAAGGGCCCTGCAAATTTGAGGCGATGAGGCTTACTTGCCGTTTCGGCCGTTACCTTCGTCGGTATCCGCCGGTAGAACTACCAGGCGACCGTCGATGGGAAACGCTTTGAGCTCGATGGAGAATCCCAAGCCCTCCTTATGTGGGAACGCGGCGCCGATGCGCGTCCATTTCTTTGCAGCGGCGTGGTTCAGCCCATCCGGCCAGGTTCCGCGGAACCCTAGACACTAGGAACGAGCCACGTTACTGGCAAGTGATTCGTTCTTTCGAGGACAAGCGGGCGGAAGCGATTTTTCGCGGCGAGTTCGTGAAAGGTGTCGATGGGAAGATTCAGCAGCGTGCGCGCGAGAAACTCAAGTACCTCGATGCGGCGGTGACTCTCGGTGACTTGGCCGTGCCGCCGAATAATCTGCTCGAGGCGCTCAAGGGCGATCGCAAAGGCCAACACAGCGTCCACATCAACCAGCAGTGGCGCGTGTGTTTTGTGTGGAAGGAGGGCAAAGCGCTCGACGCGGAAATTGTCGACTACCACTGACTTATTAAAGAGTGTTCAACTATGGCAGCCAAAAAACTTCGTCCCGTGCACCCCGGCGACATCCTGCGCAATGATTTTCTCGGACCGCTTGGCCTTACAGCCTATCGCTTGGCCAGGGAACTCGGCGTGTCCCGGCCGACCGTGAACCAGCTGGTTGCACGGCATCGTTCGGTTACCGCGGAAATGGCCTTGAGGCTTGCGCGATATTTCGGGACGAGCGCTCAGGTGTGGCAAAATCTCCAGGCGCAATACGATCTGGAGGTCGCAACGTCGAAGATTGGAAAGGCCGTGAAGCAGCAGATTCGGCCGCGCTTGGTTGAGGCGACGCGGCGCTCAGCGGCCGCCTGATCGCGCTATCCAGGGGAGGCCCTTTTGGCCCGCCGCGTGGGGCCATGAACCCGAGCAGAATCGGGTCGATGATGATGTCGAGGAAGGCCCCTGTCACGATCGTGAAACACGTGAAGATGCCGAAGTCCGCGGTCGGCTTGAAGCTCGAAACGGTCATGCACAGAAAACCGCCCGCGAGAATCCCGGTCGTGATTAGAATGCCGTCGCCGACCCCGCGAACCGCAGCCTGGATGGCGTCGGTCCACGTCCGGCCCAGGGCGAGTTCGGCCTGAAAGCGATTGATGAAGAACAGCGTCGAGTCGACCGTGGAGCCTATGGCCACCCCGCCGATGAGCGCCGTGGCCATATTGAGCCGGATCCCGAGAAGACCCATCAGCCCGAAGGTCATCGCGAGCGGCAGCCCGTTGATCACGATTCCAAGCAGTCCGAGCCGAACCGATCGGAAGAGGATCGGCAGCAGCAAGACGAACACGGCCGCCAGCATGAGGATCGATCGCACCTGGGTGCGACCGATCTCGCCGTCCATGTTGGCCCAGAGCACCGTCGTTCCTTGGAGCGAGGCGCGCGCATCCGGTGGCAGCACCTCGTCCGCGATCGCCGCGATGGAGTCGCACAGTGCATGCAGCTCACTCGAACTCAAGTAGTCGGTCAGCAGGAGGATTCGACGGTGCCGCCCGTCCGGCGTCGAATAGTCGTCGAGTTCCGCGAGCCCAGCGCTCTTGGCCGCCGCTCGCAACTGGGCCACCGCTGCGTCGGGATACGCGAGCCAGCGCGGGAAATTGGCGGGGCCGTTGATGGCCTCGTCTGCGCGCTGCAAGAGTTGTCCCTCCGAGAGCGTATTCCGAACCCGCGGCAGTTGGGCAGCGCGCGCCTCGAGTTCCGACATGCCCCAGCGATATGGGCCCTGGTCGAGTAACCCGCCGGAGGTAGGGGCGGTCACCACGATCTCGACCACGCTCTGCGCGAGCCCTACTGACTTCAGCTCGCCGTACGCCATGCTGACCGGGGCCTCGGGAGAGAAGAACCGTGTGTAGTCGGTGTCGATCCGAAGGCGATTCAGCCCGGCTATCGGGAGGACCAGAATCGCGGCCAGGACAAGCCACGTCCAGCGCCAACGCCCGCCGAGGAGCGGCAGCAGGCGAGCGCCGTACTTCCCCGGCACCCAGCCGGAATCCGCCGGGCGCGGGCGCCGCCGCCAGAAGAGAGCAAGCAGTACTGGTACTAGCGTCATCGTGCAGGCCCACGCGAGCACGAGGCCGGCGCTGGTCGCCAGTCCCATCTGGCGAATCGGCGCCACCGAGGACAGCGCGAGTGACAACATGCCCGCAACGGTCACGATGGAGGTCCATAGGCACGGGGTCCACAGGCGCGAGACCGCCGCACGCGCGGCATCGTCCGCGTTCCGCTCGCGGCGTTCGCCGTGATACGCATTGATGACATGGATAACGTCGCAGACCGAGAGCGATACGAGGATCAGCGGCAGCAGGATCGTCACCATGTTGAACGGAATGCCGAAGAGGGCGAGACCGCCCATGGGGCCGAGCACAGCGGCAACCAGCACGGCCAAGACGATTGACAGGTCGCGGAGATCGCGCAGCGCAAGCCATCCAAACAGCATCACCATGGCCGTGACCAGGCCGTAGAACCGGAGCGCATCACGACGGGCTGAGCGGTTGAGCTCGGCGTTGATCACCGTGGTGCCGGCAAAGGCATGGCTGCGCACGCTCGGGTGGCCCGTCGTCAGCCGATGCACAGCATCCACCAATTGAAGGCGGTACGGGTCGAGATCATGGAGGAAGTTGTCGGACTGCACGAGCAGCGCCGTGTGGGTACCCCAGCCTTGGGGCAGCAGGAGACGCTCCATCGATGGGACGCGCGCAAGCCCGGCGCGGAGCGCGGCCGCGGGATCGGGCGCTGCGGGGTCGAGCAAGGGCGCGAGAGTGAGGCCCCCGCCGGGCGCCGGCAGGAGGGCGCGGACATTTGCGAGCGAAAGCACCCGGCGGACGTGGGGGACGGTCTCGAGTTCGGCCGTCAACTGCGCGAGGTCACGCAAGAATGCCGGATTCGACACGGACTCAGTGTTGAGGAGGAGGATCGACCACTCCCGACTCCCGAAGGCGGTGTTGTTGCGCTCATATTCGGCGAGGTTGGGATCGTCCCCTAGAAACCAGACGCCCACTGAATTGTCGATCAACTCGTTTGGACCGGTGAGCCGGACAACGAGGGCACCGGCGGCGAAGACGCTCAGGGTGAGCCACGCTGCGATTGTGAGCCGCGGGTGGCGAAGACTGGGCGTTAGCAGGCGATCACGGATTGATGTAGTCAGATGGCCCGCGCCTCGTGGAGCCGGGACCGCTCCAGCATGTACTTGATCTTGTGCGTCGGGGTGCGCTCGAGTTTGCGTGGCAGAATCCAGATGCGCTCAGTGTCCAGTTCGGCGGGTATTGCGAGCAGCGAGGCGGCGTACCGGATCGCCTCCACGAGGTGAGGCTTGAGCGCCAGGTCTTCGGAGAGTCCCGCGGCGATGTCGCGCCGCCACCGCACGTCCTCGCGGATGCGCAGCCAGTCCGGGAAGACGTAAACCGAGAGGCGCGGGTCGGCTGGTTGCGCATGCACCACCATGGCGTCCTTCACGGCGATGCTGCGCGTCACGAGATTCGACATGTGCTGGGGATCGAGCAGCCAGCCGCCGACCCAGGGAATGAGCTCCTTCTCCCGCCCCACGAGCCGGACGCGGGCCTGATTATCTACGCAGGCGAGGTCGCCGGTGGTGAGCCAGCCGTCGGGCGTAAGGGCCAGGGGTTCGGTTATCCCGCCCGCGCCAAGGTAGCCCACGGCCACGGTCGGGCCCCGAACCTCGAGCAGGCCCACCGGCTGCGCCCACCCGGGCAGCGGTCGCGGCTGGGCCAGCCGCCATTCAAGGCCTGGGAGGACGCGCCCGCATGTGCCGGGATGAATCTCGTTGAGGCGGCTCCGCGCGATGATGCCGGTGCACTCGGTGGCTCCGTAAATGTCGAGCACCGTAATACCGAGCTTGCCGAATATCTCGACAATGGCGGCATCGAGCTTGGACGACGAAGAGATGCCGTAGCTGAAGTACCCGCCGAGTTTCTCTCGCAGCAGCAGTCGCGTCGCTGTCAGCTTGGCCTTGTCAATCGTGCCGAGATTCTGGAGGTGGCCGTTCTTCTCGATCGCGAGGATCTTCTCGCCCAGATCCCGAAGCACCGGCTTGCGCTTGAGCTCTTCCAGGAGTTCCTTCAGCAGGTAGATCCAGAACTTCGGCACCGCCATGAGGGCCTTCACCCGCACGCCTCGTCCCCGGAGTTTGGCAATCTCGTCCTCGAGCACGTCTGGCTCGTCAGGCTCCCGGGTGAGATAGCTGACCGTGAAGCCTTTCGTCTTCGTGACCAGAAACTCCATCAACGTGGCGATGTGGGTGTAGGCGCCGATGTTCAGGGCATCCTCGGTCGACCGCAGGTTGATGATGTCGAAGCCGGCATCGACGGCAGCAACGATATTGCCATGCGAGATCCGCACGATACGCGGGAGACCGGTTGTTCCAGAGGTCGCGTAATGACCAAGCACGGTCGCGGGATTGTCTAGGAGCCGGCTGGCGGCCGGTGCGCCGCAGTCCCGAAACCGGTCCCGGATTTGCCGGAGGCTAAACTCACCGGGCAGGCGCTCCACGGCCGGGACCCCAAGGTCCTCGTGGCAAGAATACAGATCGGCCAACAGGAGTTCGGCGCGAAAGCCCAAGCGGGCTTGAAGCTCGCGGGCGCGCGCGAGTTGCGCGCGGGAAACCAGCATGACGTCCGGCGGCCGCAGCGAGAGCAGGCCGTCGAGCTCGGCCTGGTTCATTGTGGTGTCCAGCGGGCAGAGGATATTCGCCGTGTGGAAGACGGCGAGGGCGATCATGTCCCACTCGGGGCGGTTTTTGCACAGGGTGACCACGAGCTGCTGTGGCGCCACGCGGGCCAGAAACCAGTGCCCCAGTGCGCGAGCGTTCACGAGTGCTTCGGCGTAGGTAGTGTCCACGTATCGGTCGCCCTCGTCGTGCCGGGTGGCGACGCCATTCCCATGCTGCGCCATGCGGCTCCCGAGGAGGTCGGCGATGCTGGCGAGGCCCCGCGGGGCCTCGGCGGTAAAGTGGTCAAGCGGGTACATGGCCAGTCCGACTTCGATCCGGCAGGTACCGCCCGCCTAGTTGGAAGGCGCTGAGCGCGAACCCATGGCGCGCCGCCATCGCCCAGGTGCGCTGCACCTGCGCGACGGTGACTGGCCCTTTGGAGAACGAGTGATTGTGGCCGTCAAAACCCAGCAACAGCGTTTCCGCCAGACAGCCGTATGCGAGGCCATCTGTCGGCAGGCCGACGAAGTCCAGGCGAGCGTCTTCCGGGAGGCGAGCGAGTCCTGCGTCAAAGGCCACGATGCCGTTGGCTTGCGCCTGAAAGGCCGTTGATAGATTCGACGGCAGCGACGTGCAGCAAACAATGGCGCCGGGCTTGAGCTGATCAGGAGTCAGTAACTCGCGGTCCGGGCTGCTGGTCGTAACGATGATGACGTCGCATTCGCGGAGGACGGCGGCGTCGTTCTCGCACGAAATGTCGCAGGCTGGCTGACCCGTTCTTGAGGGAAGCGGGCTGCCGCAGCCCACCTCGCCGCGCCGCAGGCTTTCGAGGCAAGCCTCCCGCGTCGATTTCAGACGAGTATGCGCATCGGAGCGGCTGCTGCCGAGGAGAACCAAGGAGGCGCAGGAGCCGGCGAGGAAGACCGACAGGATCTGCCCGATATTGCCGCCCGCGCCCACGACTGCCACCTTCGCTCGCGTTAGGTCGACGCCCGAGCCCAGCGCGGCGCATGCCACGCCCTCGAGAGTGAGCGCCGCGGTGTAGGCGTTTCCGGTCGTCACGGCCATTTCATGATCGTTCAACGTCTGCCCGCTGCGAGTGGCGACGGAGGTATAGGCTCCGAGGCCGACCACCGTGAGGGGAATATTGTCGTCGCCAAGCTCCTTGGCTATTGTCACGGCGTCTTGAATCTTGTCCCGCACCTCCTGGGTCCGCCGGCGGAGGCCTTGGCCGGCAAGAGCCGCCGGCAGGTAGGGCACGATCACCAGATTTACCTCCAGCGCGAACCCATGCGAGGTCACCACCTCGCGGCGCGCGTGGAAGGGTTCGAGGAAGCGGGGCATTTGCTCCCACCATGCCGCTAGTTGCTGCTCCGACACGGGGCGTCCCCTCAGGGACGGGAAGAAATATTCCCGCACGTTCGCCACCGAAGTCGGATGAATGAGGAAGGCCGTACGTCCATCGATTTCGTGGTGATCGGCCTGGACGGGCCACGAGTCGATCCGGGAGCGCGGGGCCCGACGCTCTGCCTCCGATGGCACCCAGCCGAGCAGGTGTCCGACGAGCAAGGCCTCGTCGTTGGCGCGGACAATCGCGAGCGCCTCATCCAGCGCCGCGACCAGCCGATCCATCTCGGCCTCGCTGACCACGACCGGTGGCTGAATTCGCAGGACCGCTCGACGAACCCGACCCGGATTGCCGTTGAGTAGGTTGGTCAGTGGTCCCAGGACGCGGATCTGGTGGTGACGCAGCAGATAGCTCGCGAGCAGGATCGACAGGAACCCCTGACGCCCGGCGACACGAAAGAACGGGGACTGGCCAGACAGGTCGGTGAACTCCAGCGCCAGCATCAGTCCGCGTCCGCGTACATCGCCCACGAGTTCCGGGTACTTGGCCTGCAACCCCTCGAGCCCCCGCCGCAGCTGAAGGCCCTTGGTCCGGATCTCGTCCATGACCCGACCGCCTTCGCGCGTCAGTATGTCGAGCACTCGCTGCGCGATGAGGCAGGAGAATTCATCTTCGCCGAACGTCGACGTGTGCAGGATGCCGAAGTCGTGGTCCAGGATGTCCGACCGGATGAGCGTTGCGCCGATCTTGACGAGGCCCCCACCGAGAGCCTTGCTCAGTACGACGTATTCCGGTTCGTCCAGAGCGAGGGGCGTGTCCTCGATCGCAAAGAAACGCCCGGTGCGGCCGCAACCAGTCTGGACTTCGTCAACAATCAGAGGCAGGCCGAGCGCCTTGTGATGTTCGGCGATCCAACTCAATGTCGTAGCCGGCATCGGGTGGATGCCGCCCTCACCCTGGATGGGTTCCAGCAGGGATGCGAACACACGCGTGACCGGCGCGGGCTCGAGCACGACCTCGCCCTCGCGCACGACCGGCCGCAGGAAAGCGCACGTGCGAGCGTCTACGATTTCACCTAGCCGCTGCGGCTCGAGCGGGTCGACGAATTCCGTCTCAATGGCCGACAACCCCTCGAATCCGTCGCGAAGGCTGTGGTTGTACGTGACCCTGAGGGCGGACGTCGTCTTCCCGTGGAACGAGCCCAGAAAGGCGATCGCCACCGGGTGCTTCTGAAACGACTCGAATTGCTCCAGGTTGTGCGCGTCCAGGTCGTCCCGAAAATCGACGACCCGCTTGCCGCCAGGCAGCACCGCGGTGAGTTCGCGGTTCTCCAGCTGGTGGTACAGTTCGTTCGTTTCCCTAGCGATGGCCTCGTGGTGGTGGCGGACGCGGTCCAAATGGACCTTGTAGGCATGCTTGAGCGCTGCCTCAATCGCTTCTGTGCCCGAGTTAGAAAAGTGCGCGACATAACGCGCGTTGCCCGGCATCAGCCCAGACAGGCGGCTCGCAAGGGCACCAGCAGCTTCTCGGTTCGACGCCTGCGCGTGCACCGGGGTATCGGACTCCAGCAGTTCAACCGCCAGCCGCTTCAATTCGGGCGGATTGTGCCCGAGCAGCGCGGCGCCAAAACCGCCCACAAAGTCGGTCACTGCTTCGCCGCTCGCGTCAATCAGCGACGCGCCGCGCGCCGCGCGGTACGGCGCGTCCAGACCGGTCGCCGCAAGCAGATCGGCCAGCTTCGGACGGCAGTAGCCGCGGTAATGCAGGCGGGGATCGGGCCGTGCTGCCGGCCTCACCTCTGCCGAATCAGCGCTGCCGATGGCCGAGGGAGCGCTTTGCAGTTCATCTTCCGGGCGGAGTGGAGAGTCCAAAGGCCGGTTCATCTTGGGCGGGATTTCCATTTTCGCCGCTTAATGCTCGTCGTTGTCATGCCAGCCTCCTGTGTCGCGCAATCCGCACGTTTCATTCTGATTTTCTCGAATATACGGTAGAGGGCGATTCGGCCGGCGCGCAAAGCGCTGATTCTTTACTAAGGAAAAGCTGATGATTCCGTAAGGCGGCTACCGGTACATCAATTTCCTTGTTTCACGCTCACGCTCTCATGTGCGAATCCGAAACCGATGAATATTGCGTTCTTGTATGTAGATGCGTAATGCGCGCGCCAAAACCCTCACCAGCGGAAAAGCATTTGCCTGAATCGAGGGAACGGGCTGGGGCATTTTATCGAACTCAAGGCGCACTCTCTTGGCGTGAGCCTCGCGCTGCACGAGTTCTCTTGCGCGCTGGAGCGCTGTCGTCCCGCGATGCAAAACCAATTCGGCTCGCAGGTATGCGCCAGAGAGTCCCATGCCGGCTACGATGATCGCGAATAGGAGGTCGTCAATACTCACGGCGCTCATCCCTCCAGATCAATCGACGCGGACACCGCGCTGTCAGTCAGAGGGCCTTTGATCAGATAGTGATGCGCAGGCGGAAATCGTTACACAAGCATGTCGTTCGGCGTGTAATGTCTGAAGCGCTGCTTGTGCGTACTCGGCGGGTCTTTGCAACGGG
>Ga0210398_10002050_pt1 | contig 19945 bp, 14 predicted proteins | sample IncBWC4OmetaG_FD_161047 | JGI IMG/M metagenome (GOLD analysis project Ga0210398, IMG submission 161047) | Forest soil microbial communities from Barre Woods Harvard Forest LTER site, Petersham, Massachusetts, United States - Inc-BW-C-4-O | ecosystem: Environmental > Terrestrial > Soil >...
ACGCGATGCAAGTAGTCCGAAATATCGCATTGAATTGCAATAACGATCATTTACGTGAGGCATCAAGAGCCTAACAAATTCTTCATTCGAATAGATGACCGACCTCACGCACCGGTTCTTGGTGTCCTTGATGTATAGGAAAAACAAAAATCGATAGTGTCCCCAGGATTTCCCGCTTTCGCGAGGCGCATGAGCATTCGTTAAGCAGAAGTGAGGTCGTCTATCGGCGTGTGAGAAACGCCCGCCTCGGCCTCCCAGGGAACTCTCCTTTTCCGAATCGGGCCACGGCAGGCGTTCGCTCTCCTCATATCGAATGTTTTCTCGCAAAGTGCCGGGGAGTTTAGCTGTGACGGATGTCACAAAGGACCAGCGCGTCTACTGTGGAAACAGTATTATGCTACACTTCCGCCCTGGAGGAGACACGCGTGGACTTCTCGCAATTGAAAGCCGAAATTAAGTCTGAGATCGACAAACGGCAAACAGTTCTCGCTGTGCTGAACGGCGGACGACCTAATGGCAAGAAAAGAACGACGAGTGCAGCCGGTCGCAGGCGTTTCAGCCGCCTAGTCAGCGCCGCCACCGCGACAGAGTGTCTCGACTTCCTTAAAGAAGGGCGAACGTGACCCGGTATGGCCCGCCGGGCAAACTCGACCGCCATGATGGGCGCTGAGCCTTTAAGAAACGAAATCATTGCCACCCGCAAGACGTGCAAATAGGCGCTTTCCTCTTCGGCGATCTTCCCCATATTGGAGGCAATCGGCCCGACCAACCCGTAACAGGAGAATTCCCAGAAAGGTGCCCACCAGTGCCGCTGCTACCTTGTGTCCGATTTCCTCTTGGCGGTCCACCCAGCGCCCCCATGGTGATGACTACGCCCAGCACTGCGGCCACGATACAAGGCCGGGCAGAGAATCAGCCATGGCCCGTTCTTGTGGCGCAAGGACAGACGCAGTTCCTGCTCGCGACTATCGATCGAGCTCTCCTGGAACGGGCATTTCTTTCCACACCCAGGGCAGCTTAGCCCGTCGCACTGTGCCAGAATGTTTTCCCGCTGGGAGTGGCCGATGACTTCGTAACGCCTGTGGCCGGTGATTCGCTCCGCGCTCTGGTTCCAAAACAGAATCGTCCCATTTCGATCTTCGATGTAAACGCCCACCGGCAGGCTATCCAAGACCGCCCGGAAGACCTCTGGGTCCCGAACTTCAGACATGACTCCGCCTCGGCATCCAAAGTTTTCATCGTCAGCGGAGGGTACTAACTTCAACCCGCGTTCGCTATGAGACGAGGGCCAGTAACCTATCCGAGGTAAAGAAAAACCTCATCCTCGCCGAAAGCAAGTAGAGGATCGTAGATGAGCGTTGGCGTCGATGAAGAGGACTTTAGAAGAGCTGAAAGGGTCGGGCTCAGCCGGGGCCATACTCTCGCCGGGACGTTTTCCATAATTCTCACTACAGGGCGCCGGCGAACCCGCGTAGCGACCTCACTGTCTATGCTGCTGTTGACCGCGAGCAGTGTTGCCCAGCAGTTTCCATCGGACCTGAGTGCGGCAAGCTTGGAAGAGCTAAGCAACATCCAGGTTTACAGTGCTTCGAAACACATGCAGAGCACCAGCGACGCGCCGGCGTCAGTTACGGTCATCACCTCGGACGAAATACAGAAATATGGCTACCGCACCCTCGCCGACATTTTAGAGAGTGTGCGCGGTTTTTATATCACCAATGATCGCGATTACAGCTTCGTTGGCGTGCGCGGCTTCGGACGCCTGGGAGACTCGAACAACCGCATTCTGGTGCTGATCGACGGCCACCGAATCAACGACAATGTTTTCGGCGAACCCTACTTGGGCACTGAATTCCTGATTGACGTGGACCTGTTGGAGCGCGTCGAAATCATTCGCGGCCCCAGTTCCTCCCTCTACGGCGCCGACGCCTTTTTTGCCGTGATAAATGTAGTCACTCGCAAGCCGCCACAACTGAAGGGATTGGAACTTTCATTTGCACCCGCCAGCTTTGGGACCTATCAGGGCCGGGCCACTTACGGCGGCCAATACCGGGGAGTGGACATGCTCCTCTCCGGCACCTTCTACAACAGCCAGGGGCAGACTCTCTTTTTTCCCCAGTTCGACAGCCCTGTAAACAATTACGGGATCACACGAAACACGGATTACGAAAGCTACCAGCACATCCTGGCCACCGTCAGCTTTCACGGATTTACTCTTCAGGGATTGTTCAGCGCGCGCGACAAGGGAGTCCCTACCGCCTACTACGGCGCTTTGTTCAATGATCCGCGCACCCAGAACTTTGACTACCACCAGTATTTCGATCTCAGTTACCAGCATTCGATTGGCGAGAAGTGGGACCTGACGGCGCGAACATCCTATGACCAAGCCCGCCTGCAAGCGCCGGTTGCGTACTCCACCGGGCTGCCCAATGGCTCGACCACAATCGATACCTACTCATTCCGGGGAAACTGGTGGGACAGCGAGGTGAAGTTAAGTCGAACTCTGCTCGAGAAACACAAGATTACCCTAGGGACCGAGATCACAGACAACCTGCGCCAGGACCAAGGTGACTACACCGCCCTCGGCAACCTCTTTTCCGCAGACCCGGCAAGCTCACTAATCTGGGCGCTTTATGCGCAAGATGAGTTTGCCATCAGTCACAAGCTGACCTTGAGCGCCGGGCTTCGCTATGACCATTATTCCAACTTCGCTGGGACCACTAACCCACGTCTGGGATTGATCTATCATCTTTTCCACCCAACCACTCTCAAGCTGCTTTACGGTACGGCCTTTCGTGCGCCCGAGCCCTTTGAAGTCACACCGGACTACGGACCCTTCTTCGACGACAACTTACAGCTCAAGCCAGAGACTATCCGCAGCGTTGAAGGCATTGTGGAGCAGGCGGTTGGGCAACACTTCACTTTGTCCGGCAGCGTTTTCCGCAACTGGATTGATGGCCTGATTTCATTGGAGACGAACCCGAGTGATGGTCATTCGGTGTATGAAAACTCCGAAAAGGTTGATGCTACCGGCGTGGAAGTCGAGTTGGACGCTCGTTTGGCGGGCGGTCTCGAAGGCAGGGCAAGTTACAGTTATACCGCCACCGTGCAGTCGGCGACACAGCAGGTTCTTGCTAATTCTCCCTACCAATTGGGCAAGTTGAACTTGAGCCTGCCGCTGCTCCAGCAGCGGCTATTTGCCAGCCTGGACGCACAGTACACCAGTCCAGTCCAGACCTTGGGGGGCAACACGGTCAGCGGGTTCTCCGTTTTCAACGTGACCTTGTTGGGACACACTCTGGGCAAGCACTTGGATTTATCCGCCAGCGTTTACAACATATTGGACAAAAAGTATTTCGATCCCGGCCGTCCCGAGGATGTACAGGATCGGATTCAACAGGACGGAAGAAACTTCCGGATCAAGATCACCAGCAGATTTTGAAGCTTCGCCGTACCCCACATGCTAAAGAATAGCGATTCCCAATCGAAAGCAAATAGAGGTCTTCATCCCGACATCAGCGATTATGGGTTAGACCTCGGAAACCTGGAACGCCATGCTCACCCCTAGCCACGCCGTCAGCGGGACCGTTTCTCTAAGCTGCGTTCCGTCCGCTCCCCGGCAGCAACCCGGAGTCGCCATCTGGCTGACGCTCGTGTTCGTCACTGCAAGCGGTGTGGCCCAGCAACCCCCACCGAATCTGGGAGAAGCGAGCCTGGAGGAACTCAGCAACATTCAGGTTTACAGCGCCTCGAAGCACATGCAGAGCATGCACGACGCGCCCTCCTCTGTAACCGTCGTTACCGCCGATGAAATTCAAAAATATGGCTATCGCAATCTGGCTGACATTTTGCGCAGCGTGCCCGGCTTTTATGTCACCTATGATCGCGATTACACCTTTGTCGGAGTACGCGGATTTGGCCGGCTGGGGGACTGGAACAGCCGCATCTTGGTTTTGATTGACGGCCATCGCATTAATAACAACGTTCTTGGCCAAGCCATGATGGGAAATGAATTCCTGGTCGACGTAGACATGATCGAACGGGTGGAGATTGTTCTTGGCCCCAGTTCTTCCCTCTATGGCGCGAATGCGTTTTTTGCCGTCATCAACGTCATCACCCGCAGTGCCCAACAAGTCAAAGATTGGGAACTTTCCTTTCAAGGAGGAAGCTTTGGCACTTACGAAGGCAGAGCGACTTATGGCCATCAATTTCACAGCCTGGGCGTTCTTCTATCCGGCACTTTCTACGACAGCCAGGGCCAGACTCTGTTTTTTCCTGAGTTCAACAGTCCTGCGACGAATAACGGCATTACCAGCGACACCGACTATGAATCCTATAAACACATCCTCGCCACGCTTACATTTCATGGGTTTACGTTGCAGGGGTTGTTCAGTACGCGCACAAAAGTAGTTCCGACTGCCTATTTCGGGGCCGTTTTCAACGATCCCGCCGATCTCAACGTCGACAGCCATCAATACCTGAATCTCGGCTATCAGCACTTGATCGGAAAATGGCAACTAGACGCGCATACCAGTTATGACCAGGCGCGTTTGCAGGGACCGGTGCCCGAAGCGCCACTCATGCCCGGCGACCCGATTGTGCTGGATACGTTTTCGTTCCGGGGAAATTGGTGGACGGGAGAAGTGAAAGTGAGCCGCGATCTGTTCGAACGCAACCACGTGACCTTCGGATCAGAGATTCGCGACAACCTGCGCCAGGATCAGGGCGACTTGGTGAACCCTCCCAACGCGTTCACTCAGGATCTGAACACTTCGTTGATCGCAGCTTTTTATGCTCAGGATGAACTGGCCATTACCAGTCGGCTGACGCTCAATGCGGGTTTGCGTTACGACCACTATTCCACTTTTGGAGGAACTACCAACCCGCGCCTGGCGCTTATCTATCGCCCTGCTGGGAAAACTACGCTCAAGCTGCTCTATGGCAAGGCTTTCAGTGCGCCCGACGTTTATGAAATCACACCGGACTTCGGTAGTTTTTATGACGACAACATGAAACTCGAACCCGAGCACATTAAGAGTCTCGAAGCGCGGATTGAGCAAGGATTAGGACGATACTTCCAGCTTTCGAGCGGCGTGTACCGCAACCGCATCGATGACCTTATCACTCTGGTCTCCATTCGGAGCGACGGGAACTTTCAGTATCAAAATGCCGGCAGTGCGCAAGCCACGGGAATGGATGTCGAGGTCATTGGGCATGCAGTCAACGGCGTGCAGGGCAAGGCCAGCTTCGACTATGTGGATGCTCACAACGACGGTGTCGGGGACTTGCCGCTGGATAACTCTCCCCGTCATATAGCGAAGTTGAATCTGATTATCCCGCTGCTCCAGCAACACCTGTTTGCCAGTGTGGAAGGTCAGTTTCTGGGGAGACGCCTCACACTGCTGCAGGACTCCTTAAGCACTTATCAGGTGTTCAACTTCACGTTCTTAGGGCACAGGTTGGGCAAACACCTGGACATCGCCGCCAGCGTCTTCAACGTGCTGGATAAGAAATATTTCGATCCCGGCCGTCCCGAGGACCCCGAAGATGCCATTCAACAAGACGGAAGAAGTTTCCGGGTCAAGATTACGGGCAGGTTTTGAAGGATCCATTTGTCAGATAAGAGTCGTTCATGAAGGAGGCACAACATTGAACCGTGCCAGTGCAGAGATGGTCTATGACGAGCAATCCCCTGGCAAGCGTCAGCGAGCCTTTGGTATGCGATGGCAGGTATTTCTCTTCAGTTTGTGCCTGCTGGCAGCGGCCCAGGCCCAGTCGGCCACCGAGTATCAGGTCAAAGCAGCTTTCCTATTTAACTTCGCAAAATTCGTGGACTGGCCAACCGACGCCTTTCCCAGCGCCGATTCGGCGCTGCAAATCTGCGTGCTCGGGCAGGATCCTTTCGGCCGCGACTTCGAGCAGGTGATTGTGGACAAGACCGTAAACGGTCACCGCATTGAAATTGCGCATCCTGACGGCGTACCTCAAGCTCGCGCTTGCCAGATTCTTTTCATCTCAGCTTCGGAGACGGCACACTTGCGCACGATTCTCACTGGTCTTAAAGGCGCCAGCGTACTCACCGTCGGGGACGTCCCGGGGTTCGCCATCTTGGGAGGAGTCATCAATTTTGTGCTGGACGATGGGCGGGTGCGGTTCGAAATCAATGTCAAGGCCGCCGAACTCGCCCATCTGAAGATCAGCGCCCGGCTGCTGACTGTGGCCAAGGTGGTACTGAGCGGCGAACGCGAAGGAAATTAGTGAGCCCGATACGAAACATGTCGATCGGACGCAAGCTGACGATGATCATCGTGGCCATCAGCGGGCTGACGTTGTTGCTGGCTTGTCTTGCCATCGTCGTCTACGACATTGTCGAACTGCGGCGGGGCATGGTAAGTGACACGTCCACTCTGGCCAACATGGTGGCGGAGAACAGCACTGCCGCCCTGACTTTCCATGACGCACAGGCCGCGAAAGAAGTGTTGCGGTCGCTGCACACCCAGCCTCACGTTACCGCGGCTTGCCTCTACACTGCCGAAGGCCAGCCCTTCGCTACTTACGATCGCAGTGGAGACAGCGAACAATTCTCACCTCCGCCACCCCGCAAAGAGGGCAGCTTCTTCGAAAACGGACGCTTGCTGCAATTCCGTCCGGTTCGACTCGGCAAAGAAATTATTGGAACGGTGTATGTGGAATCCGATTTTTCGGAAATGCAGGCACGATTGCGCGCCTATCCTCTGGTAATTGGCTTTGTGCTACTGCTTTCTTGCGGTGCGGCCTTGCTGATGGCGGCGCGGCTGCAAAAACTGATTTCAGATCCCATCCTCGAGCTGCTCGAGGCAACCCGGGAAGTTTCCGCTCAGCAGAACTACGCTTTGCGCCTGCCGGTCGCCAGTCGCGACGAAGTGGGGCTACTTATGACCGGCTTCAACGAGATGCTTTCGCAAATCGAAAGCCGGGACGTGGAACTGCAACGTCATCGGGACACGCTGGAAGAAGAAGTCGCACGCCGGACTGCCGACTTGATGACCTTGAACGTTCAAATGGTAGCGGCCAAGGATACCGCTGAGTCCGCCAGCCGGGCGAAGAGTGAATTCCTGGCCAATATGAGCCACGAAATTCGTACTCCCATAAACGGCATCATGGGCATGACCGAGCTTACCCTGGACACCGAACTCAACCAGGAACAACGCAGCTATCTGCTCTTGGTGAAGTCGTCGAGTGAGGCCTTGCTGAGCGTGATCAATGACATCCTGGACTTCTCCAAGGTGGAGGCAGGTAAACTAGAGCTCGAAACCATCGAGTTCAATCTGGCGGCATGCGTGGGCGAGACCATGAAAACCATGGCGCTGCGCGCCCACGAAAAGAATCTGGAACTGGCCTACGACGTCAGCACCGACGTTCCATCGCACCTCAAAGGCGATCCCGGCAGGCTACGGCAGATATTGACTAACCTGGTGGGCAACGCCATCAAGTTTACCGACAAGGGGCAGGTGTTGGTGGCGATCGAATCCCATCCCAAAGGAGAAGCTCGCGCGCAACTGCACTTCAAAGTGAGCGATACCGGGGTTGGCATTCCTGAGGACAAACGGGAAGTCATTTTCCAGGCGTTCGCGCAAGCCGACAACAGCGTCACTCGCAAGTACGGCGGCACTGGTTTGGGTCTGGCCATCACCTCACGCTTAGTGGAAATGATGGGCGGAAAAATTTGGGTTGAAAGTGAGATGGAAAAAGGCAGCACCTTTCACTTCACTGCGCAGTTTGGCGTGGCTGAGACCAAAGTGGTGGAGCCTCCTGCCCTGCCCCAAGAGCTCAAGGATGTGACGGTTCTAGTGGTGGATGACAACGACACCAACCGTCGCATTCTGCATGGCATGGCGTTGCAATGGAGAATGCGCCCCACCGATGCCGCCAGTGGCCCAGAAGCCCTGGCCGCCCTCAAAGCAGCCCAGGCCCGGGGAGAACCGTTCCGCGTGATTTTGACGGATGGCCGCATGCCGGGAATGGATGGATTCGAGTTCGTGACCGCAGTGCAGCGCGATTCAACCCTCGCTGGCTCTGACATTCTCATGCTGACCTCAGCCGGACAGCCGGGCGAAGGAGCGCGCTGCCGCGACCTGGGCATCGCCGCCTACCTGCTCAAGCCCGTGCTCAAGGACGATCTGCTGGCCGCACTGCTAGCGGCCCTCGGCAAGCATGCCGAGGCCCTTGGACCTGCCTCGTTGGTGACGCGTCACAGCTTGCGTGAAGCCCCGCGACGTTTGCAAGTGCTGGTGGCGGAGGACAACCCGGTCAACGAAGCCGTGATCGTTCGGGTTTTGGAAAAGATGGGCCATGCGCCCACTATGGCGCACAACGGAAGAGAGGCAGTGTCGCTGGCTGCCAACGGCAAGTTCGATCTGGTCTTCATGGACGTGCAAATGCCAGAAATGGATGGTCTGGCGGCCACTGCGGCGATACGCGAAAGCGAACAGCGCAGCGGCACTCATCTCCCCATTTTTGCCATGACGGCCCATGCCATGAAGGGTGATCGTGAACAATGTTTGGCGGCCGGAATGGATGGATACCTGACCAAGCCCGTGCGTTTCAGCGATATTCAACAAACCCTCACCGGAGTGGCTGCCGACCTTCGTACTGCGCACCCGTCCGCAGTCAACGGTTCATGGGACAGAGCCGCGGCCCTGGATCGAGTAGAAGGCGATGAAGAACTGTTGCAGGACATCTGCCGGATATTTCTTGAAGAATCACCCAAACTCATGACCAGTTTGAAACTGGGGTTGGCGCAGGACAATCCCGAAGCGGTGCAACGCGCAGCCCATAGCTTGAAAGGGGAAAGCGGTTATCTGGGAGCCGCCAACGTTTCCCAGATGGCAAAACAACTGGAGACCATGGGCCGCGACCACGAACTCTCGCAAGCGCCGGCGGTTCTCGAACAACTCCTGAAAGAAATGGCGAGTCTGACTTCCGCAGTGCGGCAAGCCACCGGAGTGCACCAGTGAAAGAATTCATCAAGGCTCTCGACTCCAGTCCAGATTCTGTTGAGATGGAGTCGAATCTCAATTCCGTTCTGGTGGCCGAAGACGATCCAATTTTTCTGCGCATTCTCCAAAGTTGGTTTCAAAAATGGAGCTACCGCGTCACTGCGGTAAAGAACGGGGTCGACGCATGGGAAGCTTTGCAGCAACCTACGGCACCGCCTATGGCCGTTCTCGATTGGATGATGCCGGGCATGGACGGGATCGAAGTCTGCCGCAAGATTCGCGGGCGCAAGCAAGGTCCCTATTGCTACGTTCTGTTGCTTACCGCGAAAGACGACCGCGAGGACGTTGTCGCAGGACTGGATGCGGGGGCCGATGACTACCTCACCAAGCCTTTTGACGTGGACGAATTGCGGGCCCGCGTGCGCGCCGGCAAGCGCATTCTGGAACTGCAAGCGGCTCTTATCCGCGCGCACGATACTTTGCAATATGAGTCTGCTCACGATGCACTCACCGGACTTTGGAACCGGGGAGCGATCATCGGATTTCTGAAGAACGAAGTCGAACGTCAGCAACGGTCAAGCCAGCCGCTGGGAGTAATGATGGCCGACGTTGACCATTTCAAGAAGATCAACGACACCTATGGGCACTTAGTGGGAGACGTAGTCTTGAAGGAAGTGGGTCGCCGTCTGGCGGAGGGAGTCCGCACGTACGATTCGGTGGGTCGCTATGGGGGAGAAGAATTTCTAGTCATTGTGCCCGGCTGCGGGCCGGCGGACTTGGCTGCCAGCGCTGAGCGCCTACGCCGCTCGATTGCGGAATCCAAATGTGAAACCAGCGCCGGTCCTCTCGCAGTCACTCTCAGCATTGGTATTGCTTCCGGCTGTGAAGACAGTGCGCAGCCTCAGAGCAGCGAGATGTTGTTGCGCGCAGCCGATACCGCCCTTTACGCCGCCAAGGCCGAAGGACGGAACCGGGTGGGCGTGGCCCCGGCGGCCCAATCCACTGCCCAGGGCGGTTAATTCGTCCTTACTCCTGAAAGATTCACCCGGTGTGATGAATCCATGATCAGCCGAATGGCGCTCCCATAGCACGACCGTGGGTCATACTGGCACGGACGGGCTATTCCCAAAAAGCGAAATCGCACTTAAGGTCGTAAGCGAGCAGTTCTGGGGGAGGGCTGCCCGGGCGTCCAATGACTCGAAAGAGTCGGGACGCCTGTTAATTTTTGGGGCCGATTCTTCGCACCCGGGTTGGGCAACTTCCGGCCCGAGCGGAGGCAATCAGTAAGTCGAGATGGTGAAATTCACCGTGATGCGGGCCTCGGTTTCAACTGCTTGACCTGCCTGGTAATAGGGTTTGAAGTGCCACTGCTTTACCGCCTCTCGGGCGGCGGCGGCGAGAATGGTGGGTCCGCTGACCACGTGCAGGTCCTCGATGTGTCCTGTCTTGTCAATTAACGCCTGCAACACCACGGCCCCTTGAACCTTCATTTGCTTGGCCAGCAGCGGATAACTTGGCTGTACTGGGCGCGTCACTCTTTCGGCGATATTTGAAGAAAGGCTTACGTGCGCGTCCGTATTGCCCTCCGGGGCAGATGCAGAGGTGGTGGTCTCCCCACCGCCCACGGCGGGCTGCATCTCTACCTTGACGGAACTGTTGGACGCAGCCAGTGACTGACGCTGGTTGCCAGCAACCACCTCGACATCCAGCGGAGGCAGTACAGCCCGATCCGTAGCCGAGATCATCGGAGCAGCCGGGTCTTTGTCTGTTGCCGACGAGACTCGCGGAGTTGGCCGCTTCTTGGCAATAGAAGGAGCAGTAGCGGCTGGCGCGGCGGTTTCCGAAGCAGGGATCGACGGAATGGGGCCGGGCGCACTTGGCGCAGCACTCTGAACGCTCTGATTGCCGGACTCCGATTCGGAGCCGGATGAAAACCACAATTCACGGTCTTTGATGAAGACGATCACTACCGCGATCAGCAGAACCGCCATGGCGAGCAGCATGCGGCGACGCTGTTTCGCGTCGGTTCTTGGCGCTGGCGGAAGGCCTTGCGCTTCGAGGTGGCTGTCGTCTTTCAGGGTGATGGGCATAGGCAATTCTCCCCGCGGGGGCGAATCGCCATAAGTATGCCCTGAAACCCTTACAAACGCCACTGTCGGTTGGGCGGTAGCGGAGGAGGACCTCAGCAGGCTAGTTGGTCCCGCGTGAGCTTCAGGCCATTCAGATTGCCGAGGACGGTGACGGCGACGGAATCGGTATGGAAGAACTCGTTGGCCAGAGCCTGTAATTCCTCTGCCGTAACGCTTTCGATTTTCTCCAATAGTTCGTCCATGCTGTAGAAGTGGTCGAAATACATCTCCTGCCGGGCGAGGTTCGACATGCGCGCTGTCGAGGACTCCAGCGACAGCATCAGACTGCCTTTTAATTGGTCTTTGGAGCGGCGCAGTTCCTCTGCCGGCACGGATTCGGATTTCAGATTTCGAAATTCAGACACAATACACTGCACCACCTTGGCGGCGGACTCCCGCGACGTGCCGGCATACACTGAGAGGCACCCGGTGTCGCGATAAGGACTCAGATCGCTGTAGATGGCGTAAGCCAGTCCCTGCCGCTCACGAATATTCTGGAATAGACGCGAACTCATCCCTCCGCCCAGCAAGGTGTTGAGGATGTAAGAGGCGTGGCGTCTCTCGTGGGCAATCGGATGGGACGGCACGCCAACACAGATCTGTACCTGCTCCAGCGACTTCTTGTTGCGCATGATGATGCGCGGCACAATCTCAGGTCGGGCGCTATGGAAGCCGTTCTTCACCGGCTTCATGTGCTGAAAATGCTTCGCAACCAACTCCACAAACTGCTCGTGCTTCAAGTTGCCAGCTGCAGAGATGATGACGTTTCCTGGAGCGAACCGCTGGGCATAGAAGTCCAGCATCGGGTCCCGCTCAAACTTCTTCACCGTCATCTTGGTGCCCAAAATCGGCTTTCCCAGAGGATGGTCTTTCCAGAAATTCTGGGTGAAGATCTCATGGACAAGATAGTCAGGACTGTCCTCATCCATTTTGATTTCTTCGAGGATCACGCCGCGTTCGCGGCCAATGTCTTCGGGAGCAAACACCGGATTTAGAACCAAGTCACTGAGCACGTCCAGCGCTATGGGCAAGTGCTCATCCAGTACTTTGACATTGAAGCAGATGCACTCCTTGGCGGTGAAGGCATCCATGCCGCCGCCGATGGAATCCACCTGGCGGGCGATGTCCTCGGCCGACCGGTGCTTGGTGCCCTTGAATACCATGTGCTCGATGAAGTGGGAGATGCCATTCCATTGCGGGTCCTCATCGCGCGACCCGCTCTTGATCCAAATCCCAATCGAGACCGAGCGGATGTGCTGCATCTGCTCAGTGATGACGGTTAGCCCGTTGGGCAAAACCTCGCGACGAATGTTGCGGCTTTCTTCGACCATAATTAGTTGCTTTCTTACTTGCCGGGAGATTCGGCGCGGTGAAAACCCATTCAATTGTTACACAACCCGCCGCTTTCCAGTGGAAGCGCGTTACCCTATTTGAATCATAGTGTTAGGGGTTGGAACAGCGTTCTTCGCCTGTTTCTTGGACTTTCTACGTCAACACTCCTCTACAATCAAAGGGGAACATCCTTTAGATGCATGACTGAAGTCAAACAATCCACGCTATTGGGCCTTACGCTGCAAGAGCTTACGCAGATGGCGGAGGAGTCTGGCCACCCCGCCTACCGCGGCCGCCAGTTATTTGAGGCAATCTATGGCCAGAGAATCCAGGCGCCCGAGCAAATCTCCACGCTTCCGCAAGACTTTCGCTCCCGCCTGGCGCAAGACGGGCTAGTTGTGGGTTTGCCGCTGATCGGGAAGAAGTTTGTCTCCAGCGATGGCACGGTCCGCTACTTGATGGAATTCGCTGACGGCCAGGCCGTGGAAACGGTTTGGATGCCCGAAGGTGATAACGGCGAATCCGGCGACGGGAGCGAGGCAGGGAATCAGGCGGACGAGAGCGGTCGCGCGCGGGACCGCAGCACCATTTGTGTTTCTAGTCAGGCGGGGTGCGCCGTGGACTGCCAGTTTTGCCTGACGGCCTTGCTGGGCTTAAAACGCAATCTTACCGCGGGAGAGATCGTCGGCCAGGTTTGTGCGGTTTTGAATGATCAGCGAGTTTCTCCACCACGGTCTCGCGTCAATATCGTGTTCATGGGTATGGGCGAACCCTTCTTGAACTACGACAATTTCATGAAGGCCGCGCGCCTCCTGGTCGAAGGCGTAGGCATCGCGGAATCACGCATGACGGTCTCCACTGCCGGGATCGTGCCCCGTATCTATGATTTTGGCGCGGAAACCGTGAGACCGAAACTGGCAATTTCGCTGAACGCATCGAATGACGAGTTACGCACCCGCCTGATGCCGATCAATCACAAATGGAATCTGCAACAGTTGATGGCCGCTGCTCGCGACTTCCCGCTGAAAAACCGTGAGAAGGTGACCTTCGAGTATGTGCTCCTGGAAGGAATCAATGATGGTGCGCAAAACGCCCGCGAAGTGGCGGAATTAGTTCGCGGCTTGCGCGCCAAGATCAACCTGATCGCGTTCAATCCTGGTCCGGGAGTCGCATTTCGAACTCCGGCGGATGCGCGCGTTTCGGAATTTAAGGAGATCCTTAGGGCGGCGGGTGTTCCCGCATTTGTGCGCCGCCCGCGTGGGCGTGATATCTACGCTGCCTGCGGGCAATTGAAACGCACCCTGGAATCCGGGGCCGCTTAGGAAATACCGGCGGATCGCGCTTGCGCCGCTAATGCGGTATAGGGCTCATGGGACCGCGACGCATCGCTACGTGTCGCGACTGGCAGTTCAATGCGGAATTTAGCCCCGCCTTCGGGGCGGTTTTGGCAATGGATTATTCCCTGATGTTCCTGAATGATGCCGTAGCAGACGCTCAGCCCCAGCCCGACCCCTTGCCCTACCGGGCGGGTCGTATAAAAAGGATCAAACACCCGGTCGGGTTCCTGCAGGCCCGGTCCATTGTCCACAAACTCGATTACCACGGTGCCATTGCTGGCTCGGGTGCTCACCGTGAGTGATCCACCCGTCTCCGCCATGGCATGAAGAGCGTTGTTGGTGATGTGCAGACAGACCTGCAGAAGTTGGTTCGAATCCCCCATCACTCGCGGAAGGTCTTTGGCCAGATCGGTGTATACCTGAACACTTGCGCTCCGCAATTGTGGCGGATAGAGCTTGACCGCGGTCTGCACCATGGCATTGATGTTCAGCGAAGTCTTCTCCGCCGGGACCTGTTTGGCAAAACTTAGCAGGCTCGAAACCAGTGTACGGGTGCGACGAATCTGGTGTTCGATTTTCTGCGCGAGGGAGCGTTGTTCGCCGTTCAGTGGCGTGGCGGTCAGTAATTCTGAGTAGCCCAGCATCGCCGTCAGGGGATTGTTCAATTCATGGGCTGCGCCTCCCACCAATTGTCCCAGAGATGCCAGTTTTTCTGACTGCACCAGTTGTGCTTGCACTCGCCGCAAGTCATCAAAGGAACTCTGCGACGCTTGTAGCAGGCGGAGCAATTCGCGATCCAGCAGATGCTGTTTCAAGAAGACCATAGTGCCCAATACCAGCATGCTGGCCAAAGTCACAAACAGCCGGAACATGCGCACGGGTTGCGGACTGTTCACGTCAAACACCGACCAGGCTGCGAACAAGGGCAAGGAAGAAACCGTAAGCATGCCCACCCGCGCCACCCAAACTCCGTGACCGTCGGACTTGCCCGACGGCTTTTGTTGGGGCGCCGATTCCAGCGCTCCCAATCCAATCCATGTCACCCATGCCATGGACGCCGCCAGAGGCACATCGTAAACGCTTCCCGAGAAATAGACCTTGCGCTCGATCGCCCAGTTCGCCAGATAAGAACTCAGGCTGTAGGTCAAGGTACAGCCGAGCCAGCTGGCGTAAATCGTTTTCCACGAATGGTTGCTGCGGGCCCACAACACTGCCAGCCCGCCCAGGAACACCATCTTCTCGATGAGATACAGAACATTCAAATTGTGCTCGTAGCGGGTATCGTTCCAATAGACATACTGCCAAGGGATTGCTGTGACGACGTACAGATAGAGCCACCAGATCAAGAGCATGGAAAAATCAAGCGATCCCAGGCGGGTGGTGCGATGATCTTGCTCTACCTGAGGCTGCGTGGCTAAGGCCGCGGTCATCGGAACCAGATGCAGGAAAATCACTACGTCACCCACGAAGGGAGTGGGCACGTCCGTCCGCAGCAACACCTCGAAGTAACACCACAAGCCCTGGTAGGCGAACCAGAAGGCTAAACCCAGCGTCATCATTGCCCAGAACATCCGTGCGCGGCCATGGCTGGCCAGGGTTACCAGAAGCAATGCCATGGTGCCGGAGAGCAGTAACAACAGTTGGATAAGGTCAGTCAGAGCAACCAGGGCGAAGCTTTGAGGCAGCACCAGCGATGCCACTGCTTGAGTGCACAGCAGGGCCGACGCCGTGAGAATCCACAGCTTGTAACGCCTGGACATATGTTTGTCATTGTAGAGTCAGGAAACGGAGGTGAAAGTTACTTTGGTAATCGGCGGATGCGCCACATCCGTCCGCTCCCGATTTGTTTGCGCAGTCAGTGGGGTAGTCTTTGGGGCAGTTCCGCGAAGGTTTCGCTTGCTCTTCGGTCGCAGAATAACTAACATTCGTGGCACTACTTCTTTGACACGGGACGTACTCCGTTGCCATTTCGAGCAGTTCGAGATCGGTTCCTTTGGAGACTGCGCGCCCCCATGGGGCCCGGCGAAATTCGCCGTATAGAGCGTTGGTTGGCAAGCGCGCGGGTTTTCCTGGCGGTTTCGGCGCTGGTCGCCATTTGGATGGATCCGGGAGAGATTCGTTTTTCGCTTTGGGCCTTTGCATTGCTCGCCTTCTATCTGGCCCAAGGTGTAGTGATCATCATTTTCCTCCGGCGACGGCAGCAATCTACACCTGCCTTCCGCTTGCTGGTGCACAGCGCGGACATCATTTGGCCGGCTCTGATTTCGGTTTTTGCCAGTGGCCAGAACAACCCGTTCTTTCTGTTTTTCGTCTTTGTTTTGGCCGCTGCGGCTTATCGCTGGGGGCTATGGGAGACGGTAGGAACCGCGGCCGCCGAAGTCTCCTTGCTTTGGCTTCAGGCACTGGGTTTCCATTGGGGCCTGATGTCATGGATCACCGGTCTCGCGGCCCGGTATGGGTTACCTCCCTTGCGAATTGATCCTACGTCCTTCGAGCTCAAGGGTTTATTTATGCGCTCGATTTATCTATTAGTGCTGGGCTTTCTGTTGGGGTATCTGGCGGAACAGCAGAAACAGCTTCGCGCCGAAAAAGCCGTGATCGCACGTACCCTGGGAAAGGCGCGAGTCGAAGCCGGGGTTGTAGGTACTCTCCACGAGATTTCCAGCGAACTGCTTTCCATGTACCGGGCCCGTCGCTTGATGATTGCCTCTCAGGAAATGAGCAGCTATCGTGTGTACATCGGCGATTTGAGCAACTCGGAACAATCGTCGAGTTTTCGCTGGCTGGATCCCTCCGACAGCGACCGCGAAGTCTATCTGAGCGAGTCTCCTACCGTCGCATGCTTTGCCGAGCGCAATGGTGCGGGCGGGAGCGAACCCTATTCCCTGTTGGCGCTCGACGAGGAAGAGACGAGAATCGAGAACGTGAATCCCGAATTCCTGGGTCCGCTCGGCCGGAAGCATGAGTTCCACGGAGTCATGATGGTTTCCTTTGTCTTTGGACTGGAGTGGCGGGGGCGGATCTTTTTGCTGGATCCTACCCTCACGGGGGAGACTGAAGAGGAGTTACGCTTCCTGCAGGAACTGGTGCGGCAAGTAGGACCCGCGGTCTACAACGTGCTTTTGCTGCGCCGCTTGCGCTTGCGGGCGGGGGCGGTGGAACGCGCCCGGTTTGCCCGCGAGCTGCACGATGGTGCGGTACAATCGCTCATCGCTGTGGAAATGCAGGTGGATGTATTGCGTCGGCAATCCGCCACCAGACCGGAGGTGGTGCCGAAAGAATTGGGGCGCATCCAGGCTTTGCTGCGAGAGGAAGTTCTCAAGTTGCGGGAACTCATGCAGCAGATGAAGACTCTGGATGTGGATTCCAAAAAGCTTCTGGGCGTGATCCACGATACGGTGGAGCGGTTCCAACGCGAAACTGGGATCGTAGCCCGATTCACTTCCGACCTGGAAGAGTTGGACATGCCGCAGCCCGTGTGCCGGGAGTTGGCCCGCATCATACAAGAGGCGTTGGTGAATGTGCGCAAACACAGTCAGGCGCGCCAGGTCGGTGTCCGGCTCGGCGCCGGAGGCAGCGGATGGAAAGTTGTCATTGAGGATGATGGCCAGGGATTTCCCTTCGCGGGACGGTTTTCCCAGCAGCAACTCGACGATTTAGGGAAAGGTCCGTTGGTCATTAAGGAACGTGTCCGTTTAATTGAAGGCGAACTCACGATAGAATCAAACCCGGGCCAGGGCTCCCGCCTGGAGATTGTGATTCCTCAGCAACAAGGCGCTATTCATGGATGACAAGAAAATCACTCGCATTGTGATTGCCGATGACCACCCGATTTTCCGCGATGGCCTGCGGCGCCTTCTGGAAACCGAACCCGACCTCAAGGTGATCGGCGAAGCCTGTGATGGCGCGGAAGCGGTGAAGATGGCGCGGCAGCTCAAGCCCGACATCCTGTTGCTGGATCTTGCCATGCCTCGCCATCCCGGTCTGGAAGCGTTGCGCGAGATGAGCACCGGTACCGGTTCGAACGGGGTACGTGTCATCCTACTCACGGCGGCGGCGGAAAAGAATCAGATCGTGGAAGCTTTGCAGTTGGGTGCTCGTGGAGTGGTATTGAAGGACTCTGCAACCCAGTTACTTCTCAAAGCGATTCATACCGTGATGGCCGGAGAATACTGGGTGGGACGCGAGAGCGTCTCTAATCTGGTGCAATACCTGCGCAACTTGGTCCAGTCCTCCGGCGAAGACGCCCGAAAAAAGAAATTTGGACTCACCCCGCGGGAATTGGAGATTGTGTCGGCAGTGGTTGCTGGTTACTCCAACAAGGAGATTGCTGAGTACTTCAAGATCAGTGAGGACACTGTCAAACACCATCTCAGCAACATTTTCGACAAACTGGGGGTTTCCACGCGCTTGGAGCTGGCGTTGTTTGCGGTGAATCAATCCTTGCCGCTGAAGCCTATCTCCTAGAAGACATAGCACTTTCGTGCCATGTCGCGACCCGTCTGGGCTATTGCTGCCGGGGCGGGCAGAAATTACTATCATGTTACCAACTCACAATTGAGTTCCCCTGTGATTGGTTGTCGCGGGGGATTTGTGGTTCCGGGCCTGCGGCGGAATCGGTTCGCGAGGAGGCGTTCGGTGACAAGATTTTTGCGACAAATCTGGTTTGACGAACGGGGTCAGGACGTCGCCGAGTACGCGGTGATGTTGGCCGTCATTCTGGTGATCGTTGTGGGCACGATCCGGTTGATCGGAGCAAATGCCAATAACGTGTTCTCGTCTGTGGCCAGTTCGATCTCCCAGTAAGTTTACGGTAACGCCTTGCCAACCTATGCCAGCGTGATGGCTGCCGCTGGATGTTTCCCATACCTGCCTTCGCCTCTTCCCGTTGCATCGGTTCAGCAGTGGACGATCTTTGAACTCTTGATACCGCGCGTGGCATTCCGCGTATCTACCACCAGTTGGGACTCGCGCACGATGCGGGCGAAATCGTAGTCGGAATGGTCAGTCACGATTAACACGCAATCGTACTGCCCAAGATTATCGAGCGGCGTGCACTTCATTTGCAGGTTGTACTTGCGGCCTTTGCCGACAGTCGCGAAGTATGGGTCGTTGTAGCTGACCTGGGCGCCTTCCTTCTGCAGTAATTCAATAATCACCAGAGAGGGCGACTCACGCAGATCGTCGATGTCCCGCTTGTACGCCACACCCAATACCAAGACCCGCGATCCGTTTAGGGCCTTCTTCTGCTGGTTCAGCGCCTTGGTCACGGACTCAAGCACATGGTATGGCATGTTGGTGTTGATCTCACCCGCCAGTTCAATAAACCGGGTGCGGAAATCCCACTCCTTGGCTTTCCAGGAAAGGTAAAAAGGATCTACTGGAATGCAGTGGCCGCCTAGTCCAGGGCCGGGATAAAACGGCTGGAAGCCAAACGGTTTGGTGGCCGCCGCGTCAATCACTTCCCAGATATCAATCCCCATCCGCAGTGACAACAACTTGAGTTCATTCACCAGCGCAATGTTGACGCAGCGGTAAATGTTCTCCAGCAGCTTGGTCATTTCCGCCGCCGCCGGCGAGGAAACTCTTACCACGCGATTGAAAATCGCACCGTACAGCGCGGCCGACAAATCGGATGCCTGGGCATCCAGTCCTCCCACCACTTTGGGGATGTCGCGTCGCGCCACTGTGGTGTTACCCGGGTCCTCCCGCTCGGGAGAAAAGGCGACGTAGAACTCTGCTACGTCGGAATGCCTGCCGCGCGAAGCTTTCAGTCCATGCCGGTTGCCCTTCTCCAAAATGGGGATCAAAACTTCTTCCGTGGTGCCGGGATAGGTCGTACTCTCCAGGATCACCAGATGCCCGGCGCGTAAATGAGGAGCGATAGCCTTGGCAGTGTCGGTGATGTAGCTCAGATCGGGTTCGTGGTATTCGTTCAGCGGCGTAGGCACGCAAATGATGATCGCGTCCATATCTTGCAAACGCGAATAATCAGCGGTGGCGTTGAAGCCCTGTGCCTGCGCAGCCTTAATATCGACGGCCGGAATACGAACGATGTACGACCCACCCTGGTCGAGAGTGGCTACCTTGCGCGGATCGATATCAAACCCGGTGACGGGAAACTTCTGTTCGCTATAGAGCAGGGCCAATGGCAAGCCCACATAGCCGA
>Ga0210398_10002051_pt1 | contig 19940 bp, 19 predicted proteins | sample IncBWC4OmetaG_FD_161047 | JGI IMG/M metagenome (GOLD analysis project Ga0210398, IMG submission 161047) | Forest soil microbial communities from Barre Woods Harvard Forest LTER site, Petersham, Massachusetts, United States - Inc-BW-C-4-O | ecosystem: Environmental > Terrestrial > Soil >...
GCCGCCTACGGCTCGCGGACGATTCAGCTGCGCGATGGCTGGATGCTGAGCGATACGTCGAACCCCGAACTTCGGCCGCACGAGCCGGTGCGGCAATGAAAAGCCTTTCGCTTGGAGAGTCCAGACGAGTCCTGGCCTGGTTTCTGATTGCTGTAACCGCATCTGGCTGGGCACAAACCAACGCTTCCGTTCCACTGCATGAGCCGAAGTCGCGTAATCCGCTCAGCGCATACTCGCCCCGCGAAGTTCCCGAGCCTCAGCTGACGAATTCCCCCTTACTAACCCAACTCATGCGCGACGGGAAGCTTTATTTGTCGCTTCAGGACGCGATCCGGCTGGCTTTGCAGAATAATCTTGACCTGGCCATTGCCCGCTACAATTTGCCAATTGCCGCCACTGATATTCTTCGGACACAAGGTGGCGGCGTGTTTCGCGGAGTGAACACGGGCGTAGTGCAGGGAACTCCGGGCGGTGGTGTGGGCGGCTTTGGGGCAGGAGCCCCGGGGGCCGGTGCAGGAGGCACAACCAGCGGTGCGGGCGGCGCCGGCGCTGGCGCTTCCGGATTGGTCGAGTCTACGTTGGGTGCCGGTACTCCGGTAGCTTCGTATGATCCTGCGATTACTGGGACGGTTGGCGCCGAGCACCAAACGTCCCCGCTAGCCAATCTGCAAATTTATGGCGTGCCCTTGTTACAACTCAACACCGGACAAGCCAATGTTGCGTATTCGCAGGCTTTTCCCACGGGAACGAGCTTTTCAGTCCAGTTCAATAACAACCGCCAGACCACCAACAGCCCTTTCTTCAACTTATCTCCCGCCCTCAGTTCGATGTATCGCATTTCTTTCCAACAGGAGTTGCTCGCCGGGTTCGGCTTCGGGCCCAATCTCCGCTACCTTCATATCGCGAACAACAACAGAAAAATCTCCGACATCGCATTCAAAGATCAAGTGATCACCACGGTGACGCAAATCGCGAATATTTATTGGGATCTGGTGAGTGCCTATCAGCAGGCGCAAGTGAGTGAACAGTCCTTGGCGTTCGCACAGCAATCATTCGACACGGCAAAGAAACAACTTCAGCTGGAGAGCATACCGGAAATGGATGTAATGCGCGCCGAAGCAGAAGCCTCTAAACGCGATCAGGATGTCACCGTCGCGCGCACCACCCTGCAGTTGCAGGAATTGCTCATCAAGAATGCACTGACCAAGAGCCTGGATGATCCAGCACTGGCAGCCATGCCCGTAATCCCCACAGACCACTTGGAATCGTCGCGGCCGTCCACCAATCAGGCCGTTCAGGAGCTCATCGACCAGGCCCTGCACAGTCGCCCTGAATTGGCCGAGTCTGATATAGACCTCGTGAACCGCCAGATCAGTAATAAGGCTGCGAAGAATGCGCTGTTGCCAGCGCTCTCGCTGGTGGGATTCTACGGCGGTTCGGGCTTGGCCGGCCCCTTGAATCCGGTTTACAACATTCCGGGCGTGCCCAACTCGTCGAGTGTTCCCGCTGACTTTTCCGGTGCCCTGCAGAACGCATTCAACAACACAGCTCCGGACTATTACATCGGATTGAATCTCAACATTCCCCTACGGAATCGTGTAGCCAAAGCCGATCAATACCGCTCGCAGCTCGAATACCGCCAGGCCGAACTTCGTCGGGAGCAGTTGCGAAAACAAATTCGCATCGAAGTTCGCAATGCTCAGTACGCTCTGGAACAAACTTCCGCTCGTGTCGATGCTGCCCGCAAAGCCCGGGACTTGGCGCAGCGTACCTTTGAAATCATGCAGAAGGAGCAGACGCTGGGGGCGGGTTCGACTTACCAGACGATGACCGCCCAGCGCGATCTGGCGGTCGCGGAACTGGACTTGGTAACCGCCATGACGGTTTACGAAAAAGCTAAAGTTGAGCTTGATCGTGCGATTGGAAGCACTTTAGAAGATAATGGAATCAAGATACAGGATGCGATTGCAGGTACTGCCGTCAATCCCGGTTCCTAAGTCATGCCGATGTCGGCCAAACCGCCAGAAATTAGTACCCCAACCGTTTTCCGAAAAGCCGCTATCCCTCCTCGAATTCTGGTGGCCGACGATCAGCAGCATATTCTCGAGGCTCTCGAACTTCTGTTGAAGCCGCAAGGCTATAAGGTCGATCTGGTAGGATCGCCTCAACTGGCGCGAGAAGTGTTAGCCGGCTCCGCCTACGACGCAGCCCTGATCGATCTTAACTACACTCGCGACACTACCTCCGGCCAGGAGGGACTGGACCTGCTTTCCGAGATCGTTGCCCTCGACAGCACGCTTCCGGTTATTGTCATGACCGCGTGGGGCAATGTCGATCTCGCCGTCGATGCCATGCGGCGCGGTGCGCGCGATTTTATTCAGAAACCTTGGGAAAATGAGCGTCTGCTTTCAATTCTGCGTACACAGGTAGAACTTCATCGCGCCCTGCAGCGAGCGGAGCGGCTGGCTGCCGAGAATCGCCTGCTGAGCGCTCAAGGTCGGAAGGACTTCATCGCCACCGCTCCATCCATGGTGCCCGTGCTCGAAGCCATCACGCGCATCGCGCCCTCGGACGCAAACGTCTTGCTCACCGGCGAGCATGGCACTGGAAAAGAAGTCGCCGCGCACACCATTCATGCTCTTTCGCTGCGGGCCTCGCGTCCAATGATTGCTGTAAATACCGGGGGCTTGGCGGAAGGAGTTTTTGAAAGCGAATTGTTCGGTCATGTGAAAGGTGCATTTACTGACGCTCGCTCCGATCGCATTGGCCGTTTCGAGCTGGCCGAAGGCGGAACGATTTTCCTCGACGAAATTGGCAACGTTCCTCTGCGTCAGCAGGCCAAGCTGCTGCGGGTCATCGAATCCGGAGAAATCGAACGCGTCGGTTCATCGCATACCAAGAAAATTGATGTTCGCGTGATCTCCGCCACCAATAACGATCTTCCAGCCGCCTGCCAGGCCGGGCAATTCCGCCAGGACCTCCTCTTCCGGCTCAATACCGTGGAAATTCATCTGCCCGCATTGCGCGAGCGCAGAGAGGACATTCCGGCGTTGGCCATGCATTTCCTCGCGCATTATGCCTCCCGGTATCGTCGTCAAGTTCAAGGCTTGGATGGTTCTGCGTTGCAGTCGTTATTGCACTATTCCTGGCCCGGCAACATCCGGGAATTGGAACACACCCTGGAGCGCGCGGTGCTGATGTGCCGCGCTGACCAAATACAGCCCGCCGATCTCGGTTTAGGGGTGCAGCGTCCAGCAACGCAGAATCTGGAAGAATTGAGTCTGGAATCAGTCGAGACTATTCTGATTCGCAAGGCCCTGCAGCGTTTCCAAGGTAACGTCACTCAGGCAGCGGAAGCGCTTGGCCTGAGCCGCGGTGCCTTGTACCGTCGGATGGAAAAGTATGGGCTCTAGCCCCGGCTCGAGTGATTCATCGAACCGCCGCCGACGTAAACCCCGATCGCCATTCGAGAGGCGCGTTGCGGTTCTTGCAGCGCTGCTAGCCGCCCCCGGGCTTCTCAGCGGCGGCATTTTTCTATGGCTGCAACCCTGGTCCACTCAATCCATGCTGGTTTGGCTCGGCGCAGAGCTACTCGCTTGTGTGCTGATCGGGATTGCCCTCCACGATCACATTGTCCGTCCCTTGCAAACTTTGGCCAATGTCGTCGGCGCTCTGCGGGAGGGCGATTATTCCTTTCGAGCTCGTTTGGCAGTTCCGAACGATGCTCTGGGCGAGCTTTCGCTCGAAGTGAACGCTCTGGCCGACCTCCTGGCCCGGCACCGTATCGGAGCGATCGAGGCTATGGCCTTATTGCAACGCGTGGTCGAAGAAGTGGACATTCCCATTTTTGCCTTTGATCCGGCGGACAAGCTGCGCCTGGTGAATCCGGCCGGCGAAAGACTTCTGCAACAGCCCTCGCTACAGTTGCTTGGCAGGAGGGCTTCTGAGTTGGGATTGCAGAGCTCCCTGTCTTGCGAGAACGAGACACTCCTTCCGCTGCGTTTTGCGGGCGATGCGCGTTGGTTCGTGCGACGGAGTTCATTTCGACAGCAGGGAGTGCCGCACACGCTCGTCGTTTTGTCTGATGTGAGCCGCGCTTTACGCGAAGAGGAGCGGCGCGCCTGGCAAAGACTGATCCGCGTGATGGGTCACGAATTGAACAATTCGCTGGCTCCCATCAAATCCATCGCCGGCAGCTTGAGCGCCAGGCTCTCTGCTACCAATCTTGAGGCCGAACAGCGCCAGGACTTCGAACGCGGGTTGAGTATCATTGAAGCCCGGGCCGCCTCTCTCAATCGTTTTCTGCAAGCCTATCGTCAGTTAGCACAGATGCCTCCTCCCGTATTGCAGCCCTGTGCTTTGTCCTCCTTGGTCAAGCGCGTAACCGTTCTCGAGTCTCGCGTCCATATCAATGTTGTCCCGGGCCCTGAGATCACGCTGATGGCCGATCCTGATCAACTCGAGCAGATGCTCATTAACTTGTTGCGCAACGCCGCAGAAGCCGTGCTGGAGTCATCCATACCGAAACAGAACGCAGGGGGCTCGAGGAATCAGTCCGCCCTCGAATCGGATGCACAGATAAACTTTACCTGGAAACTGACCGACGAAGATGTGATTCTCACAATCGAAGATAGTGGTCCAGGGTTGATGAATCCCAGCAATTTATTTATTCCGTTCTATACCACAAAGCCAGGAGGCAGCGGTATCGGACTGGTGCTGTCGCGCCAGATCTCTGAGGCTCACGGTGGATACATTGAGCTAACAAACCGCGCCGGACAGCGCGGCTGCGCTGTCATAGTCACTCTCCCGCGGGCGGTAACTCCTGCGATGAGTACGCCGGCGCTGTAAAGCGGGGCTGTGGTTCTGTTTGGAGTCAGTCTACGCTGAGCCTTCCCGGTGTATGGTGCACGCAGATCACCGAGCAGAGCCGTATTTTACTTGTCTGAAGGAGTTTGCCTCGAATGCTGGGTACGGATTTTTGGGACCACATTTTCGCGAGTGGTCACCTCGTCGGCCCGCGACTGACGGGTTCCTTCCCGGCCGATCTGGTAGCCGCGGATCAGAGGGAGATTGAAGATAGTTTGCGCGAAGGTAGGCCGCGCTCCAATGACCTGAAAGGGACCAGCGTCCTGACGGGGCCCGTGCTCGATACTCTGAAAATTGTACTGATTGACTGATCCATTGGCTTCAATCTCCGCTTAAGTCAGCAGCGGGGAGCGCGCGATCTGACTATTGCGATCGCTTTCGAAGACCAGCAGCCGGGCGATTACACGCTGTAGAGAGGCGAATATGGGAAGCATGGTTCTAGCCAGCTTTGGCTTGCGCCTTTCGTCCGGGCTACAATTGCATGTTGCGACCCATTCGTAGCGGATGTACATCATATGGGGGTCAGATATCATATACATGTCCTATATGTAGTATATATGCTATATTATAGTTATGAACTTGGCAGCCCAGATCGCCGCGTATACAGACAAGGGATTTGCCGGCGAGCAGGCAGAAGTCATCGCCTTAATGCGACTTGCTTCTGGCGTTCTCTTCCGAGATTTCCCAGAATCCTTCTTGCTGTTCGGCGGTGCAACGTTGCTGCTTTTTCACGACAGCCTTCGTCACTCCGCCGACATGGACTTGCTAGGGAGGGCGGAAGAGCTACCAACAGCGGCGGATCTTTGCGCCTCGCTCGCGACCGGACTCGCCTCGGCCGCTGAGGCCTTAGACCTAGGCCCGCTTCGAGTAGAGGCTTCCGGCGACCATGTTCTAGTCAAAAAGCGCGACAGCAGCCTTTTGTTCAAGGTAGACATCACCCGGCTTGGGTCCGTACTCGAAAGCGAGGTCGAGGAGCACGCGGTTGAAATTGATGAAGAGAATGTCGCCACCGTGAAGGCTGCTTCCCGCGACTTCCTCCTGCTCCAGAAAGCGGAGTGTTTTCTGTTGCGGCGGATCATGAAAGTGCGTGATGCCTTTGACATTTATCGGTTGAGACAGGTGGGCGTAGTTCTCAATGAGCACCTAGAGAATCATTTGCACGACACTCTGATGAACCGTGAACTCGAAGCGGAAGATATCTCTAGGAGAATTGCTCAAGTTGACGAGAGGCGTTGTCTAAGCGAGCTGCGCTCTCTCTTGCCCCCAGAACTATTCGATGCGCTGGCACGGGAACAATTCCGCCCTCTGCGCAACGCACTTCATGAGCTGTACCGGCGCTGGTTGGAGGACGAATAATGGATTGGGTAACCACAATTCGTAGAGAGGCGCAGATCAGTTCTATCCTTCGCACGGATGAACTGGCGCGTAAGTACGACATTGGCCCACCGTCCGTCACACAGGCGCTCTCGCGCCTGGAGCGAAAAGGCTTCGTCGAGCATGTCAACGATAAGACCTACTACAACTGCCTAGCGCCGGGTGGATCGCCGCGTGATCTCGTGAATGTATTACGTGGTGATGCGTATGTCTCGCTTGAGTCCGCTCTCCGCGATTACGGTGTTAGCACCCAGTCTCCCCACACGCTCACTTGTGTGACCACAGAACGCCCAGACGAATTCAGGTCAAGAACCATCACAATCAGTTACCGCAGTATCAGTCCGCGTCTCTATTGGGGCTTCGTGCGAAAGACAACTCGATACGGCAGCTATCTGCTAGCAGAGGCAGAAAAGTCAATTCTCGACTGGATCTATCTTGGCATTCGCAACGGAACGGCGCCCGCTCTCGACGAGCTTGACTTCACCAACGTGAATAGGCCCAAACTCCTGGAATATGCGCGCCGATTCTCGTCATCCGTGTATCAACACCTGTTGCCAGCTCTGGTGGAAAGGATAGCAGTCGGTCCCGGAAACGGGACGGGGGATTAAACCGCGTTTGCTTGATTAGGGAATAGGCCTACTCAGTGATAGAGAGCTATATTCTTTAGTCAGCACTTGGGCTCCCTGACCTTGAAGCTCTCAAACCAACATTACGCGGTATTACCCATCAATTCCTGTACCGCAGATGCGTCGACTCTGCCGTTTTTCGGTATCCGGCCCACGGTTCCGGCGCCAAAACTGAATAAAAACAGCCAGGCGCAGGGAGTTTGTTTCCCGCCTCTCCGAGCTTCAGGCATCCGAGTTTCAGACCAAGAATCAGAGGTTGCAGCGGATCGAAGAGGTGCTGGAGGGCGAGAGGGCGCTCAAGGCTGAGAGGGCAAGAAGGCCAAAGCCGGCGAAGACGGCAAGGGAGCGCCGCCGCCGGGGGAAGGGAACTCGCCTGCTATAGGCGAAGGAGAGGACCAATTGGCCGGTTGACCTCGTGCCGAGCCGCACTTGAAGGCCGGACGAACTGTTCGTCAGTGTTCGTCAGACGCTTCCAAGTCAGTGGAGGATTCCAGCGGTAATTTCCTCTGTTGTGAGCAGAAGCCCGCAATCATCTGCTCAGCGCTTGGTTTTCTTCTTTTTCTTTTTATTGAGGTCTTCTAACAGATACTTAAGGGACGCGCACTCCTGGATCACAGCTTCAAGCTTTGGAATTGTAATGCGCAATTCACTTTCTTCGACAATGCCGTCGGCGAGAGTTTCTGCGACGCTCTCCAGAGCTTCGCCGACTTCCCTGATCAACCGGGACACCGCAACCAGCTCCTGCTCCAGCGTAATGTTTGGTGACGGGAGTTTAAACGCCACCCGTCCGGCCTGGCTCTCGAGAAAATCCAGGGCTTCATAATTGCTCAGCAGAACGCACATTTGCGGCAGGAAATGCGCGGGCATCTGACGCTCGCCTCTTAGCCAATACATGAGAGACCGATAGTTAGTTCCCAGTTGCTGGGCGAGCAGGCGAATGTCGTATTCGGCTTTGGTCTCTACAACTCTACTCAGAATGGAAGAGATGTCGTCGGCAGGCACAATCGGTTCCTAAACCTCACACCCGGTTTCGTTCAAAAACACGGTTCATTTTGAACAGTGAAGTTGCCTATTCTATCTGAATTGAACGGGCGCAAGCGACGCGATTAGATTGGCTCAGGGCAAAGAGGGGTCCCGGGCCAGTAAACGACACAAAGAAGCGTATGCGTCGACTGAGGTGCCGCTTGGAACTATATGAAAACATTGTGAAAAGAATTGACAAAGCACCTGGTGGCAATTAGCTTTCTCAGTCACTACATTGACACTTTTTTCGTGCGGCTGCATTCGTTAGTAAGTAGGAGGGCCTGTGTCCAAGAAGTGGTACAACTATATCGTTTCAGTCGACGACCGGGCGGGTGCCGAGTCAGATACGGATGTCCCGCCGAATACCAAAAACGCTCCGGCCACTGCCAGGAGCGCGGCGCAGAGCGTGGAGGACATCGCTTCCAGCATAGCCAAGGAGCCGAAATTTACCACTCCGATCTCCGATCCGACTTCGTTCGAGGAGATTTACAAGGCGGCGGAAATCCCGCCTGCCCCGCAAGGCTATTCGATCCTCAAGATCTCCCACATGTTGGAGAACGAGCACCTTCGCAATTTGCCCTCGGACGTAAAGAAGTCTTCGGTTCTGGTAGCGCTCGACGCCGCCGGTGTCGACATTAAAGAGGTCATCCAGGATGCGATACGGCGTGATCGCGCGCTGGACGGCTACGAGCGGGTGCAGCAGCGCGCTGCCGAGGAACTGGAAGGGCGCAAGAATAAAGAGAACAGCGAGATTCAGGCGCAGATTGATAAGTATGTGACCGAGCAGAGAGCGAAGATCCAGAGCAACAACGAAGAGGTATTACGGGAAAAAGAACGTCTTACCGGTTGGCGCTTGAAGAAGCAGCAGGAAGAAAAGAAGATCGCCGAAGCGGTCGGCTATTTTGTAACTGAAAATCCTATTACGACGGGCGAGGTGAACGCGTCGACGCCCCCGTCGAAGACAGTGCAACGTTCCTGAACAGGAGGAGTTTATGTGGCAACGGTTAAGCAGGGTGGTGAGGTCTTTCATCGGTTTCTTCATCTCGGCGTCGGAAGACCCTGAGCTGATTCTCCAGCAGAATATCCGCGACATGAACGACCAGGTCCCGCGGATGAATGAGAGCATCGCCATGGTGAAGGCAAACGTGACCCTGCTCGAAAAAGAAGAGGCCAAATATAAGGAAGCCATAGGTAGCCTCACGGCCAGGGTGAAATCCGCAATTCAAGCCAATCGCGACGACATCGCCGCCACCTATGCCACGCAACTGGAGCAGACCAAAAGCGCTCTGGCCAGAAATCAGGGCCAGCTCACGACGGCTCGCGCCGCCTTCGAAAAAGCGATGGCGGTGAAGCAGGCCTTCATGCGCGAAAAGGAGCGGAAGACGCAGGAGGCGCTGGGCGCGATCGCCGACTACCGCCGCTCCCAGTGGCAGAAGAAGGTCGCAGATGCGATGGAGCAGTTCGAAGTCGCGGGCATCAGCCAAACCCACGATGAGATGATTCGCAAGATCGAGGAAACGACTGCCGTCAACGAAGCTCGCATGGATATGGCCATGAGCAACGTGGACCAACAGAAAATCAAGATCGACGACGACGCCGAGAAACTTCAGGCTAGCGAACTGGTAAAGCAATTCAAGATCGAGATGGGCCTGGCCTCGCCCCAATCGGCGGCGCCGGCGGCCTCGGAAAAAACCATTGCGGCGAAGGAGCCGCAACGCACTTCGTAGACTGCAATAGAAGCTGCAATACGCAGATGCACCCGGACGGTGGCAAAAGAACGGGAGGGAAATCATATGGCGGTCAAAATTGAGCGAGGTGGATGGGTCCTTATCTTCTTAATCGGTGTAGTGCTGGTTGGCTACAGCCTGAATCGATACGGAGTTATAGATTTCAGCAAGATGATGGGGAGCAAAAGTACCTCCGCTAGCGGCGAGACGCTAGATGCGAGCAAACCTCTGCTGATACCGGCATCTTCGAGCAGCAGCGATGCCGAAGTCCGCGTGAGAGTTAACGTGTGGGTCGGCTGCGTCGGCGGCTTGGTGGCCAACGGTGGGCTCGACACCCAGCCGGATTCCATCTATGGCAAGAAGGGACTTAAGGTTTCGTTCAAGATCATCGACGACTGGACGGAAGGCTCCGCCGCCTTGGCTACGGACAATGTCGACGTGATGCTGACCACGGCGGACGTCTATGCCAAAGATTATGCGCAGTTCAAAGAAAAGGGATTCGGGTCACATGCGTTCCTGATGGTCGACTGGTCACGCGGAGCCGATGGCGTCATTGGAAAGCAGGGAATTAACAGCATCGAGGACCTGGCCGGCAAGAAGGTCGCTTTTGCCCCTTACACTCCGTCGCACTTCTTGCTGTGGAACGGACTCAAGACGTCGGGGCTGAGCACTGCGCAGCGCAATGAAATTTTCAATCAGGCGATCCACACCAAGGATGGCATCGAGCCGGCGACCCTTTTCGCCCAAGAAAAAGTTGATGCGGCTGTGGCGTGGGATCCCGACATGAGCGACGCGGTCGCCAAGCGGCCCGGATCGAAGAAGATCTACGATACAAGGATCGCAAACCGTCTTATCGCCGACATTCTAGTGGTAAGTGACAGCTTTTCCGCGAAACATCCGCAGACGCTGCTGAAGTTTGCCCAAGGCTGGCTTGAGGGGGTCGAATTCATTAAGACACAACCGGAGCGAGCCTATAACCTTATCGGAACGGTCAAGGATTTCAACATCCCATCCGACCTCGCGAAAACCATGCTCGGTGGCGTAAAACTTGCCGACTACGCCGACAACCGTTCGTTCATGGGTACCGCCGGCTCCAACGCCGATTACGCCAACATCCTGGGCATGGCCCAGGAGATGTACCGCGAGTTGATGGTCATTAAACACACCTTCAATCCGGAAGAGAGCCTGGATCGCCGCTACGTCGAAAAATTGGCCGATCGTTTCTCCCTGGCGTCCAGCGAGGCGCCGATCGAATATAAGGAGCCTGCCCAGGGAGCGACACCCATCGCGACGCAGCATCGGTCGATTTACTTCGATCCCAATTCTTCCGCCATGAGCCTCGATTCGCGCGCCATCGTCGACGAATTAGCCGGCACCATGCGTGCCTACGAGAACACGATTGTCGATATCGATGGTAACACCGATTCTACCGGTGCTCGTACTTACAACATTCAGCTCTCCCACGCACGGGCGGATGAGGTCAAGAACTACCTGATCCAAAAGTATGGTTTCCCGGCGCAGCGACTTCGGACGGCGGGCAATGGTCCGGACAAGCCGATCGACAACAATGCGACGCCCGAAGGACGCGAGAAAAATCGGCGCACTGACATTAAGGTCTACGCCAACCCCTCGAGCTAGGTTTTCGAAGCTCACGATAGGACACGATGAGCGATTGGTTCATCATGCGGAAGGATGTACCCCCGTGGGTCCGATGGGCAGCCCCGTTTATCAGCTGGGGCGCCATCATATTGTTCTGGATCTTATTGCCTTACTGGGAAGGCCCGCATTTTTCCTTGCTGCCCACGCCCCTCGGAGTAATCCGATCCTTTAGACTGTTGTGGACGGAATACGATCTGCTCGGCAACGTATTCATGAGCTGGTGGCGCATCGCCCAGGCATTCTTCTGGTGCGCGGTTGTCGCCATCCCGCTTGGCATTCTGATGTCCAGCTACCGCTGGCTGTTCGAGCTCATCAACCCGGTAGCTGCGCCCATGCGCGCCATGCCGCTCACCGCGTTTCTTCCCGCGTTCATCGCTCTGTTTGGAATCGACGAAACCGAGAAAATCGCGTTTCTATGGTTCGGGATGTTTTTCTATTTGCTGGCGGTGGTCGTCGAAGAGGTCAACCGGGTAGATAACGCGCTATTGGAGACGGCGTACACGCTCGGAGCCAATCAGCGGCAAGCTTTGTGGCTCGTGTTTCGCGCGTCATTGCCGGCAATTTTTTCGTCATTCCGAATCCTGTATGACATCGGCTGGACTTACGTGATACTGGCCGAGATGTTGAATGCCCGTAAGGGCGTGGGCTACATGGTGGAGGCTGCGCGCAAGGTGCTGGACTTCGATCGGGTGTATGCGGGAATCATCGCAATCGGAATCGCTGCCTTTCTGTTTCGTTTTCTGCTGACGTTTCTGGAAGGCCGTCTGTTTCCCTGGCGCAAAGCGAGTTCCACGCTGGCCGGAGGCGGGGCGGGTGTTCCCAGTGCCACGGCACACCTGAAGGCGGCCAAGCACCGAGCCTGAGAATATGGAGCCGAAGAAATCTAAGATCACGGTTAGCAAAGTCAGCCGGTGGTTTGTGGCGGCCGACGGTTCTAGAACTGACGCCCTCGAGAACATCAATTTCGAGATTGAAGATGCGTATTCCCGCGAGGGGCGCGATATCGGTGAATTCCGCGTTCTGCTGGGTCCTTCCGGATGCGGCAAGTCGACTCTGCTGCGCTTGATCGCTGGATTGGATCAGGCCGATGCCGGCGAGATCCTGGTGAATGAAAAGCCAGTACACGGTCCGGGAAAGGACCGCGGCATGGTGTTTCAGAAATACACTTCGTTTCCCTGGCTAACGGTCGCTGGTAACATAGCATATGGTTTGAAGATCAATGGCGTCTCGGAAAAGCACCGCCAGGAGACAGTGGCGCAATTAGTGCAGGATATTGGACTCAGCGGCTTTGAGAACGCCTATCCGGAGACGTTATCCGGGGGCATGCAGCAGCGCGTTGCCATTGCGCGCACCCTGGCGCTGCGACCCTCGGTTATCCTGATGGACGAGCCGTTCGGGGCGCTCGACGCGCAAACCCGCAGCGAAATGCAGCAACTGCTGCTGAAGGTGTGGGACGAAACCGCCAGCACGATCCTGTTTGTTACGCACGACGTTGACGAGGCGGTTTACCTGGCGGACAGGATTTTTGTGATGAGTGCGCATCCCGGGACAATTATCGAGGATGTTCAAGTACCCTTCGATCGCCCCCGCGACCTGGGCCTGAAAGAGCGAAATGAGTTTCATGAGTTGGCGAACTACGTTCTCGGCCGTCTGCGCAAAGCTCCTGGCAACGGACAGGTACGGGTGAGTGTCTAAATGGCTCCCTCTGATCTCCAGGGCGTGCCCGAAGACGATCAGCTCGGTGGTCCCGCGCCGCAAGACAAAATCAACTTTGTAAAGGAGGCGTTCCACCTGCAGTACAACTGGATTGCCATGGTGAGTGCAGGCGCGTTTGCAGTGGTGAGTGGCAGCTTTCTGCCGATCATCCTGGCGGGCGGCCTCGAACTGATGTATCTCGCCATCGTTCCGCAAAACTGGCGCTTTCAGCGGTTGGTGCGCTCGTGGAAATTCTCCGAACAGCAGCAAAAGCAGCAACGGCAACTTGGTGAGTTGCTCCGAATGTTGCCAGCCGATCTGCAGAGCCGCTATATCCATGCGGCTCAAGTGTGCGGTTCAATCAGAACCAACTTTGCGCAGTTTTCCTCGACCTCTCAGATCTTCTTGCAGCAAATCGACACGCGCCTGCAGGGCCTGCTGAACGGCTACGCGCGGCTATTGTCGAGTGCGGCGCAGCAGCAGCAGTATTTGAGAGCCGCCGAGCAGGATGGAATCAAACACGAGATCGCCTCTTTGCAGAAGAGTTTGAGCAGTGACTTGCCGAAAGTGCAGGAGATCAACAAGAAACGCATTGAGATTCTCACCAAGCGCCTGGAGAAGTTCGATAAGATTTCAGAGAATCGAAAAGTGGTCGACGCCCAGTGTTCCGCGGTCGAGGATGTGTTGATGCTGGTGCGGGATCAATCCGTGACCATGCGCGATCCCCAGCAAGTCAGCGAGAGGTTGGATAGTCTGGTCAAAGACGTCGAGCAGACCGAACAGACAGTGCAGCAGGTGGAAGCCATTTTCAGTGGAATGTCGCCGGACCTGGACGGATTGATGGCGATCGACGATTCGTCCACGTCTTCGGGCCCCAACCGGGTACGGATGTCGAACTAAAGCTGTCCTCCAATATGGCGACGACCTCAACAACCATAGGAAAATATCTTCATGCGCTCCCCCCGTGGGCGCGCGAACTTTCCGAAAAATACTACTCGCGTTCGTTCGCTTTGTTTGTGCTGTACGGGAATGTGCGCGACCTGGTACCGCTTCGCAGTCAGGAAATCACCAACTTCGTCCCGCTCGATGAATTTCTCTCCGGCGCGCTCTTTGGGCAGCGCGACATAGTTCTGCACTACGACCGCGGAGGGTTGAACTTCGGCTCGGCGGACAGCCAAGCCGATTTTCGCCGCGCGCTCGAAGGCTACGACAGTTTTCATGGCACCGCTTATTCGCAAGGAGGGCTTCCGCGCAATCCAGATGCAGTTTTGAACCTGCTCGACAACTACCTCCGACTGCGCATCGCCGACGGCAAGAAAATCGGGCTGGTGATTGACTTCGCCGAAACCATCGCTCCCGCGGGCGATGTTTCAAGCATGTCTGCGGATGATCGCAATGCCTTGGTCATTCTCAAGCGCTGGGCGCGCAATTCGGCTTTTCTGAATGCGGATGTCACCATTTGTCTCATCTCGGAGAATCAGATCGAGCTGAACCCGAGCATCGTTCAGCATCCCGGCGTTTCTTCGATCGGGATTCCGCTGCCGGACTACGGCGATCGCTTGGAGTTTATTCGCTCGCAATTGCAGAAACAGGAACTGCCCGCCGGTTCCGAAGTGAACGATGAGTCCCTGGCCAAGCTGGGCGCGGGTTTGAAACGAGTTCAGTTGCAGAGTCTGATCTCTCATGCGGTGCAGAATCAGCAACCGCTCACGCTGAAGTTTCTCTCGGACCGTAAGAAGGAGTTGATCGAAGCCGAATCCGGCGGTCTGCTGGAGTTCGTGCAGAGTCGATTTGATCTCTCGTTTGTCGCGGGCAATGACCAGGCTAAGCGGAAGCTGCAGGATGCTGCCACAGCCATCCGCGCCGGCAACACCGATGTCCTGCCCATGGGCTACATAATCTGCGGCCCGGTGGGCACGGGGAAAACCTTCATCACTACTTGCTTTGCCGGCGAAGTTGGGATTCCGGCGGTGACCCTAAAGAATTTTCGCAGTATGTGGCAAGGGATAACGGAAGGGAATTTGGAGCGCGTCCTGACCCTCCTCAAGGCCATGAGTCCGATCGCGGTTATCGTCGACGAAGCCGATGCTCAACTGGGAGACCGTTCCAGTTCCGGCGACAGCGGCGTGGGCAACCGTGTGTTCGCCCAGATCGCGCAGTTCATGGGAAATACCGAGTACCGAGGCAAGGTGATCTGGTTTCTCCTCACCTGCCGCCCTGACCTGTTACCCGTGGACCTGAAGCGCCAGGGTCGCGCCGAGGAACACATCGCGCTGTTTTATCCTGACACGCAAGAAGAGCGCCTCGCGCTTTTGCGTGCCATGCAGCGGAAGGTCGGCATGAAGCCTTTCCCGGAGGATGTAGAGACGTTCTTCCTGGCGCGAGCGGGCAGCCTGTCAGGGGCCGATATCGAGGCGGTGCTGGTGCGCAGCCATATGAGGAGCAGCCTCCAGAACAAGTCCGCGGTTGATACGGAAGACCTGAAAGCAGCCCTTGAAGATTTCATCCCCCCCTACTACCCGACCGAAATCGATCTGCAGAACCTGGTGGCAGTGTTGGAGTGCACAAGCAGGAGCCTGCTACCAAAGAAATATCGAGATATGGACCGAGGTGATTTGATCCGTCAGGCCAACGATCTACTCGCGTTGTCACGAAAGTCGTCGGACTAGAACGGGCACGCGAGCGATGGTCGAGCGCCGCCGGTTCGTCGCCCGGCCGCGATAATCCGGATGGGCGAGATACCCTGTCCCGCCATGGTAACTCTCGACCATCGAGAGCGCTGTCCCTCAGGGGCCGCTTGATTACACCGGCACATCAAAGGTAGGCCATGTCCAACGGCTGAGAACATGGCGATAGCACTCCACCGGGAATTGCTGCTAAAGCCGCGATCTCTGAACCTTGAACGGGCGCGTCGCTCTAAACCAACATGGCGCGGCGACTCTGGCTGGGGACTCAACTCGTCAACCGCGTGCTTCTTCTGACGTTGCGGTTATTTAGCGGGCTCTGCCTGACCAGACATACAGCGGCACTAACCGCGCCGAGGAGGATCATAAAACTCATCGCCTTGTTGCCGCGAATCGCTGTATTTCCATTCCAGTAGCCAATTGCAAAACGACACCGAGGCCTCCGGCCATAGAAGCAAGGACGGTAAGCAAAGTGAGCAGTCTTTCTCCGATCTCCTTCGCGCTTCGCTGAGTCCTCGCGATCTCCGCGCAAGACTCGAGGCCGAGCGGCCCTACTCCTTTCTCGCAAGGCACTTTCATCCTCTGCCTCATGCCGGTTTATCCCGGCGCTACCGGCAGGCTATATCCGCACTACCCAATGTCGACTGTTACCCAGGAAAGGGTTCGAAGAACCTCATGTCAGGAAGTGAGCCGGTCGATGAGGGAGTTCCCCTAAAAATGTCGCTTTAGTCAGTGAGGCAGTAGAAGTCACTGCTGCCAAGTGATTGACCAGGAGAACTCTCATGAAAACGACGGTTCGCAGTATCGTGCGCATTGCCGGGACTTTGCTCGCCCTTTTCGCCTTCGCGTCTGCCAGCTTTGCGGCCAATCCGCTCTCCTATCCTTGGGGACTGGCTTTGGATTCGAATGGCAACCTCTACGTTGCGAACGCGAATGCCAATAACATTCTGGTCTTCAGTCCTGGCTATCAGTTGCAAACCGCCATGACGATTACGCAAGGAATCAGTCTTCCGAGCGGCGTAGCCTTCGATCCACTTGGCCATCTCTGGGTCGCAAATAGCGGTTCCGCCAACGGTGCAGTCGGCAGTGTCACGGAGTATATCAACGGTGTATTCAATCCAAGCGGTACCATCACCAACGGCATTTTCGACCCGACTGCGATCGCCTCGGATGGACTGGGCAATATTTACGTCCTGAATGACTACTCGAATGTCACCATCTACGACACCACTGTGGCTTTCGCTCCTTCGTCGAACCTGCTGACCACGACTACGCCCAGCAATCCCGTTTATGCCATTGCGGCCGGTCAAGGGACTTTCTCCTGGAGTGACGGAATCCATGTGATCTTCCTCCCGGCGACTTGCAATTTGCAGGGCAGCTGTACTCTGGGTGTCATGATGCCGAGTTCCGGGATTGCCTTAGCCAGCGATTCTCAAGGCAACGTCTACAGCGCCAACCTCGACCGCACCGTGACGTGGAATTTACCTATATACCCGGGTGTGCAGGGGGGGCGTCTCATTCAATTGTCCTTCCTGCCGTCTGGCATCGCCGTCGATGCCTCCCGCGGAAGAATTTATATCTCCGACGCGCTGGGCAATGCCATTTGGGTCTACACCACCACAGGCACGTTTCTGAGGACCATCAGATAGTTGATCCAACCGATCAGGACTGGTCCGGCTCAAATCGCGCAAAGTGGCTATTGCCCGCCGCACCTCGCCGGGAGATACTCAATTCCCGGCACGCGATGGCAATACAACGCAGCATCACATCAAATCTTGGGCTTTACGTCTACGCCGGAGCCGCTATCTTTCTCGGCCTCCTGGGCCTGGTCTCCGGCGACTTCGCCACCAACTGGCAGAACGTCGGCCCCAACATCCCTCTGCGCATACCTCTCGCCTATCTCACCGCGGTCGTTGAGCTCGCCGGAGGAATCGCGCTCCTCTTGCCCCGGACCGGGCGTGCCGGCGCTCTGACCCTGACGATTGTCTACTCTGCTTTCATGCTCCTCTGGGTGCCCAAGGCCTTTGTGAATCTCGGCAATTACGACCCCATCGGCAATGTCTTCGAGGAGTTCGCCCTGGTCGCCGCTGGTCTGGTCCTCTGCGCGATCTTCTCGCCTGCCGGTTCATCCATTGCGCGCCGCCAGCCCTTCTTCGTGCTCCTCTTCGGTGTTTGCCCCATTTCCTTCGGGATCGTCCACATCATTGACATGCCCGGCCTGTTGGGCTGGATCCCGGGCTGGCTGCCGCCGACCAAGATGTTCTGGGCCTATGCTACCACTATGGGCTTTTTCGGGGCCGCGGTAGCCATCCTCACCGGCATCATGGCGCCGCTTGCCGCGCGCCTGCTCACCGCGGAGATCGTGATCTTCGAGTTGCTGGTCTGGATTCCGAATCTGTCCGCCGGGCCAAGCAATCACTTCAATTGGGCCGGCAACGCGATCTGCATTGCTTTGGCCGGCGCCAGTTGGGTCGTCTCCGACTCTATCAGCGCAGCGGCAAGGACCAAACCAACCCCAGTAGATTCTCCTACTGAAGTAAGCGTCCCCGCCTGAAGATGAGACGGGCGTGGTGCTCACAAGCCCGGTCCCTCTAAATCACAATTCCATCCATGCGGAAAGCCCGGCGTGTCGGTGTGAAGCGCGGGATCGGCTGCGGTTGTATCAGCGGACCATTGTCAGTCCAAAAGCTGGGGAACCCCCTCTTTTCACCGGTGCGATAAAAATGCAGCAGGTATGCCTGGTCACAGGCGGTGTAGTCACAAAACCATTGGTCGATATCCATGATGCCGATCTCATGGAGCAGCGCGAGCCCGTAACATGCAGCCTCGCGTTCATAGGCGACGACCGCGGGAATCATATCCTCCTTCACGGGAGGCCGATACTGCCGGCCGATTTCAAACAGAGCGGGGTTCACGTTCCATTGGACGGTGTGTCCAAAAAGGTGCGCCAGTAGAAACAGTCTCTGTTCCGGAGTGACCGCGTAATCGATATCGATTTCCGATCCGTCCAAATCCCCTGTCAGCGGATCGGGGATATCCCGAGTCACGACGCGGATTCCATAGACGTTCTCGAGATGCTTCTGGACCCGCGCGGAATATTCATCGAACGGAGTTGCCATCGATCCATTGTATGCAATGGCTAGACAGTGGCAAGGCGCAGTTTCAATCGAAGCGCAGCCCAGATACGGCGTAGCGTCGATTAGTCGGTGGGCAGCCTGCGTCACTCAATGTTCCGTCCACGATGCGGCCGGAGTGCGCGCGCCATGAATCCAAGCCCTCCCACAAACAGGATCAACATCACGAGTGTATTGAATAGGCTCGTGGGTCGAAAATAGATGTGCATATTGGCGATGACGCCAGCGAGAATAAAGAGTGCGCCGGCGATTGTAAGCAGCCATCCCACAAGGTTTCGTCCGTTCCAGAAGAGTATGCCTACTCCGATCAGCATCGGCAAAAGCGTGATGCCGAATGTGTTTCCTCCGTAGAAGCTCCAATAGGAACCAACCACACTAACCTGATTGCTGAGAAGATACCCTCCCACACAAGTCAAGGCAAAGCCGATCAAGAAGTGGCCGAGCCCGCCCGAAGTCCCGCCCACATCCCCGAAGGATCGGTTTTCCATGTCAGGGAGCATATCAGAACCCCAGCCCTGTGTCCTCGCAGGTAGCGGTTGCAGGCTGCTCGATTTGGTCGATCCGATGACGACAGAAGAGGGTTCGATTAGCTCGGCGCCGCTGGAGTCAGCTCTGTTCGCGTCCCCGGATCGCCCTCATCGAGTCGTTATCCTTTCATCATCCTTTCATCGTTAAACCTACTGGATGTGCTCACTCCGCGGCTGCTATTTCTGTGTTGCGCTGGGAATCGCTGTTTTCGCGGAAGAGACAAGGAGCCAGTTTGACAGAGTTTCTGCTTGCAGCCGAGATACCGCTCAGTCCGGATAAGGCCTCATCGCTGCAGGTGTCAGCCTCCTTCGTTTATAAGCCATCGTCGTGCCCGGTGGCCGCTCAGCCCTAACCAACCTGCCCTGCCGCTAACCGTAGTCTTCGGGACTATCCTCCTTTGAACGTTTTTGGAACGGTAGCGGAGACCACCAGTTGTTTTCCTGCTACGCGGTAATTTCCGGGAAATCACCACACCCGAGCCGTACCGCTTCCCCTCCCGGAGTCCCCGCGGTGACCCAGACGCGCGAATTGAGCTTTCCCTGAGACTCTTTTCCTTTGGAAACGTATGATGTAGTAGAATTACCGCTGTATGTAGTAGACAGCGGAAGAGAGCAGGCACGACGT
>Ga0210398_10002052_pt1 | contig 19915 bp, 18 predicted proteins | sample IncBWC4OmetaG_FD_161047 | JGI IMG/M metagenome (GOLD analysis project Ga0210398, IMG submission 161047) | Forest soil microbial communities from Barre Woods Harvard Forest LTER site, Petersham, Massachusetts, United States - Inc-BW-C-4-O | ecosystem: Environmental > Terrestrial > Soil >...
ACATCGACAAATGCCGGCGCATTCAGCTCCGTGGGCATCGTCTTCGTGTGATATCCGTGTGCCATGCGTTTCCTTATTTCGACGCCGGCGGCGTCGCGCCCTGACTGCCGCTCGTGTTGGTATTTCCTGAATTCTTCGGGCTCTGAACCGTCGCGTTCGGAGCATTCGCGGGCTTAGCCGGAGCTCCCGCCACGATCCCTGTCTCCGGCGTGGCCTGCACGTAGGTGTCTGCTGCTAACGGCCACGGGCCTGCAAAACTCGCCGGCAGACCTTCCTGCTCCGCAATATCCGGCAGGTTCCCGATTTGCGTCCCCGACGGAACATCCGCTGGCTTCGCGTTCTGACTCAATTGCAGTGCCCGGATATACGCCGCCACCGCCCAGCGATCCTGTGGCGGAAGCTGCGCCGAATAATCGGGCATCGCACCATAGCCGTTGCTCATTACCCAGAAGTAATGGCTTAGCGGTTCTGCCAGCCTCTTCGGATCATGAAAATTGCCCGCCGGCTTGTAGCCGCGATCGACAATCATGCCCAGCCCATTGCCCACCCGCGAGTGGCAGGGCGTGCAATAGACGTTGAACCGCTCCTGCCCGCGCTCCAGCACCTCGATCGTTGCCGGAAACGGCAGGGCATCCTGCTCCTTTCCGTTTACAAGGCCGGTGTAGAAGTACTCGTCCTCGTGCAACTGATTGCGGGCAACCGTGTTGAGCACCTGCGGCCGTGCCGAGCGCCCGTCGGCAAAGAACTGCGACTCGCGTTGCGGAATCATTTTCGGCTGGTCCTGCATATCCTGCCGACAACCGGCGGCAAACAGCAGCGCCGCTCCTGCAGCCGTTACCGCCAGCGCCCGGGCGGAGCTTGCCCAGCTTGTCTTCATGGGATTAATACTCCACCTCCACCACTGAAAGCGGCGCCAGGCGCTCAAGAAACGTCCGCGTCTCCGCTGTCTCGAACTTGGGATCGGCCGATTCGAGACACAGGAAAAACTTGTCGCTGGTCGCGCCGCTGCGAAAGTTCGGCGCATTGAACAAGGGGTGATACACCTGCGGCAATCCGTTCAGCGCCAGCATGCCGAACGCGGCCGAAAGCCCGGCGAACAGAATCGTCCACTCATATGCAGGCACCACGAACGCCGGCCACGAATAGTAGGGCCGGCCGGCGATGTTCAGCGGATACGCCCACAACGAGATCCATGTCTCCAGACCGAACATGGCCGCCACGCCCAGCAAGCCGCCGATCAGGCACACCAGCGAAACCTCATTCTTGTGAAAGCCGATCGCTTCCGCCGCCTCTTCCACTGGATAAGGTGTGTAACAGTCCATCCGGCGATAACCCGCGGCATAGGCGTTCTCCGCTGCCAGCACCAGCTGTGTCGGTGTCTCGAATTCGGCCAGCAGGCCGTAGGTTCCTTCACGTACAGGCATCAGTCACCTGCCTCCAGTTGTGGTTCAGCCTCGGGCCGCACCTTTGCCTGCGGCAGCATCATGCGAATCTCCGACATGGGAATCATGGGCAGGAAGCGGACAAACAGGAAGAAGAGAAACGTGAACAGTCCCAGCGTGCCCGCAAACGTGGCATAGTCCCACTTGGTCGCCCGGTATGTTCCCCACGAGGACGGCAGGTAGTCGCGATAGAGGCTGGTCACGACGATCACGAAGCGCTCAAACCACATGCCAGTGTTGATGATCAGCGACATGAGGAACATGAATGGAACGCTCTGGCGCAGCTTCCTCGACCACAGCAGCTGCGGCAGGGCGATGTTGCAGGTGATCAGCACCCAGTAGGACCATCCCATCGGACCGAACATGCGGTTCCACATCATGAAGTATTCCCAGTGGCTCGCCGAATACCAGTAGGACATGAAGACTTCGGTCGAGTAACCGTAGGCCACAATCAGCCCGGTCGCCAGCATCACCTTGCCCATGTTGTCGATATGGCGCAGTGTCACCAGGTCTTCCAGGTGATAGAACTTGCGGATCGGAATCGCCAGCGTAATCACCATGGCGAATCCTGAATAGATAGCGCCGGCGACAAAGTACGGCGGGAAGATCGTCGTGTGCCAGCCCGGTACGAGAGCCACAGCGAAATCGAAGCTGATGACCGTATGTACCGAGAGCACCAGAGGCGTCGCGAGGCCGGCCAGCAGCAGCGAAGCCGTTTCATACCGGACCCAGTGCCGCACCGACCCGCGCCATCCGAGCGCCAGCCATCCATAGAAGAACTGGGCGAATTTCGAGTGCGCGCGATCGCGCAGCGTGCCCAGGTCGGGAATCATGCCGATGTACCAGAAGACCACCGAGATGGTCGCGTACGTCGAAACCGCGAAGACGTCCCACAGCAACGGTGACCGGAATTGCGGCCACACATTCATCGTGTTGGGGTAGGGGAACAGCCAGTATCCCAGCCACGGACGGCCCACGTGGATCAGCGGGAACATGCCGGCGCAGACCACGGCGAAGATAGTCATGGCCTCGGCGAAGCGGTTGATCGAGTTGCGCCAGCCCTGCTTGAAGAGCAGCAGAATCGCTGAGATCAACGTGCCCGCGTGGCCGATACCGATCCACCACACGAAGTTGATAATCGCGAAGCCCCAGGCCACCGGAATCGTAATGGCCCAGATACCGACACCCTTCAAGAACAGCCACGTCACCGCTGTCAGGAGTATGCCGACGATACCGCCAGCCAGCACGAAACCGGCAAACCAGCCCAGCGGCGTATGCGGCGTGAGCACAATGCGCGAAATTTCTTCGGTGACTGATTTGAAGGTGTGCCCGGGCGCGATAACCCGAAATTCCCCGGTTACCGGGTCGAGCATCGGGTCATTCACCTGTGGTTCTTTCGTTGCCATCGCTTAACCTCTCAGCCTCGAACCCTCTTAGCTGTTCGCAGGCGCAAACTCCCCGAGCGCCTGGGAAAGCTCATCGTTGATGTTCAGCACCTCAGCCACATACGTCGTGCGCGGCCGCGTATTGATATCGGCCAGCACCCCGTAGCTGCGCTCCTCGCGCTTCACCTTTGCTACCCGGCTGTTGCCATCGTTGATGTTGCCGAAGACGATCGCCTCCGTCGGGCACGCTTGCTGGCAGGCGGTGACGATCTCGCCGTCACGGATCAGGCGATTTTCCTTGTCCGCCGCGATCTTCGCCGCGCTGATGCGCTGCACGCAGTAGCTGCACTTCTCCATTACGCCGCGGCTGCGCACCGAGACATCCGGATTGCGCATCAGCTTCAGGCTCTCGGTTTCGTAGTCGGAGTAAAGCAGGAAGTTGAACCGTCGCACCTTGTAGGGACAGTTGTTCGAGCAGTAGCGGGTACCCACGCAGCGGTTATAAACCATCGTGTTCAGGCCTTCCGGCGTATGTACTGTCGCGCCCACCGGGCAAACCTGCTCGCAGGGAGCGTTCTCGCAGTGCTGGCAGGCCATCGGCTGGAAGTGCGCCCGGGGCGCGGCGAGGTCGCCCTCATAGTAGGTGTCGATGCGCAGCCACTGCATCATGCGCCCGATTCTCACCTGCTCCTTCCCGACCACCGGAATATTGTTCTCCGCATAGCAACTCACAACGCAGGCGTTACAGCCGACGCAGGAGTTCATGTCGATCGACATGCCCCACGCATTGTGGTCGTAGCGGTAGGACGGGAACATGCTCGTCGTCGGCTCGGGCACATCCTTGCCTTCACCGGTATGGGCAAACTCCGGTTCCTTCTTGAACTCCTCGAGCGTCGCCCAGCGGACAATGCCACGGTCCGTCGCCTCGTTGTCTTCAAGCGAATGGGTCCCGCTGCCGTCCCCGCCCACAGCCACTGATCGATGGTCCTGGTAGTGGCTCTTGGTGACTGCAAATCCCCAGGTATCGCCGGTCTTCTTCACCGTGGCTCCCGTTGCGAACAAAGGAGAATCGGAAGGCCGGATCTGATACGCGTCGAAGCCTACACCGCCGCCTACGCGGCCTATGCTGCGGCCCTGGCCCAAATGCACCGTGATGCTGCCATCGGCATGGCCCGGAACTGCCATCGCCGGCGCCAGCACCTTCTTGCCGTTCAGCGTGATCTCGATCACGTCCTGCTCGGCCAGGTGCAACTTTTCGAGCGTGGCGAAGCTCATCAGCGCCGCGTTGTCCCAAGAAATGTTTGTCACCGGCCGCGGAACTTCTTGCAGCCAGCCCACGTTCGCATAGCGCCCATCGTAGACGTTGGGGTCGGGCCGAAAGACCACTTCGAGCGTGTCGGCCGAAACCTGCGCCGCAGGCGCCGGAATCGAAGACTTGCCGTTGCCGCCCCTGGGCGTGAACGCCGTATCCGCAATCCAGCCGTCGTGCAGTACCTTGCGCCAGCCGAAGTCGGGGTCCGTGGCCGTGCCGACTGTCTTGTCCTTCCATGTCTCCCGCACCGCTGCGTACGCGGAGATATCAGGGTTTTCGAGAAACGACTGCAGAATCTCGTGCGCCGTGTGCCCGTTGTAAAGCGGATCGATCATCGGCTGGATCACCGACACTGTGCCGTCATACGCCCGCACATCCGACCACGATTCCAGATAGCTCGCTGAATTCACGTGCCACTGCGCGTTGCGTCCCGTTTCGTCGTAATGCGAGCCGAGATGCACCACCGTCTTCGCCTTGTTGAGCGCGTCCTCGAACTCGAGATCCGCCGGAGCCGTGTACACAGGGTTCACGTTCAGCATCACCAGCCAGTCCACCTTGCCGGCATTCAGGTCCGCGACCAGCGCCTTCAAATCGTCGCCCTGGATCGACGGCAGCGGATTCACCGTCTCCGTATAGATGACGGTCTTACCGACGTTGCCCAGTGCCTCGTTGATCGCGATCGCCGCCAGGTGCACCGATGCCGGCTGCTGCTCACCGGGAATCACCACGCACTTGCCGCCGTTGGCCTTCAGATCCGCAGCCGCAAATTTCAGGAAGGCCTGCGCATCGCTCGACCAGTTGTAGCCGCTCGCAGCTTCTCCACCCCTGCCCGCCTCCGCAGCCAGTGCCGCCGCAAACGCCGGGATGTCGCTAGCCCTGAGCGCCAGCCGATGATCGGCCTTCATTCCGGTCGTCGTCGTCATGCTCTCGACCGAATACAGCCGATTCATGCTGAAGTCGCCCGACTTCGCCCCTTCGAGCTTGCGCCGCTTCGCGTAATCCTTCGCCAGACGGTGGAAGCCTGGATACGCCGCGCCCGACAAGAAGTCCGCATCAAGCGACACAATCACGTCCGCCGCGTCCAGCTTGTACTGCGCGTCGGCATAATCGCCAAACGCCACCTTCGATGCAGCGTAAGCCGAGTCGCGGTTCACCGGGTCGTACTGAAGAAACTTCGCCTGCGGATACGCCGCCTGTGCCTTCTTCCATTGCGCGGCCAGCGTCGGCGAGGTCACCGTCGCGCTCATCACATACAATCCCTGGCCGCCCGACGACTTCTTCTCCGCCAGCATTCCGCGGAAGTTGCCCAGAAATACGGGCCAGTTGGTCGATTCGCCGCGATGCAACACCCGCTGCGATCGGTCGGGATCGTACAGATCGAGCAGCGTCCCCTGCGTAATCGGATCCGATCCGCCCTGGTTGTAAGGGTGCTCAGGATTCCCATCCACCTTCACTGGCCGGTACGCATCGGTCTTGACCAAAAGCGGCACGGCACCGGTGGGGAATGGAAAAGCCGTCGCAAAGTAGACCGGCTTGCCCAGGATCAAATCCTCGGGCGCCTTCACATAGGGATAGATAGGCTCATCGGGCTGCTTGGTGCAGCCGGCCAGCCCGGCCAGCGCCATCGACGCGCCCATCACTTTCAAAAACGAGCGCCGCGACACTGGATCGATCCACTCCGAGGCCTGCTCGGGAAACTCCTCACGCACCGCCGCCTCGAACTCCGGAGTTCCGGCCAGCTCATCGATCGACCGCCAGTATCTCTTTCCCGTTTGCCCGGCCAGCCTCGCCCGCACCTCGGCCAGCGTCAGCTTCCCGCTTACGTTGTCCTTTTGCATGTCTTCCTGAATGCTCACAAAGCCCGTCTCAAGCTCGCGATTTTTCATCGGTGGCATACCTCGCAGCTTGAAAGCTCCCGCGGTGAGCGGATCTTGTAGTGCTGCGCCAGAAAGTCGCCCAGCGCCTCCTGGCTGGTGAACTTCGTATAGCTCACCGGTTGCGCCCCTAACGTCCCCGTCGGCGCGTCAGTCATCTGCGCATTGGTCACCAGCGCATTTGCCGCCGGAATCAGATGCAGCGAAGCCTGCTCCGAGCTACCCGCACCCGGCGTCGGATTCGTTGTCGTGCAACTCACCGACTGCGCCGTTGGCGTGCCCGTCTTCGTATCCGTGGCCGCGCACCAGACCGGGTTCATCTCCGACGCGCCCGTCCACGCCATGTTGTAAATCTCGCTCGTCGGCCGCAGATTCTTCTCCGGATTGCGGTGGCAGTTCAGGCACCACTCCATCTGCAGCGTGTTCTGCTGATACATGATGGGCATCTCGTCCACCCGGCCATGACAGCTTGAGCAGCCCAGCCCCTTGTTCACGTGAATTTCATGGCTGAAGTAGACAAAATCAGGAAGGTCGTGGACCTTGGTCCATACAATCGACTGGCCCGTCGCCCAGCTCTGCCGAACAGGTTCAAGCAAATTGGCATTCGTCCAGATCTGCGCGTGGCAATTCATGCAGGTCCTGGTCGGTGGAATCCCGGCATAGCTCGACTTCTCAACCGAGGTATGACAGTACTGGCACTGCAACCCCAAGCCCTCCACGTGGTGCTTGTGGCTGAACGGAACCGGCTGATCCGCCCTCTGACCTTGCCGCGTTACCCATGGAGACCGTTGCAGTTGATCGAGCGTCACTCCCAGGGCAATGACAATCAACCCCGTCAAGACCAAGCTAGCCCGCGCCAGCGCGTTCGAGCTGCGGTCAAAAATCTGCGCCATGAATGCGTCCTTGCGTCCTCATTGATGCGTATCGGTTGGAGGGTTACCACGCGGCATCGCGCGCAGCATGTTCCGGGATAAGTGCCGCCCGAATTCCACTTTGAGTCGAAGATTCAATATAGCAGGCGGAAGGGTAACAGAATCAAGAGCCGCAGAAGCACGGCAGAAAAAATCGCACAGAAATTTCGCCCAGAAGTAAACGACCCTTCAGTCGCATTTCTGCGATAGCAATCCGTTATAAAGATCAATCAGCAGCTCTTCTGCTGACTTGCTAACTTACTGACCCGTTAACACGCTGATCTGATAGCCAGGCCCTGCGCATCCTGCGCCGGACCCGCCACCAGACCAAAACAACGACAACTACCAGCAGCACGGCAACAACATAAGGAAGCCGCGAGAAAATCCAGATCGCGTGACGCAGATTCCTGTCGAACTTTTGTGCCGCCGCGATCTGCTCGGCGGAAATGGTCACCGTCTGCCCCCAGTCTAGTGCAATCATGCGCGGCAGAAACCCATGCCGTATGCAGCCTTCCAGGCTGTACACGCCAACCACATGCGAAAAATGAGCGGCCACGATCAGGTCACGAGAGAACTCCTCCCACGAGAGCGCAGTCAGACCCGCCGCCTTATCGTCGAGCGTCGTTCCCACCGCCAGCGTCTCGGTCTGCGGACCATATATGAGGGGAATCCCTCCGCCCGCCGCGTGATTGAAGCTGCTGTATGCCATTAGGACTTCCTCATTCCCGCGCACATCGACAATGCCGAACAGCCGTTCGAGCAGCGTCGAGTGCACTGCGCGCTCCTCGGCCAGAAACGGCATCTGGTAAGTCTGCACCGTGTACCCGGCCGCCTGAATGCGCCCTACCAGCGCGCGATACGCCCCGCGCCCCCGCTCGATCTGACCATAATCGAAAAACCGCTTTGTCAGCAGCCAGAGGAAAGCCCCTCTATGCCTATGCACTTCCTGCAGGTGCTGAAAATTCGGCTCGATGTCCAGGCCGACTGCGCCCCACTTCAGCTCGTTCTCTTGCGTCCACTTCTCAAACTGCGTGAACCGCTCCGCGGCCTCCGGCGCGTTGAAGCCATTCAGATAATGTCCCTGCTCCCGCGACATCACCAGCCATGCGGTCAGCGGAATCCCGTCCTCATTCAGCTTCCGCACCGCCTCCGCCCGCTCTGCGCTGAAGTCGCTGATCTCAACCGCCAGTCCGGCGTACAGTTGCTGCAACTGCGATATGACCTCGGGATTCTTCACCCATGAATCCATGTCACTCATGCCCTGGTCGCAGCAGGCGAAGAAGATCTGAGGCCGCACGGCGGGCCCCCGCACCTCAACCGGTCCAGCTTCATCTGGTATTGCGAGTGGCTCAACGCCGGCCGTGCCCGCACACAACGATAGAGCGGCGGCAATCAGAAATAGTGAAATGATCCGAAAGTGCTTCAAGTGGGGGTCTCCGCGTTTTGGTAAGATAGCTTGCAGCTAAATATCTTACCTCTAAGGTAAATATGGCAAGAGCGAATATAGGTGCAACGCCCAAGATCTCTCAAACTTCAAAAGCTGCTCACGAGAGTCCCGGCCCACAAAATCTTGGCAAGGAACTCAGCTCCGCGGTCGTCTTCTTCCACGAAGCCGTCGCCGCTCGCCTCGGCATGAGCGCCGGCGAGTGGCGATGCTACGTCCTACTCGGGCAGCACGGATCCCTCACCGCCAGCCGTCTCGCCGAGTTGTCCGGATTCACCACGGGAGCGATCACTGGCATCGTCGATCGCCTCGAGCGCGCGGGCTGCGTCCGCCGCCAACCCAATCCCGACGACCGCCGCAGCGTCATCCTCCACCCGCTCCGCCTCGCAGAAACCGAGCGCCGGACCGACCCCATCTTCAATTCCCTGGGACGCGCCATGAACGCCATCGCCGCCGGCTACAGCAAGAAGGAGCTCGCCGCCATCGCCGGTTATCTCCGCCAGACCATCGGGGCGCTGCACACCGAAACCCGCAAACTCAAAAGCCGCAATTAGCCCTCTTGCGCCTCTCCTGACAGGCCTGAGAGCATGGACGCCATGAAATCACTCAGGCTGAACTTCGCCGCACTCGCGATCATGAGCGCCGCCCTGCCGCTCTATGCTCCTGCGTGGACCCAGAGCTCACCGGGTTCCACAGCGGTGCTGGCTGCGCCGCAGCGCGATGGCTCTCACGACTTCGACTTTCTCATCGGCGATTGGAAGGCTCACGTTCGCCGGCTACCGGACCGCTTGGTGGGTTCAAACACCTGGATCGAATATGACGGCATCTCGAATCATAAGAAGATTCTCGACAGCAACGCTAACTTCGAAGAATTCGATGTGCGCAACGCTGAAAAGAACCTCCGTATCAAGGCTCAGACGCTTCGGCTGTACAACCCTGAATCGCATCAGTGGAGCATCTACCTTGTGGACGTGGATAAGGGCACTCTGGGACTCCCGCCGGTTGTCGGTCAGTTCAATGAGAATAAGGGCGAGTTCTACGATCAGGAAGACTGGAAAGGCCGCGCCATCTTTGTCCGCTATATGTGGTTGAATATCTCTCCGAAATCGGCGCGAATGGAGCAGTCTTTCTCACCGGACGGCGGAAAGACCTGGGAAGTGAACTGGATCTGCGAGCTCTCGCGCTAGCTTTCACCGCAACCGGTCCAAGGAATCGAATTGCCCACTCGCCGAGTCGCAACACCTGATGGCTCCTGCCGGTCGCTGAGCCGCTTTACCCCATACTCGCGGACCTTCCCTGACCGCAATTCCAATACACCCCACGCCCTACACCCTGTACGCTGTCCTAATGAACGGCCGCCTCGGACCCCGCTACGACTCAGCGCTCGCCATCCGCGAGCTTACCGCAGCCGACCCCGTCCTGGGTCGCCTCCTCGAGCGCGCTGGCCCCTACACGCTCCGCCTCAAGAGCCAGCACTCGCCTTTCGAAGCCCTGCTCGAGTCGATCATTTATCAGCAACTGCACGGCAAAGCTGCGGCCGCCATCCTCAAGCGGCTGCTGACGTTTTTCGGGGAGCTGCACCCTAGTCCCGAGCACCTGATTGCCGCACCTGACGACCGCCTGCGCGGCTGTGGACTCTCCGCCAGCAAGACCCTCGCTCTGCGGGACCTCGCCGCCAAGACCCTGGACGGAACCGTGCCCACGCTCGCCCAGATCCGCCGACTCTCGGACGAAGAAATCATCGAGCGCCTCACCCAAGTGCGCGGCATCGGCCCATGGACCGTCGAGATGCTGCTGATCTTCCGTCTCGGCCGGCCCGATGTTTTACCTGTGACTGATTACGGAGTTCGCAAAGGCTTCGCTCTCACCTTCAAGCGCCTGCCCAAGTCGAAGCCCTTCAACGCGAGCATGCTCGCCAAAGCTCCGGAGATGCTCCGCCGCGGGGAGCGCTGGCGTCCGTGGCGGTCAGTCGCGAGTTGGTATCTCTGGCGCGCCTGCGACCTGGCGGGCAACGCGTCTCCGCCTCCGGATTAGCCGGGCAGTCCGACGTGGTCTTGCGCTGGGCGCAGAGGTCTGCGTCCGACACAAATTTTTACTTCTTCACTGCAGCCAGAATTTCCTTCTGATTAGAAAGGATTTCTTGCTGGTTCGTCAAAATCTCTTTCTGGTTCGACAAGATCTGTTCCAACACCTTCTGGTTCTTCTTGATCGTCTGCTGATTCTCGAGGATGTCTTTCTGATTTTTGAGAATGCTGCCTTGATTATTCAGAATTTCGCTGTCGCTCATCTGTGCTCCCGTCCTGCGATGTAAGAGGTTAGCGTCTTTAGTCCCGTCCAGAGCCAGTCGATATCCTAACCCAACAGCACGCTTCTGCCCTGCCGCTGGACGACGCCTACAAATTCGCTTGACAACCCATAAGCGGATGCTTATACATTTATTCATAAGCCAATGCTTATACATTCCCGGCAGCGACCCGCTCTCTTCCGCACCCTCGGCGACCCCACCCGGCTCGCTATCTTCGAGCTGCTCGCCCAGCAGGAACACTCCGTCTCGGAGCTCGTGGATAAATTCGAGGTCACCCAGCCGGCCATCTCGCAACACCTTGCCGCCCTGCGCTCCGTGCGCCTGGTAAGCTCGCGGCGCAACGGCCGCCACGCCTATTACCGCGCACGTCCGGACGGCCTCAAGCCGGTCATTGACTGGTTGCACCACTACCAAAGCTTCTGGCCCGAAAAGCTGGAGAACCTCAAGTCTGTCCTCGACAAATCCGTCCCAAAGGAGAATCCCGATGCCCCGCGGCACTGAATCCATCGAAGTCGACTATCCCCTCGAACATCCACCGCAGGAAGTCTGGCGCCTGCTCACCGATCCCCGTCTTCTCGCCATGTGGCTCATGCCCAATGACATCGCTCCGGTCGTCGGCCACAAGTTCAACTTCCGCACCAAGCCTATGGGGGACTGGGACGGCGTGGTCGATTGCGAGGTGCTGGAGTGCAGCCCCTACACCCGCTTCGTATATTCCTGGAAGGGCGGTCTGAAGGACAGCCTGCTTGACACCATCTGCAGCTGGATGCTTTCCCCCACCGCTTCAGGCGGGACGCTTCTTCATCTCAGCCACGCCGGCTTTGAGCCGAGCATGTTTGCCTACCAGATCATGAGCCAGGGATGGCGCAACATGAATCCCGATGGCCGCTTCGACCGCATCCTCGACGGAGAGCCCTTCCCGGTGCGCGAATGCGAGCGGGAAGAGGTCGCATCGTCGCATTGAACCAGACCTCACGAGATGAACGGTGGTCAGTCTTCGGCCGGCGGCCCTGGCTCGCCGGCTTGTTCTTCTTCGGCGAGGGCTTGCTGGATGTCGGGTCGTTCGGCGATGAGTTTGCGGAAGTGGGCGGCCCAGTATTCGCTGGAGTGCTGCTGCATCTGCTGGTCTTCTTCCCATTCGGGGGTGCCGGGGTGGATGAGTCCGGTGATGTAGGGCTCGTAGGGGGGCGGCTCGATGCCGACGGCGAGAGCGGCGGCGGCGCGGGCGGCGTATTGGGCTTCGTGACGGCGGACGGCGTCTCCGAAGGTGTATTCGGCGATGGACCAGGAGCGGTTGAGGGGGTCTCGGTTGGTGGATCCGGAGAGCAGGGCCGAGCGCGGGCTACGCGCCGCTTAGGGGTCAGGGCACAGGGATCAGGGCTCAGGGTGGTGGTGAGTTCTCCGCTTGCACACTCGGTCGTGCCTGGTTGAGTAACAGCAGGTCCTTCGACTTCGCGCGCGGGGCGCGCTTCGCTCAGGATGACATCGTTGTTGTGGCTGAGCGTTGAGCGCTATGCTCTGCTCTGTACTCTGTGCCCCGTGCTCTGAGCCCTGAGCCCTCATTTGAGCCCTGTTCCCTGAGCAGCCGCCGATATAAACCACCCCATTCACCACTGCGGGTGAGGACAATCCTCCTCCGGTGTTAAAGCTCCACAGCTTGGCGCCCGTACTGGCGTTCAGTGCATACAGGTTTTGGTCGTCCGAGCCGATGTAGACTACCCCATTCACCACCGCGGGTTAGGACTGTACAGAACCCCCTGTGGCCAAGCTCCACACTTTAGCACCGGTACTGGCGTACAGCGCGTACACGTTGTTGTCGAAGGAGCCGACATAAATCACCCCATTTACGACAGCGGGTGAGGATGTTCGTCCTGAGAAGAAGCTGCTGCCAGGTGCGAAACTCCACTTCACCTCAAGGCTCCCAACATTGTTAACGCCGAGGATCGTCTCATACGGATTCCAGCGCTGCATGTTATCGCGGAGAAATTGCCTCCAGTCGGCGGGGGAGGGTGTGGAGGCCTGAGCGTGCGCAGGCGTGTTGGCCGTGGCCAGCATCAGTAACAGCGGCACGATTGCAAGCATCAAGCCTGCAATGCTGAAAGAAGCAAGCTGTTTCCTGCTCGTAGTGCAAACAGAGGATTTCATGGCGGAGCCTCCGGATTCGCTGAAGCGGCAACGGAGCGGAGACGTCGTGCAGATTGAGGGCATTGCGTTGCAGCCCGGGGGAGGGAGCAGCGCACACGTCGGCGATCCGGGTTCGATTCGCCCAACGCCGAGCATCATACTCTTCCCAAGTGAGGTCGACGTGATTGCTTCCCACCCTTCGCGGCAGAACGCGCTCAGGATGGGGCACCCTCATTTGGGGCCAGTCTCAGAACAGGTTAAAAAAGGGTGGGCTACCCCGCCCCGATTGCGCTAACACGCATCACAAGATGAATGGGTAGAGACTATGATGCCGCGCCGTCTTCACGAGCCGCCCTCAAAATGTTCTCTGAGGACTTGATACTCCCAGTTGAAAAGCTATCTAACATTATTTATCTAGCGATGCGCAGCGGTGCTGACACTAACCAATGTCAACACTACCTGCACCTGGCTGACGAAATGCTCGCCGACTTACGCGAGGAGCTGATGGCTCATTGCGGCCCGACATCCAATTGGAGGCGAAACATATCTTAACTATCTGATTACGTGATTGTTTGGGCAATGTCTAAAGGCAACGAGTGTCTGAAGACAACGAAGCAAATCGAGCCCCCCCTTCGAATTGCTATCTTGCGGGCGATGGCCCCGGTATCCATGGCAGAAATAAACGCCGGTCGCAATGACAGCTTGGAAATGTGATCGCGGCGTGGCTCGAGGCTATAGGAGAAAGCGAACAGAAACCGAATCATGGGCAACGGAGACAATCCCAAAGGCGCGGGGGAGTTCGCACGTCGTGTCAATCTGGACGGGACGATAGACTCGATTTGCCTCTACTGTTTTCGCACCGTAGCCACATCGCACGATGAGGCCACGCTGTTGTCCCAGCAAGGTCAGCACATTTGCGATGCCCTCGCACAGATCAAGTCGTCGGATGACCATCCGCAGACGACTAAGGCTGAGCGGCCTCCGGCTTCAGATTAGTCACGGTTGACTTTGATCCTCGGCGAGGCGGCTGAAGCGGACGCCGGCTCATGCTCTGCGGTAGGGCCCCTTCAAGCCAAAACAGGGCTTGAGCGGGGCACCATTCATCTTTCCGGTTTGGCAACAGCAGGTCCTTCGACTCGCCTGTCACTGCGCTCCCGGCTCGCTCAGGATGACATCCTTAAAATCTCCCGGGAGTTAGTGAGCGGCGGCGGCGAGGCCGACGCTGTTGAAGAGCTTCAAGCGTGAGAGCGCTACTTCCTTCACGGCGTCGATGACGGGGGGAAGGATCTTGTAGGGCACAACCTCGTTCGGTTGTTGGGCGAGGCTGGCTTCGAGGCTCTGTCGCCAGGCGACGCGAAGCTCGGTGTTGATGTGGACGATGTTGATGCCGGCGGCGATGGCCCGGCGGAAGTCTTCGTCGGCGGTGCCGGAGCCGCCGTGCAGGGTGATGGGAATGCCGGTGGCCTTCTTGATGTCGGCGATGCGCTGGATGTCGAGGTGCTTGCGGGCTTCTCCGTGAACCATGCTGGCGGACATGCCGTGCATGTTGCCGACCGCCGGGGCGAGGATGTCGACGCCGGTGGCGGTGACGTACTTGCGGGCTTCTTCGGGGGTGGTCAGGCCCTTGGAGGTGTCGATGACGGTCTCGTGGATTTCAGATCCGGTGCCAATGTCGCCGATTTCCCCTTCGATGAGGATGGCAGGCTGGATGGCTTTGAGCACGGCGACGGCTTCTTTGGTCTGGCGGACATTCTCGTCGATGGGCAGCGCGGAGAGGTCGAAGACGATGGAATCGAATTCGGCGCGGGCGGCTTCCTCGGCTTTGGCGAGGGAGTGGGTGTGGTCGGCGTTGAGAAAGATGGGGACGCCGGACTCTTCGCGCAGGCTGCGGACCAGAGCGGCGATCTCGCGGACACCCATGAAGTCGCGCTCGCCCTGGGATGCCCCGACGATCACGGGGACGTCGATCTCGCGGGCGGCGGCTACGACGGCCTTCAGGAGAATGAGGTCGGAAATGTTAAAGTGGCCGATCGCCACTCCCCGTTGTTGTGATTGCTCGAGAACTTCGCGCAGGGTTTGCATGGGCGTACCTCCAGCTGGTTTGGGAACTCTCTTTGATGATTCTGCGCCCCGCGAGGTGACGATTCAAATGAACAGTCGATGACATGAAGCCAGGCGGAGGAGCGTGAATGCTTTCCTCTCGATGCTGACTCGCTAAACTGAAATCTGCATGTTTCCCACGATTGTCGAGTCGGTAACCACGATTCTCACCTTTGCCGGAATCTTCTACTACATCGCCGTGCTGTGGAGCGGGCGGTCGTTTGTGCGGCGGAGAACTGCGAATCACAGCGTGGCGACTATGGATTTCGCCCCGCCGGTGAGCATCCTGAAGCCGGTCAAGGGGCTCGATCCGGGCATGTATGAGGCTTTCGCCAGCCACTGCCGGCAGGAATACACGGGCGAATACGAGCTGCTCTTCGGAGTGTCGTCGCTGGACGATCCGGCGGTGAAGGCCATCGAGCAATTGATGGCGGAATTCCCTGACCGCAGCATTCGGCTGGTCGAGTGTCCGGAGAAGCTGGGCCCAAATGGGAAGATGGGCAACGTGGTGCAGCTGGCCCGCGAGGCACGATTCGACTATCTGATCGTCAACGACAGCGATATCCGCGTGGGGCCGTGTTATTTGGCTCGGGTGATGGGGGAATTTGGAAGGCAGGGATCAGGGATCAGGGATCAGGGATCAGAAGACAGCTCCCCACTCAAGCCGCCAGCGGGCTTGAATGGGCCACCCTTGCTAACACAGGGCTCAGGGCCCAGGGATCAGGGATCAGGGAAGAGCCAACAGGTGGGGCTGGTGACGGCTCCGTATCGCGGGCAGGCACACGGCACTCTTGGATCGAAGCTGGAGGCGCTGGGGATTTCGACGGACTTTTTTCCGGGCGTGCTGGTGGCGCTGAAGCTCGACGGGGAGATTCGCTTCGGGCTGGGGTCGACGCTGGCGGTGTCGCGTGTGGCGCTCGACGCTATCGGGGGATTCGCGCCGCTGGTCGACTCGCTGGCCGACGATTACGAGCTCGGGCACCGGATTGCGCAGGCCGGGTTCGCGGTCGCGCTGAGCCGGGAGGTCGTCGATACTTCGGTGCCGGCGTACGACCTCTCCGGATATCTTGCGCATCAGCTGCGCTGGGCACGGGGTATCCGCGACTCGCGCAAGGCGGGCTACCTAGGGCTGATTTTTACGTTTGGATTGCCGTGGGCGATCCTGAACGCGGTTGCCTCGGGATTCGCGCTGGAGAGCCTGGCGCTGCTGAGCATGGCCTGCCTGGCGCGAGTGACGGTGGCACTCGCGGTTGGGGTTGGATTACTCGGCGACCGACAGGTGCTCCGCGACCTGTGGCTGCTGCCGGTGCGTGACCTGGCGGCGCTGGGGGTGTGGGTGTGGAGCTTTGCCGGCAATACCGTCACCTGGCGCGGACAGAGATTCACGCTGGAGAACGGGAATTTGAAACCTGTATCCAGCGGGACCAGTCCTCAACAGCCAAATCATTCTTGACCGGCGATTGAGAAATCGGCTGTACTGCCGACTATGCGGATCGTTGTTGTTCTTGCCTGGTTTGCGCTCCTGAGTGCCGCGGCCGCACAGGAGCCCGCGTCGACGGACAGCGGCCCGGAGCAGCCCAAACCGGGTCAGCCAACGATGACCTTCTTACAGAAGGAGATGTGGGCGCCCGCACCGGGAGCCTTCCCTCGGGGCCTTGACGTGCTCGAGGTGTACGCCGACCGGCCCGGACGGCATCCTCTGGTGGTGCTGACCCACGGCACGTCGAACGTGGAGCAGGAGCGCGAACACGTGACGCCGTGGTCGCAGCTGGGCCAGGCGATGTGGTTCGCGCGGCGCGGATACGTGGCGATTGTGGTGGTCCGCAAAGGCTACGGCCGGTCGGGAGGGGAGCGGGACGGCAACCACGGCGGGTGCGGTTCAAGGAACGGCAGCTTCGAAGAGGCCGGCGAGGCGAGCGCAGAGGATCTGAAGGCAGTGATCAGGTTTGCTCAGAAGCTGCCGGAAGTCGACCCAGATACGGTGGTGAGCGCGGGGGTTTCGACGGGCGGATTTGCGCAGGCGGCGCTGGTGGCTGATCCTCCGAAGGAACTGAAGGCAGCGATCAGCTTTGCGGGTGGGCGGGGCGGCGATGGACACGGGCACAACTGCAATGTCGATGGCGTGATCGCCGCTTTTGCGGGGTTCGGCAAGGGTGCGCGCAAACATGGGACGGTGCCAATGCTGTGGATTTATTCGGAGAACGACCACTGGTTTCCGCTGGAGATGGCAAAGAAATTCGAGGCGGCTTACACGAAGAATGGCGGCGTGGAGCAGTTCGTGCTGGCTCCTCCGGACGGCGACGATGGGCACCATCTCTATTCGCATCCAAGCGTGTGGTCGCCGACGGTTGAGGAGTTTCTGAAGGCGCATAACCTGCTGCCACTGGGCGACGTGGTGCTGCCCGCGCCGGAACCGGCGAAGATTCCACCACCGGCGGGATTGCCGGACAAGGGTCAGGAGGCATGGAGGCGGTATCTGCTGGGAGGTCCCTTCAAAGCATTCGCAATCAACGGGCAGGGCCAGTGGGGCTTCGCGCAGGGTGCATTCGATCAGGACATTGCCGACAGCCAGGCGATCGACCGATGCAGGCAGGCCGCCGCGGGCGCCGGAAGCTGTTCGGTTGTAGCCAAGACTACTGGGGCGAAGTAGAACAGGGCTCAGAGCTCAGCGTTGGACGTTCCCAGTCCGAGAAGTGCTGGGGGGCTGGTTGGGGGGGAGAAGCAGGTCCTTCGACTCGCCTTTCGCTGCGCTCCCGGCTCGCTCAGGATGACATCGGTGTTAGTTATCGCCGATCGCCGCTTGAGGAGTTCTGTGCCCTGTTCCCTACTCCCTGCTCCTTAAAACGCGGCTCCGCCATTGTTGGGCTGGTTGCTGATGATCTCGCGGCCGCCATCGTGGGCGATGACGTACGCCGTTCCGGGCAACGTGGGAAGGCTGGCCTGCGGCGTCCAGAGAAAGATCCGCGTCTGACTCTGCCACAGCGTGGCGAGATCGACATCGTTGAGGAAGATCGAGGGAGCGTCGGGGGCGAAGGACCAGGGAGCGAGGACGTCGGGGCGCGGGTCGAGGAGCTTGACCCCGCGCTCGAGGTAGAACGGCAAGGCTGAGGCGTCTTCGTAGGGACCGTTGATGACGACGACATCGCCGGGGTCGACTTCAGGCTTGATGGCCTCGGCGAGGATCCCTGAGGAGACGACGGGCGAGAAGGTGTTCAGAGCAAGGTGCGTGGCGATGAGTATGAAGACCATCATCCCGGCGAGGAAGCAGTTGGCCATGCGGGCGTTGCCCTTGAGGCGGAAGACGAGATTGGCGGTGACTCCGACGACGAGTGCAGCGGCGGCGATGAGCAGCGGGATGCGGAATGCGCCCATCGAAGCGGCGGTGAGGTCGAAGAGATAGCCGAAGAAGAGCCGGTGCTGCCCGGGATGGAGGTGCAGCAGGGTGGCAATGTCTGTGCCCTGCGCGGGGATGGGCGCGCGGAAGGCCAGAACCATGAAGACGGCTGCTTTGAGCACGCCGGCGATGAAGAGGATCCAGGCGAAGATGCGCGCGAGTTGTGACGGGGCGTGTTCGTCGGCGGCGAGCCATCCCGCAGCCAGAAGACTCAGAGCGGGCAGAGCGGGGAGGCTGAGGAATTCCTGACGGGTGGAGAAGGTGTAGAGGACGAGGACCAACATCACCCAGAGGACGAGGAGAAGGATCGCCTGGTCGGTGTGGTCGAGCTCAGCGCGCCGAGTGAAGAAGCGTGTGGAGAGCCGGCCCAGAGCGGCGAGGGCAAAGAGAAACCAGGGCGTGATCCATATGAGGACAAAAACCCAGAAGGCCGGGACCGGCACCTTCGCGACCATGTGTGCCGGAGCAAGGAAGCGCTCGGCGGGGGTAGCGCGAAAGGCCGCCACCATCCACGGAAGGAGGATCACCAGGAAGACGCCAACGCCGACGGCCGGACGCCAGCGCGAGAGATGCCTCAGGTTGTTTGTGTAAAAGAGAAACAGCAGGACGATGCCGATGGGGAGTACGACGCCGGCGAGTCCTATCGAGAGAAAGCCGAGGGCGCAGGCCGCCCCAAAGCCGGCGGATGTCTGCCAGGAGTGCACGCGCAACGAGCGCCAGAAGAAATAGACGGCCAGCGTGAGCCAGAGTGTCAGCAGGACGACGGGGAAAAGCAGATGACAGAAGAGAAAGATGCCGCATGAGGTGACGAGGATGAGAGCGGCATAAAACCCCGCGACCGGCGTGAGCAACAAGCGCGATCCTAATGTGAGGGTAAGGGCGAACAGGGCCAGCACAGCAAGGGCGAGCGGGATCCGGGCGGTGTGATCGGATACTCCGAAGACGCGAAAGCAGGCGGCGGTAGCCCATATCAGCAGGGGCGGGGTCTGTGGCGAGCGAACGCCGTTGATATGCGGGATAACCCAGTCGCCGGTAACCGCCATCTCGCGCGCCGCTTCGGCGTTGACGGCGTCCGGGCCGTCGATCAGCGGAGGCTTGATCAGGGAGAATGAAGCGTACAGCAGCACCCACAGTCCGAGCAGGGGAAAGACGAAACGCTTGGCGGTGCGCAGACTGTTCACGGTCGCGTCTCCGGTGTCGCGTCAAGTCTCGGGTGGTGGCGGGGCATTGGGCGATTATAGAGAAAAGGCAGGGCTCAGGGATCAGGGAACAGGGAACAGGGGTCTTGGTGCTGGCGTCGTCGCTTCCCACCCTTCGCGTTGCGAAGGATGGGGCACCCTCGATTGCGGCTGGTTCAGTAACAGCAGGTCCTTCGACTTCTCACGCTTCCCCCCCACGGACAAAGACCGTCCGTGGGGGCCCCCGTTTCGCGCGCTTCGCTCAGGATGACATCACCATTACGTTATCGCCGACGGCTGATTGAGGAGTTCTGTTCCCTGATCTCTGTTCCTTGCCACTGAGGTGTACTGCACCCCTTAGCTGAGACACGCTGGAAGCCCGTTAATTGGGGACACTTCAGCGTTTTTCGTTCTTATTTTATCGATCAGCAGTCGCCGTGCGCTGG
>Ga0210398_10002053_pt1 | contig 19912 bp, 12 predicted proteins | sample IncBWC4OmetaG_FD_161047 | JGI IMG/M metagenome (GOLD analysis project Ga0210398, IMG submission 161047) | Forest soil microbial communities from Barre Woods Harvard Forest LTER site, Petersham, Massachusetts, United States - Inc-BW-C-4-O | ecosystem: Environmental > Terrestrial > Soil >...
CCGGCAGGCGGGCGCCATGAACCTGTCCAATCGAGGCGGAGCCGATGGGCACGGGATTGAACTCCGTGAAAATTTCGCCGACCGGGTGGCCCAGCTCCGCGGCCACGGTGGCAAGCACGACTTCCGGCGGGTCAGGCGGCACATCGTGCTGCAGCTTGGCCAGTTCATCCGCTACTTCCTGCCCGACGAGATCGGGCCGGGTGCTGAGCATCTGGCCAAACTTGATATAGGTGGTGCCGAGTTCGGTCAGGGCGAGACGGATGCGCGTGGCGTGCGATTCCCTCGCGAGCAACTCCCCTTCCCCGCCAGTCAAACAATTTTTCGGGCTTTTAAATTCGGTGTGACTCAGCCACTCGGCCAGCTCGTACTTCGCGAGGATGCCGACGACTTCGCCGATCCGGCGCATGCTGCGGAAAAGTTGCGGCGGCGAATGGAGGTTCATGACGAAAGGTCGGCGGAAGAGGTCTCGTCGTTGCCAGGCGGGCTCAGTGTCTCAGTGTAAATGCGTCCATACGGCCCCGACGATCCCGAGCAATACCAGCCCGATCGCCACGCTTGACCAAAAAGTCCCGCGTGTTTCGTCAATCGATGCCATGCCGGGCCGCTCATACCTCCTCGAAACCGAATCCTTAAATTCCTCGTAATCGTTTTTCATGATGCGCGCCGGACTCCGGCGGTAAAATCTGGCGGGATGGAAGTTACCTGTCCTGCCCGCAATCTATTTTGTCGGGGGAAGCATTAAAAGCAGACAATGGAATGAAAAAAACGTACGTCCAAAGGAGGACTCGTCAGGCACGGCAAGGGAGAACAATCCAGGATATCGGCCAGGATCAGCAATCACTATTGTCCTTCATCATCCGACTCCTGTATTATTGCCGCCCTCCGGTCCTTTTATGAATGCATGGAATCTGAGTTCAGCAATTCCTCTCGCCGGCCTGATGCTTCTCGCCGGCTGCGTTCATGCACCCCTTAATCAACCCCTTTTGAGCAATTCCGCACTGGCTGCACCGCAGCCAGCGGTGGGAAGCCAGGACGGGGATGATAACGATCTGATGGTGGCGTTGTTTTTCTCAGGGGGCGGCACGCGATCCGCCTGTCTTTCCTACGGGGTTTTGAAGGAGCTGGCCGCGACGCGGGTCGAAACACCAACCCGCAGCTATCGGCTGATCGACAAGGTTCGCGTCATATCGGCCGTCTCGGGAGGAAGTTTTACCGCCGCCTATTACTGCCTCTATCACGATCGAATCTTTTCGGAATTCGAGGATCGTTTCCTGAGGCGCAACATTACTGCGGCGCTATTAGGAGAGGCGCTCAATCCCCTGCACTGGCCCGAACTGTGGTCGCCGTACTATGGGCGAAGTGACCTGGCGGCGGAATACTATGACAAGATTCTTTTCCACGGAGCCACCTTTGGGGACCTCGGGCCGGACGGCGGAAACCCCCGCCTGATTTTGAATGCGACCGACATGGCGAACGGTGAGCAATTCCCGTTTGTGCCCGAACACTTTGAATTGATCAGTTCAGATCTAAAGAGCTATCGAATTTCGCGCGCCATCGCTGCCGCTTCAGCGTATCCGTTGCTTCTTTCACCCATCACCTTGAAAAACTACCGTGGCGAACCGGGCGTGGTCGACCCCGACCTGCTTCCTCGCGAAGCAACGGGCGATGATTCGCGGCGGAACCTACTGGTCCAAAATGCTTTTCTTTCCTACGGTGACTATCACAAAAATGCCTACATTCATTTGGTTGATGGGGGGGCTTCCGATAATCTTGGATTGGAAGCATTGATCGACGCTGACCTGGAATTTGGCGGCATCGAAAAATTGATCGAACAAACCCTTCATGCCGGCCCCCCGCGCAGGTTTGTGGTGATCGTCGTCAACGCCTCGGTGCATAACAGCATTCGCTGGAGCCAGACGGAGGCCGTTCCGGGCGTGGCCAGTGAGGTTTGGCGGCTGACCAATAATTTCGGGGAGCGCAATGATGCCGAGTATCTTGACCTATTACGAATCGCCTTGGATCGCTGGAAGAAGGAATCTGCCGCGCGCCTAAAATCCCCGGAGCTTCAACCTGAGTACTATTTGATCTCAGTTGACTTCGACCAGCTCAATGGAAAGGCCGACGCCTCATTCTTTGACAGCCTGCCGACCAATTTCCATCTATCGTCTGGCACGGTCGATCGGGTCGTTGGAGCAGGACAAAGTCTGCTGAAAGACTCCCCCGATTTTCAACGGCTCCTGCGGGATCTTGGGAAAGCGCCTTAGACGACCGCGAGCAAGCGCGGATTGATCAAACTGAAGTACGCGGCAAGGGCCCGGCGGCGCCATCGCGGATCGGGTCGGTTCAGTTTGACGGCTGCGTCTCCAACTTTCGTTTGAGATTCAAGCCAGTGGATGGTCGGTCAAGAAAACCGGCAACACGGCCAATATCCACAGGCCGGAAAACCGGCTAAGGTAGCGTCCCAATCACGACGCAAAAGCCGGCTGCGGCGACGACGCGAATTCCTGAAGTTATTTTATGAATCCCGGTAATCCCAATCTTCTAAAAACCGCCAACCATGGATAGAAACAAGGCCAATCAACATAACGAACCCGTGCGTCATTGGATCAATGGCGAGTGGGTCGGCTCGGCAACGGTTGCAACATCAGTAAATCCTTCCACCGGTGAGGTGCTTGGGCAGTACTCGGCCGGCGGGCGAATCGAAGCGGCGGCCGCAATCTCCGCCGCGCGAAAAGCCTTTGACGCCGGAGCCTGGGCTCATGACCCGCAGCTTCGATCGCGGGCAATTTTTGAACTCGCCGATAGACTCGTTGAACGAGCCGATGCGATTGCGCTGATGATTAGCCGCGAGCAGGGCAAGCCGATTGGTGACGCGACGCTTGAAGCCTTCTGGAGTCCGTCCACGCTTCGTTACAACGCAGGCACTGCACTATCGCAGACCGGCACGTCTGCTGAGGTTGCGCCGGGCGTATTCGCGACCGCCATGCGCGAGCCGATTGGCGTCGCGGGAATCATCGTCCCTTGGAATTCCCCTCTCGCGCTGCTGCTCCGCGCCTTGGGGCCGGCCCTGGCAGCCGGCTGCACCACGGTGATCAAGCTGCCGGGCCAAACGGCGTTGGTTAACAATCTCATCATGCAAGCGGTGGCAGCGACCAAGCTTTTGCCGAAGGGCGTGGTGAACATCTTTACCGAGGCTGGCAATGAGGGAGCGCCGCTGCTGGTTGAATCCCCCGACGTCGATGTCATCAACTACACCGGCAGCACCAAAGTGGGTCGGATGGTCGCCGAAAAGGGCGCACACACCCTGAAAAGGGTCTGCCTGGAATTGGGCGGCAAAACGCCGATGATCGTTTTTGAGGACGCGGACATTGAGGCTTTTGCACCGCTCGTCGTAACCGCGCTCACCAAGTTCAATGGCGAATTTTGCATGACCGGCTCGCGGGTGCTCGTGCAGCAAAGTGTGGCCGATGCATGGCGGGCACGAATCGCCACCCTTTTGGAGAAGGTCGTGGTCGGGCGAGCGGATGACCCAGATACCCAGATGGGGCCCGTAATCGATAAAGCCAACGTCGAGCGCATCAACCGCATAGTCGAAGAGGCAAGGAAGTATGCCCGGATCATCGTTCGCGGCGGCCCAATTTCGGACGGCCCTTTGGCGGCAGGCGCATTCTACCGCCCGACCATGCTGGAAACGGAGGCGCTGGACGTTCCGTTGGTTCAAGAGGAAATTTTCGGCCCCGTGCTGAGCTTCGAGACTTTTGCAACGGAGGAGGAGGCGATCGCCCGCGCGAATGCGACGGTCTTTGGCCTGGCCGCCGCGCTCTTCACCAAAGATTTCGATCGCGCACACAGAGTCGGCCGCGCCATCAAGGCCGGCACCGTTTGGACCAACACCTGGGCCACGCTCAGCGATGCCTTCGAAGAGGGCGGCTTCAAGTACAGTGGCATCGGACGTGCGCGAGGTGCCCGCGCGATGGAGGAATTCCAGGAAGTTAAAACGCAGTTTCATGCCGTAAGGGCCGCGGACGGATCATCTCAGTCCTCCGGCACCCTGGCACCCTAACCCTCAAAGGAGAAATTCAATGCCCGTTCCTAATCTACCCAAAGTCGGCACCCCGCCCGCCCCGGCTCCCCTGCGCAAAATCGGGCTGGAGGAGCACTTCGGTCACCCCATTGTGTTCATGAAGGATAGCGAAGGCCGGTTCGAGACCCTCAAGGAAGCCAATGTGGGCCATCTCGGACCGGAATATTTTGCCCTCGTACAGGAGCGGCTTCTCGACTTTAGCACGACGCGTCTCCAAGCCATGAATGACGCGGGCGTTGACAAGGTGCTGCTCTCCTTCGGCGCCGGGTTTCGCACCTTCGGCGTGCAGGGCATCCTCGACCGGGCTGAAGCGACGAATATGGCCCGCGAAGTGAACGACTTTCTCGCCGAACAAGTGCGCGCTCATCCGACCCGTTATATCGGCATGGCGACCCTCGCGCTCCAGGATCCCGACCAGGCCGTGCGCGAGCTTGAGCGCTGCATTACCAAGCTCGGCTTCAAAGGGGTCATGATAAACGGGTACACCCAGGTCGAGAGCCCGGACAATTTGATCTATCTTGACGATGCGCGGATGACACCGTTGTGGGAAGCGCTGACGGCGCTTGATGTGCCGCTCTACCTCCACCCGCGCGCGTCGTTCAAGGCTGTAATGTATGAGAACCATCCGGAGCTGACCGGCGCGAACTGGGGTTTCGCCCCGGAGACGGCGACGCATGCGCTGCGCATCGTCTATAGCGGTATCTTCGATCGCTTTCCGACGGCCAAGCTGGTGCTCGGTCATCTCGGTGAGTCCCTGCCGTTTCTCGCCTGGCGCATCCAGCACGGCGTCAACTTCAGTCCGAATGGCCGCTTTACGAAGAAGCGCCTGGTCGACTATCTCGCGGAAAACATCTGGGTCACCACGAGCGGCAACTTCAACACCCAGGCGCTCCACTGCACGATCCTTACCATGGGCGCGGATCGCATCCTCTTCTCGAATGACTATCCGTACGAGGATTACGCCGAGGGCGCCGAATTCATCGATACCGTGGCGATCAGCGAGACTGACCGCCGCAAGATCGCTTATGGCAATGCCAAAGCGCTCTACAAGCTATAGAGGCGCCCAGTGATGCATCAGTTTGCCTATTTTCATTCCGAGCCGTGCGAGGTACCGAGGCCGAAGGCCGACAGTCTGACATCTCACGATTTGATCCAGTGAGATCCTTCGCTTCGCTCTGGATGACAACGCATCCACCCAGAACAAAAACAATCAAATGAAATAGAGGAATATCACATGTCGACCAATCTCACCGCTGTGCTTGGCCAGCTTTTGCAGAATACAACGAATATCAAGGTGCTCAGGCAATTGATGACACCGGACGCCACCTACGTGTCACTGAATTTCGACAACCCGGAACTGAAGAAGATCATGCCGTGGACTGGCACACACCAAGGCCCCCAGGCACTGCCCGAAGTCTTTTCGGCAATCCAACGGTACTGGAAGACGCTCGACTTCAAGGTCACCGACACCATGGAACAAGGCAACCGCGTCGCCTACTTCGGTTCTTTCACGTACAAATCGAACGTGACCGGGAAGGAAATCACCTCTCCGTTTAGTCTCCTGGCGCGCTTCGAGGGGGACAAGGTCGCTTACATGCAGTTTATCGAGGACAGCTATGGCACGGCGGGCTCTTTCCGAACCGGGGGCCCCGCACGATTCCACAGCGATCCCTCCGGAAAAGAGGTTGAAGTCTGACGCCGGCCGAATCGCCGCCGTGAATCCACAAGGATATTTGTTTTGGATAATAAACGGCGTTCGGCTGCTCCACGCCGCAAGCCGCGAAACCGGCAAGACCCCAGCTTGGTCGTTCAGGACGAGCCCAGTTCGAGCACGATCCTGATTTCGGTTCCTTGCCCCGGCCTAGATTGAAGGCTGAAGTGCCCCTTCATGACGTTCACTCGCTCGCGCATCCCGACGAGGCCAAACCCATCGTGGGATTCGCCAATATCGAAGCCTTTGCCGTCATCCACCAAGTGGAGTTCGGTCCGGTCTTCCAGGTATTTCAGCGTCGCACGGAACGTCTTTGCTTTCGCATGTTTCAGGGTGTTGTTGAGCGACTCTTGCGCGATTCGCAGAAGATTGTCCTCATGATCCAGCGCCAACGGCCGCTCTTGCCCCTCGACCGTAAATGTCGCCTGCACCCCGCTGCCGTCGGTTAGCCGCTGTATCAGTCGGTCCAAGACGTTGCGAAGTTGCCCGTCCCGCACGGCATGCGGCCGGAGCGCCACGACGGAACGCCGCGCATCGCCCAAACTTGCGCGAGCCTGCCTTCCGGCTCGTCCGATATGCTCGTCCACGGCCGACCAGTCTTTGCGTTGGATTGCGTCTTTGGCCGCCTCGAGTTGCATGATCACGCCAGTAAATCCCTGCGCCAACGTGTCGTGAATGTCCCGCGCCAGGCGGTTGCGCTCGCCCAAGACGGCCGCTTCACGGCTTTGGTCCAATAGCCCATGGAGCTTATGGGCCAAGGTCGCCAGATGCACCATGGCCCTGGTCAGGACAAGTTCCTCCTGGCGAAATTGCCGGGGCTGCTTAAACGAGATGAAATAGCATCCGTTGACCTTGCCAGCGACCACCGAGGGAACGATCAGGGTGCCCCTGACCCCTGCGGCAGAGCAACGCTCAAGTCTTCTCTGCATCACGGGATTTCCCGCGAAGGCGCGCAGGCTGTCATGCCAATCTCCGTCCGGGAGCAGCGCGATTTGCGCACTTAGCGGATTAACGGTTATCCTGCAGTTGGCACAAGCCTCGGGATTTGCGAACAACTCTCTCCAGACTGGGTGCGCTTCGTTCGCCCCGGGCACGCTACAAACCTGCATCTCCTCTTGCGTCGGCCAATGCAGGCGGTCGTCCTCGTAGCTGGCGATCTGTTTGATGCCGTCAGCGTGGCCAGCGGTTTCCCATCCGACTAGCCTGAAGGCTCCGAGCTGTTCACAGATGATATAGTAGACGTGTTCCAGGAATTTGATCGGTTTTGACTCGCGCGCGAGCACGGCGAGGGTGTCGACGAGCGCATCCAGCTGGCCGCGGGCCAGGTGCTGGGAGGCGCGCAACGCTTCGGCGGCTTTTTTGCGTTCCGTGATGTCCATGACCGAGCCAATAAACTGTAATTTGCCGGTCTCGTTTTTGGTCGGCTTGGCCAAAACATGAACATATTTGACCGCCTGGTCGGGCAGCAAGAGACGATGCTCCAAATCCAGGTGTGATTCCTCACCGATTGCACCATCGAGCATTCGCTTCACGAAGGCCCTGTCTTCGGGATGAATCCTCTCAAAAACAAGTTCCAAGGTCGGCTTCTTCTCCGGCTCGTAACCCAGGATACGAAAGGTTTCTTCCGACCAAACCAGTTCGCCCGTGGCAACGTTCCAACCAAAGCTGCCGGTGTGACTCAGCCGTTGCGCTTCGGCCAGATAGGCTTCGCTGCGCCGAGTGCCTTCTTCCGCCAGTTTGTGCAGCGTGATATCCATTATCACGCCAACAATTTCTTCGCCGCCTGAAGCGTCCTTCACGTAAAGTGCCACATTGTGAAGATACTTGATCGAACCATCCGGCATCAGCAGCCGATGCTCCCAATCAAAATCCCATCCGCCTTGCCCCGCCCACTCCAGGACAGTTTTCAGCCGGCCCACATCATCAGGATGAGATCGCTGCACGATCAGATCGTGCGTCGGTTCCGTCCCTGGCGGGTATCCGTATATCCGCGCCGCTTCATCGGACCAATATAGCCGCTTTGTGCTCACCTCTACTCCCATGCTTCCCATGCGACCGAGTTTCTGTGCCTCGGCGAGATGCATTTTTTTTTGGCGAAGCTCAGAGATTACGAGCTGGAGGCGCTGCTCCTGCTCGGCCAGGGCATGGTTTGCCGCCTGCAGTTCCTCGGCTTTACGCGCAAGTTCTTCGTTCAATCGACGCAGAGTCTCATCCGCGGCGGCGGCCCGAAAGTCCTGATTGGCCGAAGCTGATGACTTGGATTCCATGCGACAACCCCGGCACGCTGCCTTGCCAAGAGGCCAAATGCAACTCGCTGCGAAGCCAAAACGTCAAGAAGGGGTCATCCGAAAGTCGGAGTTTTTGGCCAGCCATTTGGTTGACCAAAGATCGGCCTTATGGCCGATCCATAGCGCCCGTAAAGCGTGCCATAACCTGTGGAAAAAGGCGGCAAACGATTCTCCATCTTGCCATTAATGCGTTACGGTCCAACATTCTACGGACATTTTTAGCTCTGACGCCACCCGGTTAAATCCCCGGGAAGGCCGGCGAGTTCGCCAAACGACGAGGGACTTTTTTCTGGCGTGGCTCTCGTTTGAACGGTAACGAAGACCCAGCTCCGACAAACGTGATTTCCAAGCTCGGCATGAAACCCGCGATTTCAAACAAGATTCGAGTTTTGATCGCCGACGATCACATCACCGTCTTGGAGGGCCTGGCTTCCATCATCAGCCGCCAAGCGGACATGGCCGTGGTGGCGCAAGCGTCGGATGGCGCCGAAGTCGTGGCCCTTTGGCAAAAGCACCATCCTGACGTTACGCTCATAGACTTGCGAATGCCGAAATTGGACGGGGTCGGCGTGATCGATAAAATCCGCCAGCAGGATCCGTCGGCGCGACTGATTGTTCTAACGACCTTCGATACGGATGTGGACCTGCTCAACGCAATTAAAGCGGGAGCCAAGGGCTATTTGTTGAAGGATTTGGGTCGGGCCGAATTGCTCGATTCCATTCGAAAGGTGCATCGAGGTGAGACCTGCCTTCCGGCACCGCTCGTCCAAAAATTGGCGACCTGCCTCCATCGCGAGGCGTTGACCGGCCGCGAAGTTGAAGTACTTCAGTTATTGGCCGACGGCAAAAGCAACAAAGAGATTAGTACGGCCCTGAGCATCAGCGAAGCGACGGTGAAGTCGCACCTGGGAAATATCTTCCGAAAACTCGACGTGCTTAGCAGGACAGAGGCCGTTACGACCGCGAGCAAGTGCGGATTGATCAAACTGTAGCAGGCGGCAAGGGCTCGGCCGCGCCATCGCGGATCGCGTCGGTTCAGTTTGACGGCCGCGTCTCCAATTTTCGTTGGAGATTCAAGCCAGTGAATGGTCGGTCATGAAAACCGGCAACACGGCCACTCGGCCTGCGAGGCCTACCATCACCAGCCTCATGCCCGCTTTAACAAGCGGGCCCGGCTGGCCGTTTTTGATTGAATTAAGCTCCACGCAATTGAAAGGATCAACCAACTGGAAAAGATCGATCAACGCACACAAACTTGACCCTGCGAACACAGCTACTCGCCCTGTCCCTGTTTGGATTCTGCGGCGTGCCGGCCCGGTCAATGGAGATGCCGGGCCCGAATATCGGAATTCGGCTGCCGATCTCCGAAGCCACGGACCGGGTATTTGTCCAAATTCCCGAGGACACGGATACACCGCACGCTTGGGTCGGCCAGATCATTGAGGACCAGCAGGGATTTTTGTGGTTTGGGACCCGGGACGGCCTTGACCGCTACGACGGCTACGAATTTCGTCATTATCCGGCCGATCCCAGTGATGGGAGAAGTTTGAGCAGCGCCTACGTTTATGCCCTCTGCAACGACGTGTCCGGGCGAATCTGGATCGGAGCCGACAACTTTCTCAACTATTTTAACCCTTCGACCGAAACTTTCCACCGATTTTCGGCCCCCCCATCGAAGCTTGATGGCTTCATTAAGTCCATCGATCGGGACCGGGAAGGCACACTCTGGTTTTCCACCAGTCACGGCCTCACCCGTTACGATCTAGCCGACGGCAAGCTCACCCGTTACCAACATGACCCGAATTCCCCTTCGACATTGGGCAGCAACCTTCTGCGCAGTACGCTGGAAGCGAAAGATGGCACATTCTGGGTGGCCACGAACCTCAGCGTGGAGGCTTTCGACCGGAGGACGGGCAAAGTCACTGAGAGCTATTTGCTGAAAAATCCGCTGCAAGATCCGGTCCGATCGGGGACCTACGGTGCCCGGCTTCTCGAGGACCACTTGGGTACGGTTTGGGTCGCCTCCGCCTCGAATGGGCTCGCCTTCATCGATCGCCAGCAGAAACGCCTGGAGTTTCTGGCCCTCGGGCCCGAGTCCGAATCAGAGCCCGGGGCGTGGGCCCTCCTCGAAGATAGCGAAGGGGCGCTCTGGGTCGGCACGGAGAATGGACTGCTCCGACTCGATCGGGATCGAAAGGGCTTCACCCGCTATCGCCACGACCCTAGTGATCCGGACAGCTTGACGGCAGACCTGGTGATCGCGCTTTTCGAGGACCGTGAAGACGGCATCTGGGCGGGCACGGCCGACGGCGGCGTGGTCCGGTTTTCCGAAACTCCGCCTTTGGTCCGCCGTTATCGGAATTTACCGGGCGCCGTGCCAGGGCTGGGGACAGACGAGATCCGATCCGCCTATAAGGATGCCCGCGGGACGATATGGGCAGGTGGGCAGGGAACGGTGAGCGAGATCGATTCCGTCGAGGGGCGCGAGACGGTGCGGGTGAGGCGCATTGGAGGCGACAATATTACCTCGATCGCGGAGGATCGATTGGGCCATCTGTGGTTCGGCATCCGCAATGGGGGCATCGCGCGGTTTGATCGCGCGACCGAGCGGATTGACCGGTATCGATTGACCGACAAAGACCCCTCCCAATTGGACAATGATGACATTCGGACCCTCTATGTCGACCATGGAGGAAGGTTCTGGCTGGGGAATGCGGCCGGGCTTTTCGCTTACGACACCCGCACGAACGGGTTTCGAGCCTGCAATTCGGACGAAGCATACCACAACCCGGTCAATGCCATCGCTGAAGATGCGCACGGTGTCCTTTGGTTGGGGACGGTCCGCTCCGGGGTCCATCGCTTTGATCCCGAAACGGGAGAGATCAAGGTATTCCGTCATTCGAAGGCCACCGATAGTTTGAGCTACGATTGGGTCACGTCGATTCTCGTCGATCGATCGGGAATCGTTTGGGTGGGAACATTGAACGGGCTGAACCGGCTCGACCCCGCCTCCGGCGAAGTCCGGGCTTTTTTCGAGGCAGATGGGCTGGCCGGCAACAGCATCAGCGGCATTGCCGAGGACTTATCCGGCGACCTATGGATTGCCACCAATGGCGGACTTTCGCGTCTTACGCCGAAATTGAATAACTTCCGCAACTATCATCATTCCGATGGAGTGCCCGACGGCCTCACCGGCGTATGGGCAAGCCCGTCAGGCCAACTCTTGCTCGGATCCAAAAACGGCCTGGCAACTTTCTTCGCCGAAACCGCCCAGGAACCCCACTTCATTCCGCCCGTGGTCCTCACCCAACTTCAACTTGGCGACAAACCCGTGACGTTGGGGGCGGATTCTCCGTTAACCGCCTCCATCTCGACGACCAAGACGCTGGTTCTCCCCTATCGGCAAAACAGCCCAACCTTCGAGTTCGCGGCGCTGAGCTACGCCGCTCCGGAACTCACGCGCTATCGCTATTGGCTGGAGGGCTTCGAAAGCGGCTGGAATGAGATGCCGGGGGCACGCCGCTTTGTCCGCTACACGACAATCGCCCCCGGCCAATATACATTTCATGTCCAAGCCCGGACTGACGGCAAAGGCTGGATCTCGCCAGGCGCGGATATGCGTCTCGTGATTCTGCCGCCCTGGTGGAGCACATGGTGGTTCCGAACAGCCTGCACGCTCGCCGCCGTCGCCATCGCCCGGTCGGCCTATCGGTTTCGGCTTGCCCGAGTGGCGCATAACCTCGACCTTCAGTTCCAGGAGCGCTTGAAAGAACGGACGCGAATCGCACAGGAGCTCCATGACACCTTGTTGCAAAATATTGCCGGACTTTGCCTGCAAATGGGCGGAATTGCCAAAACGCTCCCGCCTGACCTGGTATCGACGCAAGAGCGGTTCAAAGACCTGCGGAAACAAGGGGCGCAATGCCTGCGCGAGGCCCGCCAGGCGGTTTGGAACGTTCGCTCCCTCGGATCCGAAAGCCGGGATTGGATCACCGAGTTGAGAGTTTGCGGGGAGCGCATGGTTTCCGGCAGCGATACCCGGTTCATCATCAATGTTGAAGGGGATCCGAGCCGGGCGGTGCCGGGCTTGCGCGACCAACTGTTGCGCATCGGGCAGGAGGCCATTGCCAACGCGGCCCGCCACGCTCACGCGGACAAAATAGAAGTTTGTCTCGACTTTGACCCGGATTGGATCCGCATGCAAATTGCCGATAACGGCGCTGGCTTCGATGTGCAGAACGGGGCCACCCCCGGACATTTCGGCCTGACCACGATGCGAGAGCGCGCGTGTGACATCGGCGCTTCGATCACAATTTCAAGCGAGCTGATGCGCGGAACGCGCGTGGATGTGGTCCTTCCCGTCGGCAAGCAATCATGAAGCAACGTATTCGAGTCCTCATTGTCGACGACCATCCGGCAATTCGAAAAGGCCTGTCCGCGACCTTGGAGCCCGAGCCGGACATGAGGGTCGTCGGCGTCGCCGCAACCCGCCAGGAGGCCGTCGATCTTTGGCACAAGCTGCGCCCGGACATAACCCTGATGGACCTGGCGCTGGAAAAAGGCGGCGGCGGGATTGAGACGATCCGGCGAATACGCAAAGATTTTCCCGCAGCGAAAATAATCGTATTCTCGGCCCTGACCGGGGACGAGGACATCTACCAGGCCTTGCAATCCGGTGCGGCGACTTTTCTGACCAAGGAAGCGACCGACGAGGAACTTGTTCAAGCCATCCGCGAAGTACACGCCGGCGGCCGCCCGATTCCGCAGATCGTCGCAGGCAAGCTCGCCGACCGCATTACCCAGGATCACCTGACCGCCCGGGAAGTCGAAGTTCTAGCGCTCGTGGCCAAGGGACTGCGCAACAAGGAAATTGGGGTGGCACTCTCCATCAGCGAAGAAACCGTGCAGAACCATATGAAGCACATTCTTTCGAAGTTGCGCGTCAACGACCGAACCCGGGCGGTGGTGGTCGCCACCCAACGCGGAATTATCCGACTAGACTAATACCAATGTCTAAAGATAATCGGTCCCATCGGCATGCCATTGCGACGCAGAGCCTTTATTCTGTCATTCCTCGCACGGCTCGGAATGACAAATTTGCCTATCGTGGGTCTATCTAAGCCGAAACGGCTTTAGAATTTTGTATCGAAGGACAACGTCAGCTTCCGCTGCTCGCCCGGCACGAGGTATTCGGCCGATTGTGCCGACTGGATGTACCTGCGGTCACCCACGTTCTGGACATTGAGGGCGAAGGCATACCGATGCCAACGGTAATAGAGCGCGGCGTCCACCCGGGTCCAGCCGGGAAGAGCAAAATAGGTCACGGTCGTCGGATCGCCGGCCCATTGTTTGCCGACGTTAATCACGCCCAGGCCGAGGCCAAAGCCCTTGAGCTGCGGAAGGGTGAAATTGTAGCGACCCCAGAAAGTGCCGGATGTGCGTGGCGCACCCACCAGGTCATCCCCCTGCGTATACGGATTCTGGGCGGAGGTCGCGACAAAAGCCTTCATGACGTCCGCCTCGATCTGGACCTGCAGGTTCGGGATTGGATGCCACTCGACCTCCAACTCGGTGCCCTCGCTGTGCTGCGCCCCGTCGACGCGAAAGATGCCCTGGCCCGTAACCGGAAGCGTTTGGCCAGACAACACCAGTACGTTGGTGCGGGAGATGAAAAAATAGCAGATCGAGGCACTGAGACTGTTGTCCGGTGCCTCGAACTTGAAGCCGTTCTCGAACTGCTCGCCCGCCTCGGGAGGAAATCCCGACTGGCCCTGGGCGTTGATGGCGGTGACCGTGTTGGGCGTGGTCGACTGGCTCCAACTGGAGTAGTACGCCAGCTCCCGGGTCAGATCGAAGACCAGGCCGAGTTGCTCGTCCACCGCCCGGACGATCTCGCTCTGATAGGGAGTCTTGACCGGATTCAAGAGATCGATGCCAGTCTGGACGTACTGGTCGGCCCGGATGCCGTAGCTCACGTGCAGCCGATTGAAGATCCTCGCCTGGTCGGTCGCATAGTAGCCCATGCTCGTCGAACGATTGTTGACGTCCTGCGTCGCCGTGCCGTTCGCCGGATAGGGCAGTCTGTTGGTGTAGGGTTGGTTGATGATCGGGTTGAGAATCGTCACATCCGGTGTGACGTTCGGGCCGAAGCCGAGGCGCTGATTGTCGAATTGTTCCGTGCCTCCGCCCATGCCGACGACGATCGTGTTCTTGAACTTGTCCGGCCCGATGGTTCCAAAGACATTGGCATCAAAAGAATTCCAACGGTGGCCGTTGAGGATATCGTTGTATTGCCGCGAAATCAGCGATTGAGGAACCGCGTACGCCGGCTTGGGAGTGATCGTTACCCCGGTTGGGAGGACGAAAATACTCGTGCTGTTCTGAGTGTCCTCCTGTGTCAGGTCCTGATGCCAAACCGAGCGGGTCTGGAGGCGGAAGGTCCACTCGCCGATCATCGTGCGGAAGAAGGTGGAGAGCGCATCGCCCTTGTCACGGCCAAAGTCGTAAGTGTTCTGGTAAACGGTGTTGAATGGCGGAAAATAGTATCTCGCACCCGCGCCGTAGGCCGCGCTGGCCGTTCCCTCGGGCGTCGGGATTATCGGGCTGGTGAAAATGGGGAAAATCCCGTCGTCCTGCCTCCGGTAGTCCTGGTCTGACTCGAGCTTGATCGTAAACTCGGTCCGGTCGTTGGCACGATAGGTCAGCATGGGAAAAAACGAGGCCAGGTGGTCGAAGTCCCCCGGTCGGGAGGGTGGAGTCGACTCCAGGTCGACGATCACGCGGTAAAGCCAGTGGTGTCCCGAGTCGATCGGACCCGTGGCATCGAGGCTCATGCCCCCGCCGTTGACGTCTCCGAACGTTTTGAAGGCCCCGTCATAAGTGAACGCGCTCGCCCGCAATTCGATGCTCTGCTTGTCCTCAGGACTCTTGCTCACGATGTTCATCAGGCCGCCCGGGTGCATCTGTCCATAAAGGACGGTGTTGGGGCCCTTGAGGTATTCGAGTTCGTAGACGTTGGCGGCACTTTGCGCGCTCTTTTTTAGGGGCGTTCCCATCAGCCCGTCGAATTCGATGTTCTGGAGATAAGAGCCGGAGACGGGCAGGCCGCGAAAGGTGAACCCGTTGATGTTGGTCTGAGTTTGGTTCACCCCGCCGACGTAGGCGAAGATGTCCTGAAGGGTGTTGGCATTGCGGTCAGTGATGGCGTTGTGATTGAGAATCTCCAGTGAGGAGGCCAAATCCATCGTATTCGTCGGCACCTTGCTCGCCATCGATGAGGTGGTCTCGTGGTAGTCGCCGATGGCGGCGCTGACGTAAACCGGTTCGATTTGCACTGCGCGCTCCTGCGCAGCCTGGCTAAGCTCGTTCGGCGTGAGAGTAACCGGTGAAGCGGCCTCCGAGGGGTTCGTTTGGGCGGCTGGAAGATCAGGCGAAGGAGCGGACTGACCTAATATATTTCCGGCCGCGAGGAGGAGGCCGAATGTCAGCCCACAAACTGCGCGCCAACTCGCCGCCCTGGGCAGGAGCGTAGTCATGAGGATCGGTGTTCTCATAGCCAGGGTCGATCGCGGCAGCTTGGTAGGTTGCCGCACAATGCGGAATTATTCCGCTGCTCGTCAACGGCGTTTTTAGCTATCGCGAGATAACTGAAAAGGGTCATCAGACCGCCTCGAGCTTACGCGCGCCCCGCTGATTCGCCAACAGATGCGTCCTGCTGCATAGCCAAAGCTGGCTCCCCCGCTGTGACCGAATTGCGGAGCCATTCGATGCCTGAAAAAGGGCAGGCAAAAATGAGGCAGTCTGGGCATATCCGGCGAAAGACATGCCGTGTATAGTATCGTCACATTAATGATTCCATCCGCACAAACCCAAGGCCTGTCAGCCGACATTTCTTACCGCTCCGCGCTGACCCAGGATTTCATGGAGCGAATTTTATGACCATGCGTTCGTTATCCGAAAAAGTTAGAAAATCGTCGATTATAACAACGGTCGGTGTCGAGCGTTCTCACCGGCGGCCAGCCCTAATGGCCATGCATTGCCGCGTTGAACCTGAGAACAGCGGGATATTCGCGGTTATCCTTCACGAACTACTGGCTTTTGTCGTGCTGTTTCCCGGCCTGGAGGAAACACGCGTTTCGCATTTCCATGCCGACCAATGGGCGGTGGCATGCAAGTTCTGCCACGCCGCCGCGAGGCAACGGTTCACGAGTTCACCCGAATATCGCCGTTACCTTCGCCTATGGCGCAATCTGGCGGCCAGCGCAGCTTGAGAACGACTATGAATAGAGATAACACATCCTTAATGAGTGAGCCGGCCCGTCATTGGATCGATGGCGATTGGGTTCAATCTGACACCGTAGCAATCTCCGTCGACCCTTCCACGGGAGAGGAGCTTGGCCAGTACTTTGAGGGCGGACGGATCGAAGCGGAGGCGGCAATCGCCGCCGCGCGAAAGGCTTTTGAGGCCGGGGATTGGTCTCATGATCCTCAACTCCGGTCGCGGGCGCTTTTTGAACTCGTTGACCGACTCATTGAACGAGCCGATGCGATTGCGCTGATGATTAGCCGCGAGCAGGGCAAGCGGTTGGGTGACGCGACCGCCGAAGCAACTTGGAGTCCGTCCACGCTTCGGTCCAACGCCGGAACCGCGCTGTCGCAGACCGGCACGCCTGTTGAGGTCGCGCCGGGTGCATTCGCGACCGCCATGCTCGAGCCGATTGGCGTCGCGGGAATCATCGTCCCCTGGGATTCCCCGCTCGCGCTGCTGCTCCGCGCCTTGGGGCCAGCCCTGGCAGCCGGCTGCACCACGGTGATCAAGCTGCCGGGCCAAACGGCGTTGGTTAACAATCTCATCATGCAAGCGGTGGCGGCGACCAAGAGTTTGCCGAAGGGCGTGGTGAACATCTTTACCGAGGCTGGTAATGAGGGAGCGCCGCTGCTGGTTGAATCCCCCGACGTCGATGTCATCAACTACACCGGCAGCATCACAGTGGGTCCGCTGGTCGCGAAAAGGGCGCTCGCACGCTGAAAAGGATCTGCCTGGAATTGGGCGGCAAAACGCCGGTGATCGTTTTTGAGGACGCGGACATTGAGGCTTTTGCACCGTGCGGATTGATCAAACTGCAGTACGCGGCCAGGGCTCGGCCGCGCCATCGCGGATCGCGTCGGTTCAATTTGACGGCCGCGTCTCCAACTTTCGTTTGAGATTCAAGCCAGTGAATGGTCGGTCAAGAAAACCGGCAACACGGCCAATAGCGTCAGGCCGGAAAACCCGGCATAATGGCACGCCAATCACAGCTCCCAAATCGGGCGCGGCGGTTGGACTCTACTTACGTTGGATTGAGATGGCGAAAAAGGAACCCGCACTGCCCGAAGCCGATGAACCCATTCAAAAAAACTGCAATCGAGACACTCTTGGCCTCTCTCGCCCTACTCTGTTTTGCCGGATGCAAGGGCAAGCCGCCTGCGGCGTCGGCGCCTCCTCCCACGGTGGAAGTAACGAACGTGACCCAGGCCGATGTCCCGATCTACCATGAATGGGTTGGCACACTGGACGGTTTGGTGAACGCCACCATTCGGGCGCAAGTCAGCGGTTATCTTATCGCGCAAGATTACCACGAGGGCGATACCATCAAAAAAGGTGATCAATTGTTCCAGATCGACCCGCGTCCGTTCCAGGCCGCGCTCGACCAGGCCAGCGGCCAACTTGCGCAGGCGGAAGCCCAATACGGCAAGGCCGAACTTGACGTCAAACGGGATACTCCGCTGGTCAAGGACAGCGCGATCAGCCAGGAGGAATTGGACGACGCGATCCAGGCCGATTTGCAGGCAAAGGCGGCGGTCTTGTCGGCGAAAGCGCAGGTGGAGACAGCGCAGTTGAATCTGGACTTTACCAAAATCGTCTCGCCCATCGATGGCATTGCCGGCATCGCGACAGCCCAGATCGGCGACCTGGTCGGGCCGACCACGGGTGAATTGACCACCGTATCCACGATCGATCCGATCAAAGCTTACTACGACGTCACGGAACAGGCCTATATCAATTTCACCAATCTGTTTCCGAAAGAAAACGAGCGCAGCGAGCGCCTCAAGCAGTTGGAAGTTCAATTGATCCTCGCTGACGGAACCCTCTATCCCCAGCGCGGGCACATTTCCGCACCCGACCGGCAGATCGGCCCCACCACCGGGGCGATCAGGGTGGAAGCGCTCTTCCCGAATCCCGACCATACGCTTCGTCCCGGCCAATTCGTCCGCGTGCGGGTGAAATTCGAAACGGAGCATGGCGCACTCATGGTGCCGCAGCAGGCCGTTTCCGAGCTGCAAGGAGCCTACCAGGTGGCGGTGGTGGATGCGGACAAGATTGTCCACATCCAGCCGGTGCGAGTCGGTGAACGAAACGGCGACCTTTGGATCATCGAGTCGGGCCTTGCGCCCGGGCAGCAGGTCGTGGTCGAGGGGCTCCAGAAGGTACGCGATGGCTTGACGGTGAATCCGACGAACAGCCGCTAAGCCATGTCTAAATTCTTCATCAACCGCCCCATTGTCGCGATCGTGATTTCCATCATCATGGTCGTCGTCGGGCTGGTCACGATGGTCGGCCTTCCGATCGCGCAGTTCCCCAAGGTAGTCCCTCCGGAAATCCTCGTTCAGGCCACCTACGTGGGAGCGGATGCGCAGACCATCGAACAATCGGTGGCCACGCCCATCGAGCAACAGATGAGCGGCGTGGACAACATGAACTACATGTACTCGATCAACGCCAACGATGGTTCGATGCGCGTCGTCGTTAACTTCGATCTCAAAACCGATCCCAACATCGATCACGTCCTGACCCAATTGCGCTATGCCCAGGCGGACTCCCAGCTTCCCACCGACGTCCGCAACTTTGGCGTCACAGTCCAGAAATCCTTTTCCGCGCCCTTCATCATTATCGCGCTCAATTCGCCCAAAGGCACGCGCACGGCGGAGTTCCTGGCCAACTACGCTTACATCAACCTGACCGACGCGCTGAGCCGCGTCCCCGGCATTTCCCAAGTCCAGGTTTTCGGCGCGGGCCAGTATGCGATGCGCATCTGGGTGAGACCGGATCAATTGGCGAAGCTAAATATCACCGTCCCGGAAATCATCGACGCCGTTAACGCCCAAAACAATGTCAACCCGGCCGGGAAAATCGGCGGGCGGCCCGGACCGCGGGGCCAACCGTTCACCTACACCGTGCGGGCCCAAGGCCGGCTGACCTCCGAGGCGGAATTTGGCGACATCGTCCTGCGCGCGACGCCGGATGGCTCCATGGTGCGGTTGAAAGACGTGGCCCGCATCGAATTGGGTGCGGCGGATTACAGCGTCGTCGGCCGGTTCGATGGCAAGCCTTCGGCTATTCTCGCCCTGTATCAGCTTCCTGGCAGCAACGCGCTCGACGCGGCCACAGGCGTCCGAAAAGCGATGGCACAGCTGCAGCAGCGGTTCCCCTCGGACATCGACTACAACGTCACGCTCGACACCACCAAGGTGGTTACCGAGGGGATTCGCGAAATCGGCAAGACCTTCTGGGAGGCACTCGCGCTGGTGATGTTGGTGGTTTTCATTTTCCTCCAAGGCTGGCGGGCGGCTTTGATCCCGTTGGCGGCGGTTCCCGTGTCGCTCATCGGAACCTTTGCCTTGTTCCCGCTCCTGGGCTTTTCGATCAACACCTTGTCGCTGTTCGGCCTCGTCCTCGCGATCGGCTTGGTGGTGGACGACGCCATCGTGGTCGTCGAGGCGGTGGAGCACCACATCGAAGAGGGCATGTCGCCGAAAGATGCCACCTTGAAGGCGATGGAGGAGGTCTCG
>Ga0210398_10002054_pt1 | contig 19907 bp, 15 predicted proteins | sample IncBWC4OmetaG_FD_161047 | JGI IMG/M metagenome (GOLD analysis project Ga0210398, IMG submission 161047) | Forest soil microbial communities from Barre Woods Harvard Forest LTER site, Petersham, Massachusetts, United States - Inc-BW-C-4-O | ecosystem: Environmental > Terrestrial > Soil >...
GCGAATGCTGTCCAAACTCCGGCTACTCCGGCGAACGAATGGAAAGGGGCAATGTGAATGCGAGCCAGACCTAAGTTTCCTTTAGGCCTGCTCCGGCTCGGCCTCCCACTATTGCCCGAATCCCCCCATAACCAATAAATAAGAAACACATAGGGGGCTTCATGAAGTTGGCATCTTTTTCTTTGCTCGCTCTTTTTTTATCGCTGTCCTTCGGTGATCAAGCTTTATCCCAGACAGTGCCCGGTCATGAGCAGACCAAGCAAAGGGTGAACGAGAACGTCATATTTCTCATGGGTGGGCAGCCCGGCGCCACCTTCAACCAGCTTGCCAATGACATTTCCGTGGTGGTGAGCGGTGTAAATAACCTTCGCGTACTGTCGGTGGACGGCGGCGCGGCAGTAGAGAATGTGGAGGACGTACTTTACTTACGAAATATCGACATGGCGCTGACCACTCAGGAGGCGATGGACTATCTGAAAACCTCCGGTGAACTAGGGCCGAACCTGGACCAGAGGCTGACTTACATTGCCCCGCTGTTTCCAAACCCGTTGCAGATCCTGGCGCGCTCGGGCGCAAAAAGTATCGGCGATCTGAATGGGAAAAAGGTAAGCTTCAACAATAAGGGCAGTGCAACGGCGCAGTTCGTTCCCAAAATATTCAAGACCTTGGGAGTCAACGTGGAGGAATTGTACCTTTCGCAAGGGGATGCGTTGGAGAAACTCCGGAATGGCGAAATAGATGCAACCATATGCTCCTGCCCGGCGCCGGTTCCGGCATACGCGACGGTTAAGCCGGAATGGGGCCTGCGGTTCGTTTCCGTACCATGGGCAAAGTCGATCCAGGCGAATTATCTGCCTGCTGCGATCAGAAACGACGATTATCCCGCTCTTATCGGCAAAGACGAAACGGTGGATACAATTGCCGCAAGCACTGTCCTAATTTCATTCAATTGGCCAAAAGGCACAGAGCGATACGAACGGACCGCAAAGTTCGTAGATGCGTTTTTCTCGAATTTCAGCGAGTTTCATAAGCCGCCGCGTAATCCGCTTTGGAAGGCGGTAAATCTGGCCGCAACCATTCCGGGATGGCCCCGTTTCGCGGCGGCCGATGAATGGCTCAAAAATTGGCGCGCGGGTCAGGCCCAAGGTGAAGAGGCGAGCTTCAAGCAATTCATGAGCGAGCGAGGAGGGGGCGTGCCATCAGAGCAGACAGACCAGCTCTTCCGTGAATTTCAGACTTGGATGAGCAAGCAGAAATAACAATCGTTCGGGGGAATCCTCGGGAAGATCGGCGCGCTCGATAGTGCAAGAGGTGTCTGATTTTATTGGTGCCGACAACGCACTCTCGATGTGCTCCGGGGAAAAACCGGCCAATCTTCGTCAAATGCGCTGACAATGTGAGGGGACAGATTAGGAGCGGTGCAACGCTCCGCCCCTCAGAGTTCCAGTCATCGCAACCAGGAGGGGCACATGCCTTTGCCCAAGCCCGAAAAGCTCGACGAAGAACAGCGCCAATCGCCGCGATATCCGCTGGAACGTGTGGCAAAACTGGAGCCTCCGGACGGCGGCAGGGTCTGTTATTGCCTTGTCATCGACATGTCCGACGGAGGCGTCCGGCTGCGCGGCTTTGGGGAGATCGAATTTCCAGACCAGTTCGTCCTGAACATTTCCGGCGACGGCCCAGCAAAGGATGGGACCTATAGGGTGATCTGGCGGCGCGATCCTGAAGTGGGCGCCAGACTCGTGGAGCCCACTGCTCAGGATGCCTGACTGTTCTGAATAATTTTCAGTCCAACAAATTTTACCGACGGCGAAGCGCGCGCCCCATCGCCTGGTCCCTTTTGAACTAAATCGTACAGATCAGTTCTGGCAGTACGCGAAAGAGGCAATCCTTTGAGCGTTGTCCGCATTTGGGCACTATCCCTCTAATTGCGTCAGCGTCGCCGACGGTTCCCCGATCGGACTTCGCGCCCAACGCGAAATTTGTGTCGGGGATCACATCGCCGGGGCTATGGCAGGCTTAACTCGCACCCCGCCCGTTGGAAGATTTCGGGAGCGACCGATGAGCACGATGATGCCAAATGCTCTGCGCGTGTTGGCCCGCCTCGCACAGGGTTTCACCATGTGGCGGGAGCGCGCCAATTCACGGAATGAACTGCTGAATTTCGGTGACCGGGAACTGCGAGATATCGGTCTGTCGCGTGCGGACGCGAGCCGCGAAGCAACCAAGCCATTCTGGATGGCTTAGGCTTTCGCAACGATGGGTCAATTGGCACCCGACGTCGAAAGGCGGAAATTCGTGTTGGCCCTGACCGGAGCGGCAGTGACATGGCCGTTCCGTCCAGCGCGCGCCCAGCAAACTGAGCGGGTGCGAAGGGTCGGCGTTGTCATGGGTTACGCCGAGAGAGATCCAAATGGACAGTTGCAAGTCACCGCGTTTCGTCAGCAGCTTGAAAAGCTTGGCTGGGTCGAAGGGCGCAACATCAGAATTGACTGGCGCTATGCAGCTGACGATCCTGGCCACATTCGAACCATGGGCGAGGAACTACTCCGGCTTTCACCGGATGTGATGGTGGCCAATTCCAATTTGGTCACGACAATCCTTCAGACTGTGGTCCGCACAATACCGCTCGTGTTTGTCTCCGTTTCCGATCCCATCGGCAGCGGTTTCGTGACCGACCTCGCCAGGCCCAATGGCAACGTCACCGGCTTTGCAAATTATCAACCCACTATGGGAAGCAAATGGCTGGAATTGCTCTGTCAGATCGCGCCTGGGGTCGAAAACGTCGGGGTCCTGCTGCATCCCGAGCCTCCCAATATCGGGTATCTAAAATCCGCGGAAGCTGCGGCATCTTCTTTCAAAATTAAGTTGCAGAGCCTCGCAGTTAATAGTGGTGCGGATATTGAAGGCGTTCTTGATAAGCTTGCCTCTGAGCCGAAGGCCGGCCTGATCGTCGCGCCGAACGCCGTTACTTTTGCAAACAGTGATCTCATCATCACGCTTGCAGCGCGCCGAAGCATGCCCGCAATTTATCCGTTCGCTTTCTATGCCAAGGGCGGTGGATTGATTTCCTACGGCTTCGATGCTGTGGCTCAGTTTGGCCAAGGCGCAGAATACGTCGATAAATTGTTGAGAGGCGCCAAACCGAGCGATCTGCCCGTGCAACATCCAACGAAATTCGATCTCGTTCTCAATATGAAGACGGCGAAAGTGTTGGGACTCAAAGTGCCGCCGGGCTTCCTCGCGCTCACCGACGACGTGATTGAGTAAGATGAGGCGCTTTGGAACGCGCGCCGGGCGCAGCGGCACCGCTTCGCTTCTCGCGCACGATCGGTCTGATTTTATTGGTGCCGGGTGCCCGAATTGTTCGGACCCCCCGACAAATCCCCTGCAATTTACCCTGCTCCTCGGCGCTCTTAGGGCCGCCTAAACTGGCGGCGTGCCGCTCTTTGGAACCGTGATGTCCGTGTGAGCCGTTGGACGCAGCATCTCAGTCTGGAACAGGTGAAACAACCGAAGATGACGAAGTTGATGGCGAGCGTCGCCTTTGGCGGTAGCGCCGGCCGTTTCGAGCCCGCTTTCGAGCGTAATGCGGACACTCCGATTAAGATCGGCCGCGGCAGCCGTGACCCGACTCGGACATCGAGGAGATCGTCTCAGCAAGACGCGGCAATACGCCGGCCATGTGGAGATAGTGCCGCTTAAGGAGGCCGCCGAGCGAAGCGGCCTCCGGCGTCGCTCAAGATCGCAATCTTTGGTTCGCTGATAGCTAGCAGGTAACGCCCGTCGCGCAGCGCCGTGCCGCACGCCGATGGCGCCGATTGACTCCTGCAACACTAACTGCACTGCCCGGATGACCAACGCGGGCTTGTGCTTGGTCAACAGACAACACAAGACCCGAAGTTGCCGAGCTTTCGACCGATACCGGCACCGCACTAAGCACCGCACCGGTTGCGGCCGCTATGCAGATAAGGGCGATTTTCTTATAGAATCTCGACATGATGTTCTCCCTTTTGGTACAAATTTTCTGAAACGTTAGGCGTGATGTTGGTTTCCTTCTCCGGCTATGACGCAGACCAATTCATCCAAAAGGGATCGTAACGATGGGATGTCTGCTTGAACCCAGCGCCGATCCAGAAGCTTGTGCACTCACTCTTTTTCAGTGCACTCACTCTTTCCCAGAATGTCATTTTCGTAGCAATTTTCGGAAATAGTCGATGAGCGGACTCAACGGCCGCATCGCTATGACATAGACAACGAGGGTGATCAGCAACAGTGCCGCAAGCGCTCGTGCCGCCTCGAAATGAGGAGCGTCGGCGCCAAATATCGGGGGCACCGCATGGAGCGTTGACAAGATCCACTCGCTGAACCAGTCAAACATTTTGTGCTCCACAGGCGGATTGTGGAAATGAGCGGGCTATTCTGCCGCGGCCTCGTCGTGATGTGGCACCGACGATGCTGGCTCCTGTCTCTTAGCTGTCTCTGTTCTCTGCTCGTCAGTCATTCCATCATTGTGCGCTTTGAGTTCACGCGGTCGCGATGAGGGTCGAAGGCGTTCACGGATCGCTTGGAATGTTACGTAGAGAGGTGGAATCGCAAAGATCCCGATAAATGAGGCCAAGATCATTCCACCAAACACCGGTGTGCCGACGTTGCGCCGTGCCAGCTGAGAGGCCCCGCTGGCGACGACCAAGGGAAGAAGACCCAGGATGAAAGCAAACGAGGTCATCATCACCGGCCGGAACCGCAATCGCGCGCCTTCGGTCGCAGCTTCGAGCAAAGCGACGCCTTTTTCCCGCTGCTCTTTGGCAAACTCGACGATCAGGATGCCGTTCTTCGCGGCAAGTCCAATCAGTACCACCATCCCGATCTGGCCATAGAGGTCGAGCGTCAGGCCACCAAAGACGATCGCCAGATACGAGCCTAACACGCCAACCGACACCGAAAGCAGAACCGGGATTGGAATAGTCCAACTCTCATAGAGTCCGACCAGAAACAGGTAAGCGAACAATAACGCAAACCCCAAAATGATCGCTGTTTTGCCTTCGGCGCGTTTCTCCTGGAATGCGGTATCGGTCCATTCACCAGCATAGCCTCGCGGCAGGGTGCTTGCGGCAACGGCCTCCATCGCCTGCAAAGCCTGGCCCGACGAAACGCCCGGCGCCGGACTGCCCTGAACGGTCAGCGCCCGAAGATTGTTGTAGCGGATGAGAGCCGCCGGCCCGACGACGATGCGAACCTCGGCGAGACTACGCAACGGAATCATCTTGCCTTCGTTGCTCCGGACATTGATGCGGTAAATGTCGTCAATGCTTGAGCGGTCTACGGCCTCTGCCTGCACTTGAACCTGCCAGGTGCGGCCAAACAAATTCATGTTGTTGACGAAGTATCCGCCCAGTGACGCTTGCAAGGCCTGAAAGACCGAGCTCAAAGGCACACCAATAATTTGCGCCTTGTCGCGATCGATATCGAGATAAATCGACGGATTGGTCGCCGAGAATGTACTGAAGACGCGGCTCAGCTTCGGGTTCTGGTTTGCCGCCACGGTCAGCCCGCGCAACGCCTGCGCCATGGCCTTCGGATCGCCGCCGCGCAAATCCTCCAGTACGTAGGTAAAGCCGCCGCCAGTGCCGAGGCCAAGAATGGGCGGGGGCGCCAGGGGCAGAACCGTGCCGCCGGGAATCAGCCGGAATTTTTCGTTCAGCCGCCCAATCAGCGCCGAGGCACTCAGTGATTTGTCTTTGCGTTCCTCGAACGGTTTGAGTGTGACGACCAGGAAGGCGGAATTCGATTGCGAGTAGTTGTCGATGAAATTCAGTCCAATTATGGAAGTAACGTTCTCGACAGCGTCCTCCTCTTTCAGAATCGCTTCCGCGCGCTCTACCACGGCGGTTGTCCGGGCAACCGACGATCCACCGGGCAGCTGTGCAACGACGAACAGGGCGCCCTGATCGTCCTCGGGCAGGAAGCCGGTGGGTGTAAACTTGGAAAGCCCGAAGATGCCTCCCGCCGCCACGACAACCATCGCGAGTCCGATGATCGAAATGCGGACCAGGCGGGCGACCGCCGTGCCGTAGGCATCGCGGACATAGTCGATAGAGCGCATGACATGACCCATGATCCCGCGGCGCGGGCCATGGTGCGGACGCAACAAAACTGCGCAGAGCGCCGGCGACAGCGTCAGCGCATTGATCGCTGACAAGAACATCGCCACGGCGACCGTGACCGCAAATTGCCGGAACAGCTCACCGGAAATTCCGGGAATGAAGGCCACCGGCACGAACACCGATAACAGCACCAAGGTAATCGCGATAATCGGTGCGGTGATTTCAGCCATCGCCCGCTTGGTGGCCTCGCTGGGCGTAAGTTCGGGATGCTCTTCCATCACGCGTTCGACGTTTTCGACCACCACGATAGCGTCGTCGACGACAATCCCGATCGCAAGCACGATCGCCAACAGCGACACCGTATTGGCCGAGTAACCGACAGCGAGAAGCGCGATGAACGTGCCGATGAGGCTGACCGGAACTGCAAGCGTCGGTATCAACGTCGCGCGCACGCTGCCGAGGAAAAGATAGACGACGATCACGACAAGAATGAACGCTTCGAACAGCGTCTTTTGCACTTCGTGGATCGTGTCGGTGACAAAGGTTGTCGGATCGTAGGTGATCTTCCAGGCCAGATCGTCCGGGAATCTCTGCTCCGCTTCGGCAATGCGCTCTTTCACGGCCTTGAGCGTGGAGATCGCATTGGCGCCGGGTGTCTGATAAATCGCGATGGCTGCGGCGGGGCCACCGTTAAGACGGGTTTCGCGATCGAGATTCGCTGCGCCAAGCTCGATCCTCGCTACATCGCGAAGCCGCAGCACCGAACCATCGGGATTGGTCCGGATCACAATGTTTTCAAAATCGTCGACCGAGCTGAGGCGGCCTTTGGTCTGCAAGTTGAGCTGCAGCTGCTGGTCGTCCGAGATCGGTCGCGCACCGACGCGACCGACTGCCGCTTGGACATTTTGAGATTGAATGGCATTGATAATGTCCGCGGTCGTGAGACCGAGACCCGTCAGCCGGTCGGTGCGCACCCACGCGCGCATGGCGTAGTCTTGCGGGCCCCACAGCGTGGCGTCGCCGACGCCAGGCGTGCTTTTGATTCGATCGAGAAGATTGATGGTGACATAATTGGAAAGGTACAGAGGATCGTGCGTATGCTTCGGCGAATAAACTGCGATCACGCCGAGCAGCGCCGATGATTTCTTCTTGACGGTGACACCTTGGCGCTGGACTTCAGGCGGGAGCTGCGGGAACGCGATTTGAACACGGTTATTGACGTTGACCGCGTCGATGTCCGGATCCGTGCCGAGTTCGAACGAGGCGGTCAGCGTATAGCTGCCGTCATCGCCGCTCGTGCTTTTCATATAGATCATCTTATCGACGCCGACGACCTGCGCCTCGATGACCTGCGCGACGGTTGCTTCGACAACCGCCGAATTTGCGCCCGGATAGGTCGTCGTGGCCGATACCTGGGGCGGCACGATATCCGGATATTGGGCGAGCGGAATCTTGGCGAGCGCGAGCAGACCAGCGATCGTCGTAACGACGGCGATGACGATCGCGAGTCTCGGACGATCGATGAAAATGGACGAGAACATGGGACTAAGTCCCTTTGAGGCTTGCCGGCGCCGGCGCAGCTTGGACCGGCTGGCCGGGGCGGGTGCTTTGAATTCCTTCCACGATGACTTGCTCGCCGCCGTTCAAACCTTGATCGACGACAACATTCGCCCCGCTTTCTCCGCCTGTCTTGACTCGTTTGACCACCGCCTTGCCGTCTTCGACCACAAAGACGTAGACGCCTTCTTGATCCGCGATCAGCGCCGCCTGCGGGATCACCACCTTTTCCTGAGGCTCACCCGCCTCGACCGCGACGCTGACCAGTTGACCATCAATCAGCTGGCCGTCCGGATTCGGTATCGTGGCGCGTGCCAGCACTGTGTCGGTGGCGCGGTCCACCGAAACATCGAGGAAATTGACCGTTCCTTCGTGCTTATAGGTTGAGCCGTCAGCAAAGCGTATCTTGATCTTAATCTTGGCGAGATCGGCCGGGCTGTTCCTGAGCTGCGCTTGGAGCAGTTCGCGCTGGCTGACCGGAAAGGTCACATACATCGGGTCCTGACTTACGATAGTCGTGAGAACGCCGCTGTCAGGTCCAACGACATTTCCTACGGTAATATTTGTCTTGCTGATCTTTCCCGTGATCGGCGACACGATGTCGGTATAACCGAGATTGATGTTCGCGGTGTCCAAACTCGCTTGGTCGGCCATTATGGCACCTTCGGCCTGCTGGTCGGCTGCCAGCGCCTGATCGCGCGCCACCGCGGTGCCGGCATTTTTCTCAAGCAAATCCTGCGCGCGTTGCAATTGAATGGCCGTCAGAGTTTTTGCAGCCTTGGTCCGCTCCAAGGCGCCTTGCGCATTGACGACGTCGGCTTGAAACAGGCCTTTTTCTATGCGGTAAAGCGGGTCGCCCTTTTTGACGATCTCACCTTCCTTGAACAGCACCGCATCCAGATAGCCTTTGACCCTGGCGCGAATTTCGACCCGATCAGTCGCCTCGATACGGCCGACAAACGCTCGCGTTTGCGCAATCGGCTGCCGCTCGGCGTAGATCGTGCCGACAGGTACGGCTTGTGGCTGCTGCGCGCCAACGCTTGCGGTCGACAAAATCAAGACGAATGCTGTCAAACATACTGGTCGCGTCCGAACGCGGACGAGACATCGAGGTGTCCCTTCGACTGTTTGGAGGGTCCGCATGCTACGCTCCCGTGTCTCAGAACCGGCCGGCAAAACAGAGTGCTCGGCGGACAAGTGTATCGGTATCTCAGCTTCGTGTCGCCTCGAGTATAGACCGCAAGAAAATGATAAAATGATCAGATCTAACCAGTCCTCCGTGCCGAGGTCGGCTGCGCTTTCGACAAGAGGGAGAGGGTATGTTTAGCGATCATCAGTTCCTCATCCGTAGGCACGACACGGAGCTGGATCTTGCTCTCGGGCCGTGAAATCAGTGGTCTGCCTGCAGCATTTGCTTCCGCATCGAACGCAATTCCGAGCCAGCCAATTTTTTCCGCTACGCGTGCGCGGATCGTCGCCGAGTTCTCGCCGATCCCGGCCGTAAAGACGAACGCATCGAGTCCGCCGAGCGCGGCCGCGAGCATTCCCGCACTCAGGCTTATTCTGTAGACGAAATAGTCGACGGCGAGCGCGGCGCTTGGGGCGGCGCTCGATTCGAGCTCTCTCATATCGTTACTGATGCCGGAAAGGCCTTTAAGCCCGCTCTCGCGATAGAGCAAATTCTGCACCGCGTCAGGCGTCATGCCCTTTTCATTCATGAGATACAGCAACACGCCCGGATCGATTTGCCCCGGCCGCGTCCCCATCGGCAAGCCGTCGAGCGCGGTGAATCCCATCGTGCTCTCGACGCTCTTTCCGTCGGCCAGAGCGCACATCGAGGCGCCACTGCCGAGATGCGCCACGATCACGCGACCTTTGGCGATATCGGGCGCGATTTCACGCAAACGTTCGGCGATATATTCGTACGAGAGCCCGTGAAATCCGTAGCGGCGGACTCCCTCGGCATAATAGCGCTCAGGAATAGCGTAATGATCAGCAACGGCGCTGTGCGTGCGATGAAACGCGGTGTCGAAACAAGCAACCTGAATCAATTCCGGACGGCGCGTCAACAGCAGTCGAATCGGCGCGAGATTATTAGGCTGATGCAGCGGTGCCAGCGAGTTATATTGCTCCAAACACGCCAACACGGAATGATCGACAATGATCGGCCGGTCGTATTCCGGGCCGCCATGCACCACGCGGTGGCCGACCGCGATCAAATCGAACGGCTGCGTTGCGCGCAGCCATTCCGCCGCCGCCGCAATTGCCGCGGGGACATCGGCGATCTCGCTGGACGGGTAAGATTTGTCGATCAGCGGTGAACCGTCGCGCGCATTTGCACGCAAGCGCGGCCGTGTCCCGATCCCGTCCACCTGGCCTTTGAGACGCCGGCGCGGGTCGCCAGACGTCGTGACTTCGAAAATTTCGAATTTGACGCTGGATGATCCGGCATTGACGACGAGGACGGTGTCCATGACGATCAGGCCGCGACGAGGTTTGCGCCGGCCCGGCGCGCCGCGGCGTACAACACGCCCGCAGCACAGGATGCCATGCGGCTGCGCACCGAGTCCGCGCGTGACGTCAGCACGATCGGTACGCGAGCCCCGAGAACCAAACCTGCGGAATCGGCCTTCGACAGGAAGATGAGATTCTTGGCGAGCATATTGCCGGCTTCGAGATCGGGCACGACCAGGATTTGGGCGCGTCCGGCGACCGGCGAATGGATCCCTTTGATTTTCGCCGCTTCCACATCGACGGCGTTGTCGAATGCCAGCGGCCCGTCGAGGATGCCGCCGGTGATCTGCCCGCGGTCGGCCATCTTGCACAGCGCAGCCGCGTCGATGGTCGAAGGAATCTTGGATGTGACCGTCTCGACAGCGGAAAGAATGGCGACCCGCGGTGTGCCGAGGCCGACCTGAGTAAACAGATCGATGGCGTTCTGAATGATGTCGCGCTTAACGTCGAGATCGGGGAAAATGTTGATCGCGGCGTCAGTGATGAACAATGTTTCAGCATGCGACGGCACATCCATGATGAAGACATGGCTGATGCGCCGCGCCGTGCGCAGGCCGGTGGCTGACGCGGTCACGGCCCGCATCAGCTCGTCGGTATGCAGGCTGCCTTTCATCAGCATTTCGCCTTTGCCCTCGCGCACCAGCTCAACGCCGCGTTCGGCGGCGGCATCGCTGTGCGGCGTATCGACCAGCTCGTATTTACCGATAGCGAGGCGATGCTCGCGGGCGACGCTCTCGATCTTGACGCGGGGGCCGACCAGCGTCGGCACGATGATCCCGAGCTCGGCGGCTTCGACTGCGCCGCGCAGCGAGGTCTCGTCGCAGGGATGGACGACAATCGTCTTCGCCGACGGGACCTCCTTGGCTCTGGCGATCAGGCGATCGTATTTGGCGCCGACGGGATGCTCGTTTGGCATGGTCGCTCCATAAGGTTGAAGCTCGGGTTCAAGTGACTCCGGTTCCCAGCAATAAGCCGACAATCTGAACGGCGATGACTTTGACGATTGTCATCGACGGAAAAATCATAGCGTATCCGATATCGGGCCGTTCGGTCGGTGCCATTCGCGCCGAATAGACCAGAATGGCTGGATTTCCGGTGGCGCCGGATGCGACCCCGACCAGATCGTCATAAGGTATTTTAAGCAAATAATAGCCGACGAGAAGAACGATCAGAACCGTGACCAGCAACACGACCGCACCGATCAACAGCAGGGTCGGCCCGGTCTCCGTTACAGTTTTAAGAAACGGCTGCCCAGCATTAACGCCGACTGCCGCCAGAAATAAGGCCAGACCAAAATTCCGCAGCACGATATTCGCCGGCAAAGGCATCACCCAGAGCAACGGACCCGTCCGTCGCAGCTTGCCGACGATGAGCGCCACGATAAGCGGCCCGCCGCCGATGCCGAGCGTCACCGTTCCGACGCCGGGGACCGGAATCGGGATGAGACCAAGAAGCACACCGAGCACCATACCAACGCCAAGTGACACATAGCTGAACTCGGCAGCGGATTTGACCGTGTCGCCAAAGTATTTTCGTATTTCGTCCTTGCGGTCGGGCGGCATGAGCACACCGACACGATCGCCGAATTCAAGCAGCAGGTCGGGGTTTGGCACGATGTCAGTGTCGTAACGCCGCACATGCAGGATCTGAACGGGAAAGCCGGTTGGCAGCGGCAGTCGCCCGAGCGGCACGCCAACCAGATTGGCTTTGCCGACGAACACGCGGATGTAATCAAGCGCCGAGCGATCCTTGACAACGCGCCCGGGTTCTAGTCTTCCGACGCGCGCCGCGGCATCGTTGATGTCGTTCTGCCGTTCGGCGATCACCAATAGCGCATCGCCTGCGGCGAGGGAAAGATCGGGCGAGGGCAAGAAATTCTGGTGGCCTTTGCGCACCATCTCGATCTGAACGCCGCTCGGAATCTTCTGTCTGAGATCGTCGAGCGTCAGACTGGCGCAATCGGGGCCGAGCGTGATTTCCGCCATGTGCAATTGCGGCTCTTTCGGCGGAAATTTCGGCTTGACCGCGCGCGTCATGAAATAGATGCACAGGATCGGCCCGATCACGCCGAACGGATAGGCGACCGAGTAGCCGATCGACGGCTCGCTGTTGCGCATGGTGTCGAGCGCGGCCTGCAGGGTGGCCGTGCTGGTCATCGACCCGGCGAAAAGACCCAGTGTATGGCCGACTTTGATGCCGAATATGTGTCCGAGCCCGAGTGCGACGAAGAGGCCGGCGATAACGGCGACAAACGCCAGGAGATTATATTTGCGGCCGGCCGCACCAATCATGCCTTCGAAAAATTGCCGGCCATAGAGAATGCCGACGCCGTAGAGAAACATGATCAAGCCGATCAGCCCGATCGGGCCGGTGATCTGCGCCTTGGGCGCGAAGGCGCCCAAGGCAAGACCCACGAACAGCACGGCGCCGACGCCGAGGGAGAATCCGCCCAAATTGATCTGGCCGACGAGATAGCCCAGTCCAATTGCCAGAAATACGGTGAGGATCGGCTGCGTGCCGATAATGTTCTGTGCTAAATCCAGCATCCCCATGCTCCCTTTGCTGCTCAGCGGGCGTTGCAGCCAGCCGCGCGAAATTGGCCGATGACGCGCTCGGTCAGCTCGCGCGTCGGCGCCTGTGTGTTTTCACACTTGTATTCAAGGTTCATCGCCTTCCACTTGAACGAACCCATCTGGTGGAAAGGCTGCACCTCGACCCATTCGACGTTCTTCATCGGCGCGACGAAGCGCGCGATGCCCTCGACATTGTTCGGATCGTCGGTCCATCCCGGAACCAATGTGAAGCGCACCCAGACCCGCTTGCCGATGGCGGTCAGCCGTTCGGCAAACTTCAACGTCGGCGCCAATTCGCGGCCGGTGACTCTCCGATAGGTGTCTGGATCGGAGCTCTTGACGTCGAGCAGCACCATATCGAGTGTGGACAGGTACCCGTCGTCGGCGCGGTCGCCGAGAAAGCCCGACGTCTCGATGGCGGTGTGCAACCCCATGTCCTTGGCTGCGGCGAGGATTCGCCGTGTGAACGCAGCTTGCACCAGCGGCTCGCCCCCGGAAATCGTGAGGCCGCCGTCGAGTGCGCGTATTGCGGGAGCAAAACTGCTGAGGCGATCGATTACCGTCTGCGCGGAAACGTAGGTGCCGTCTTTCAGGTGCCAAGTGTCTGGGTTGTGGCAATAGGTACAACGCAACAGGCAACCCGAAACGAACAGGACAACGCGCAATCCTGGCCCGTCATATCGCGACGATGTCTCATAGGAATGGCAGTAGCCGAATGCGCCGTCGGAGTCCTGTGATTGAGATTCGTCCGGCGCGTCCGGCGAGATGCCGACATGCAGATCATGCCGGCTACCCGCCTCTAGCGCTCCAACCTGTGACATGAGCGTCCTCCCCAGTCTTTGCCTTCAGCACCAGTCTCCGGCGCCATAGACCGCGGACGGTTCGCGAATCGCTGCCCATCGCTCAAAGGCGATATCCGTATCTGTGCATGCAGGCTCCACCTGCGGCTTGGCGCTGGCCGGCGTCCGCCCGCAGGATGTGGTTACGATCCATTTCCTTGGTGCAGATGCCCCACGCTTGCTCATAAGTAGGGTGGGCTTTTTTCTTCGCAGAAGCGGGGGCGCTGATTGCAAACACCAGCGCGAAAGCGACCGGCACAAGAGCGACGCGCGTTAAATTGGCCTTGAGCATTGCAACCTCCCGGATTTTATTTCCTGCTTTTATTTCCTGCACTGCAACTTTCGCCGCCGTGGGCCGATATTGATCCGCATCAAGCGGCAGCGTTGCGGTACGGATCGGCGACGATAGCTACTGTCGCCGGACGTTCATATTTGACCGTGAAAGGTGCGGCTGATGACGTCCTGCTGCTGCTCGCGCGTCAGCCGCACAAAGTTCACGGCATAGCCGGACACGCGAATTGTGAGCTGCGGATACTTATCCGGATGCTTCATCGCATCTTCGAGCTTCGCTTTGTCGATGACGTTCAGGTTCATGTGGAATCCGCCGGCACCGAAATACACATCGAAGGCCTTGACCGCCTCATTAACGATCTCTTCATCGGACAAGTGGGCTTTCTGCGGCGCGACCGACACCGTGTAGCTGATGCCGTCCAACGCATCGTCGTAGGGCAGCTTCGCGACCGAGAGACATGACGCCAGCCAGCCGTGGCTGTCGCGGCCGTGCATGGGATTGGCGCCTGGTCCGAATGGCTCGCCCTTGCGCCGGCCATCCGGCGTGTTCCCCGTGTGCTTGCCGTACACGACGTTCGACGTGATGGTCAGGACGCTTTGCGTGTGGGTCGCATCGCGATAGGTCGGATGCTTTCGGATTTTCTGCATGAACCGCGTGACGATGTCGGCAGCGATCGAATCAACCCGGTCGTCATTGTTGCCGAACTGCGGCACCGCGGCGTTGCTTTCGTTGCGAAAATCGACAACCAGGCCGGTATCGTCACGGACCACATGGATCTTGCCGTATTTGATCGCGGCAAGGCTGTCGGCAACGACCGAAAGACCGGCGATGCCGAATGCCATGGTGCGAAGGATATCGCGGTCATGCAGCGCCATCTCCAGGCGTTCGTAGAAATACTTGTCGTGCATGTAATGGATGCAGTTCATCGCATGCACGTAGGTGCGCGCGAGCCACTCCATCAAATGATCGAACTTTGCGAACACATCGTCGTATTCGAGCACTTCGCCCGTCACCGCCGGACTGGCCGGTGCGACCTGCGCTCCCGATATTTCGTCGCGGCCGCCGTTGATGGCGTAGAGGAGGGCCTTCGCCAGATTGACGCGGGCGCCGAAGAACTGCATCTGCTTGCCGAGCCGCATCGCCGAGACACAGCATGCGATGCCATAGTCGTCGCCCCAATGCGGCCGCATCAAATCGTCGTTTTCATACTGCACCGACGACGTGTCGCGGCTGACCTTGACGCAATAGCGCTTGAAATTCTCCGGCAAGTGCTTTGACCACAGAATGGTGATGTTGGGCTCCGGCGCTGGCCCGAGATTGGTCAAGGTGTGCAGCATGCGATAGCTGCTCTTGGTCACCAGTGGCTCGCCATCCAAGCTCATGCCGCCGACGCATTCCGTCGCCCAATACGGATCGCCGCTGAACAGCGCGTCGTATTCCGGCGTCCGCAGGAAACGAACGATTCTCAGCTTCTGGACGAGCTGGTCCCACAATTCCTGTGCACCGGCTTCATCTAATATGCCTTCGAGGAAGTCCCGTTCGATGAAAATGTCGAGGAAGCTTGAAATGCGTCCGATCGACATCGCGGCGCCGTTCGCCTCTTTCACGGCTCCGAGATAGGCGAGATAGGTCCATTGCACGGCTTCGTGCGCGTCGGTCGCGGGACGCGTGATATCGCACTCGTAGAGCTTGCCCATTTCGGCGAGCTCTTCGAGCGCCCGCATCTGCTCGGCCAATTCCTCGCGTTGCCGGATCACCTCGTCGGTCGGCCACATATCGTCGAGTTGCGCGCGCTCGGCATGTTTGACTTCCAGAAGCCGGGTCACGCCGTAGAGCGCGACGCGCCGGTAGTCGCCGATGATGCGGCCGCGGCCATAGGAGTCCGGCAGGCCGGTGACGATGCCGGACTTGCGGCAGCGCATGATTTCCGGCGTGTAGGCGTCGAACACGCCGTCATTGTGCGTCTTGCGGTATTTTGTGAACGCCTCGTGGACTTGGGGGTCGGCCTCGAATCCGGCCGCCTTCAGGCCGGCCTCGACCATGCGCAAGCCGCCGTAGGGGAATATCGCGCGCTTGAACGGTTGGTCGGTCTGCAGCCCGACGATGATTTCGTTTTCTTGATCGATATAGCCGGGCTTATGAGCCAGCACGGTTGACGGCGTATGAGCGTCGACGGCCAGTACGCCGTTTTTTCTTTCTTTCTCAAAATAAGGCTGAAGCTTTTCCCAAACGGCTTTGGTGCGCTTGGATGGGCCGGCGAGGAATTTCTCATCGCCCGTATAGGACGTCACGTTATTGATAATGAAATCGCGCACGTCGATTCTGGTGCGCCAATTGCCTGAATTGAACCCTCTCCAACAGTGCTCGCCCTTGGAACTGTGGGAAATCCCGGCTGTTCCTTCCATGGCACTCTCCCTGGGGGTTGCTTTTCATTGTTTATTTCATTGTTTCGCTCATTCCTTCATTTCTTTTTTTGCTCTTTTGTTTTTTTTTGAAGCTCGCGACCGTAGGCTCTTTCGAAGCCGGCTGCCATAGACTTGGCAAAAATCTTTAGAAGCTCATACGCGCTCAATTGTTTGGTATTGTGACGCCGCCAATCGTCGCGCCTGCAATTTATCTCTTGATCTAATCGAATATCCGGAGATCGCCCAGCGAAGTGATCGAACGCTGATGTTCCACGGCGGCGCATTTGGTTCCCGTCAAACCGATGCGCCTGTGGCCGGCGACAAAATAAATATGCTAGGATTGCGCTCTCTTGGCCGACGGGAGGTCGAAATGACTCTATCGTCGATTAGGTGTCTTTTGTTCTTTGCGCTCGCTCTTTTGCCGTGCGTTGCGAGAGCTCAGACCTCAAATCCGCCGCCCGCAGCGGCAGCTCAACAGGTGCTCAAGCCCGCGCAGCTCGATCAGCTGGTCGCGCCGATCGCGCTTTATCCGGACACGCTGCTGTCCGAAGTCCTGATGGCCTCGACCTATCCGCTCGAAATCGTGGAGGCGGAGCGCTGGGTGAGTGCCAACAAGAACCTGAAGGGCGATGAGCTGAAGACTGGCGTCGGCAAGCAGGATTGGGACGACAGCGTCAAATCGCTGGTGGCGACGCCCTCCGTGCTCGACATGATGAGCACCAAGCTCGATTGGACACAGAAGCTCGGCGATGCGGTGATCGCGCAACAGGCCGACGTCATGGATGCGATCCAGCGCCTGCGCGGCAAGGCACAAGCCAACAACAAATTGCAATCGACCCAGCAGCAAAAGGTCACCGTCAGGCAGAACCAAGGCCGGCAAGTCATCGAAATCGCGCCAACCGATCCCGATACGGTCTATGTGCCGTATTACGATCCGGCCGTCGTTTATGGCGATTGGCCGTATCCTGATTATCCGCCGTATTACTGGCCGGCGCCCGGCTATATCGCCGCCGGCATCATCGCGACCGGCATCGCGTTCGGCACCGGCTATGCGCTCGGCCGCTGGGCCTCAGGCGGCTATTGGCGCGGCAATGTCAACTGGGGCAACAACAACATCACCATCAATCGGCCGGGCAATATCGGCAACAATTGGAATCGCGGCGCCCATGTCGAGCACAGGCTCGGTAATCGCGGCGGGCGAGAGCAGGGCCTGAATTTCCGCGGCAGCAATGGTCAGCGGGTTCTCAATCCCGGCGGCGGTCGCGCCAATCTCGGCAATCGGCCGAGCCAGCATCCGAACCTCGGCAATCGCGGCGGCGGACGGCAACACGCGCAGGCGCGGCCGGCACGCGGTGGCGCTGGTGCGCGGCATCACGCGGCGACAAGGAACCGGGGAGGCGGCCGCACGGCCCATGTGAATCGCGGTGGCGCCCGCCCTGGTGGAGGCGTCCGCGCTGGTGGTGCCATCCATCGCGGTGGAGGCGGCGGCATCCATCGTGGTGGTGGCGGCGGTGGTGGAATGCGTGCGCATGGCGGAGGCGGCGGTGGAGGCCGTGGCGGCGGCGGTCGCGGCGGCGGCCGGCGCTCCGACATCCGGCTCAAACACGACATCGTCTATCTTGGCCGGCTCGACGACGGCCTCAGCTTCTATCGCTTCAGCTACAACGGCAGCGGCACGGCCTATGTCGGCGTCATGGCACAGGACGTGCAGTCCGTGATGCCGCAGGCGGTTTTTGCCGGCCGGGACGGTTATCTCCGGGTGAACTATCAAAAACTCGGGCTGACCTTTGAAACCTACGACGCCTGGATCCGATCGGGGGCGCAAATTCCGGCCACGGTTCGGATTGCGCATTGACCGGCGGATGAGCCGCGCGACCATGAGTCCTTGATCGGGACGTCCGTCTTCGGTCGGGGCGTCCAAACTCTCAGGATGCTCTGGCCTGTGCCGGATTTTCGTTGGCCGTGGCGAGCGCAAGATTCGGCGCCGCGCTCAATTGCCCGTCCACGCCGAACACCCCGGCGATCCGGCCGATGCGTTCTCGGTCTTCGGCCGAATACTCGCCGCGCGCGCCCAAGACCTGCATGATCAAGTTGAATGCCCTTTGCCGCACCTCCGGGTCGTCCGGAAGCATCGAGGGGATTGCCTGCAAAGCCGCTTCCGCGTCGATCAGCAACATATAGAACTGCTCGCGCACGATGGCCTTGAATTGCGACAACGGCACATCGCTTTGCGCGTCGCGGATGCGGCGCACCGTCTCGAACCCACGTTCGTCGATTGCGGCGCGACCCATGCCGGCGAACAGTAGGCCCCGGATAACGGCTTCGCGCAGACCACCCGCTGTAATCTTCGACTTCAGTTCCGCGATCCGCTTCGCCATGAGCTCGTGATGCAGTGGGCTCTTGGCCGCCTTGCGCAGCGGCAATGTCGCCGCCGGATCGACGCCCAAGGCCGCCTGCAGCACCGGCGAGCCGTAGACATTGGTGAAGACGCGCTCGGACCAGGCCTCGCTGGCGTCGCGCCAGGCATCGAGCGCGGCAACGATCTGCCGCGATATGTTCTCCTGCATCGCGACGAAGGGATTGCCTGCGGCCGCGGGCTTCCGGTTCTTGCGCACCTCTTCAGCCATCGCCGCGAGCGGCGCCATCATCGGATTGGCGTTGGAGAAGATTTCGTATTGCAAGCGCAACGGATGAAGCTGGCGGGTCATGTCCGCCGCCTGCGGCGTGACGCAGGCGCGCACGAAGGGCTGCATGAAGGTGCGGTAGAGCGCGAGATTGGTCTGCGACACGCGATCGGCAGCGGCGAAACGGTGCTCGTCGGCGATGTCATTGCCGCCGAGCGCGCGGATGTCGTCGAGCGTCCTTGCCTCGCAGCGCATCACCCAATCGCCGTGGGCGAGATCGGCATTGACCGTGTCACCGGTCTTCTTTTCGAACACCGCTTCGTAGAGGCCGGGCGGCAGCGTATCGATGAGATCGATATTGCTGGAGAACTCGTCGTGCTGCTTGCGCGCCACGCCACTGGAAACAAAGATGCCGAGGTGGCCGATGGTCTCGTGAATGGTGTAGACGATGGTCTGGCCGTAGCCACGGATCTCGTTGACATTCTCGTAGAGATCAAGAATCCAACCCAGCGCCTGCTGCGGCGGCGTGACGTTGTCGCCCTTGGAGCAGAACACCACGATCGGCGAGCGGATATTGCGGAGATCGACGGCTACGCCGTCCGAGGTCTTGATCTCGCCCGAAGTGAGACGATTTCCGACAAATAGCTCATCGACGATGAACTGAATCTCCTCGGCATTGAGATTGACGTGCCCGCCCCACCACTGCTCGAAGCCGAGATAGCGCGGGGCTTCGGTGTCGATCTTCGAATAGAGATTATACTGCTTGCTCCACAGCGTGTTTGCTGGATTCTGATTCTCGAAATTCTGCACCAGCCAGGCGCCGTCGAATTTGCCGTGGCCGAGATCGCCGGCGAAGGCGGTGAGCCAGCTTCCGCCAAGCAGGCCGCCGCTGTAACGCATCGGATATTTGCCGTGCACGCCCTGCCAATAGGCCAGCGGCGTGCCGGCGATGATGATCGGGCCGAACAATTCCGGGCGAATGGCGGCGAGCATCAT
>Ga0210398_10002055_pt1 | contig 19900 bp, 20 predicted proteins | sample IncBWC4OmetaG_FD_161047 | JGI IMG/M metagenome (GOLD analysis project Ga0210398, IMG submission 161047) | Forest soil microbial communities from Barre Woods Harvard Forest LTER site, Petersham, Massachusetts, United States - Inc-BW-C-4-O | ecosystem: Environmental > Terrestrial > Soil >...
CAGCGCCGAACCGAGAGAAGACATAAAAGCGGGCATCGCAGTCCAAGCAACGGTAAGGCAGCACGCCAATAGCTCTCAAGAGGTATCGTTCAACACTCCCGTGCCTGTGCGAACGAGACGTCTCCAAGCTCCTACAGTGAGGACAGGCCTGCTTGTTAAGTGTATGCATTTTAATTTACCTCCGCTCTACACAGCCCCGAGCGTGGAACGAAGCTCGCAAATCGTGCGGGATTACCTTTTGACGATTCAAGAGCTCGTGGTCTCGCGATTCTGCGTCTAAGTACTCGCAAGGCTTCGTATGCTACGCACAACGTGCTCAGTTCTTCGCTAGGCGGATAGCAATCTTGCAGTTCTAGTTCCCGCTTAAACATGGCTAACTCGACTTTTGGCACAAGTTGAGCCAACTTTTCAGGGTCGGTTTCGTTCACGGTTTTCAGAAAGATTTCTTCCCATAATACAAGTTTGATGTCGCTCATGGGCTACAAGCATAAGCGGGCGGTCATTTTGGAACTGTTCCCTTTTAGACAGTCGCGCTGGCACTACTGAAGAGTGAAGGCTACTGCTCTATCCGCGGGATTCGGGAGGAAAGGCCGCCGTTACAAAACAGCGGCCCGAGGCCGGAGTAGCTCTTCGTTGGGTTCTCGGCTGCACTCAAAAGCGAGACGACTTGTACGGATCGAAACGGTTCGTGTTCACTGTCAGAGGCTTGGTCAGTTCCAGTTTCTTGCTCTTGTTCAGACGCTTTGCTGGCGCTTTACCAACTTTCTTTGATGCCATCGTTCTCTCCTCTAATCGGAGCGTTCCCGCGGACCGTCGTGATCAACGGTGAAATGCCCCTTTGAGTCTTCGAATTATTGGACAGCAGGCAGTAATTCCCGGTGTACGGTTAGAGACTTGGTGGGTTGCAGCTTTTTGGCCTTCTTGAGGGACTTCGTGCTCTTTTTCTTCGATGCCATGGTTTTTCTCCTAGTTTCGGATCGCCCCCACGGGCGGTCACGATGCTTATATGCAATTCCCGAGCCAATGTAAACAACTAGGCTCGCCGCCGCTATCCCATTTTGAATCTTCCATGATCCCCGTGAACGAAGCCCAGCCGAGCGATTTTCGCTTTGAAATATTCACCTTTGATTGAAATATTCAACCGGCTTGTTCTTTGAAATCGCCCATGAAATTTCAGCCACATGACTGGTCTTCGCATCGGAACATCCGCGTTTACCGCAGCGGGCTGGGAAGGCGCTTTCTATCCATCTGGAATGAAACCGGCCGAATTTCTGTCGTACTACGCTACAAAGTTTCCGAGTGTCAGCAATCAGGAGTTGGGCCGCAGGCGACCTTCGGGAAGGAGTTTTCCTGCGCTACTTTGGGTTTTTGCCTGAATTGCTTGCGCTTTGAGTAGATTCCTCGGACGTTAACTGGTTCCACCTTACGACTCCAACAATGCAGCCCGCTATGGACCAAATGACTAGGCTAATTACCAGATGAGCTATCTCATCTCTAACAATGTCGACCCTGTCAAACACTTTTTGAGCAGACCTATCCATTCACTTAAAAGAGTCTTTCTTCCGCTTCCTGGGAGATCTTTCCTGTCAGCCTTGACGACTTCGGCTCGCTCGTAATCTAGCGGTCGGTTTCAGTCCGACCCATACATCTCTTCGATCGTAAACTTCAGACCATGATTAGTTATTCGAACTCCCCCTCGCGAGGGAACGGGATGCCCATTCAAGTGCGCGGCGTTCTAATTCACGCCATGTCCGGTACCGAGCTGTCCCGCGTGCGAACCGAATTCCGGCTCCGTCTTCCCGAGCGTATCAACAAGAGCCCACTCGAGTCGAGGGGGCCGACATTGTTATGCAATCATGTCCGCAAAAACCCGTCTTTGCCCAAAATGCCTATCCCTTCGGGTAGTTGGAATCCATGAGAATTCCCTTGCTCAAAACTGCGCAGGAGCCCGCCTCAAAGAGAACTGTTTTTGGGCAACGGCCCTTGCATAGGACACCGATGCAGGTGATCGTGTCGGGTAAATTCCGTATTGTCCAGCTTTCGAATTGCTTGTAAGGAGTGTGCTGGGCACGAGGGTGTACATATGAGCACCGCAGGATCAAGACCGTATCCGGACCCGGCGCTCCTAGCCGAGCTAATCCAGAAAATTCGTGTTTTAAGACTGCTCCTGAGTAAAATTCTCGAGCAGAGCCGCAACTCGAAAGTCGATTCTCGTTTGATTATGGCATCTGGCCTTCTCGATGGTGCCATCGACGAATTGTCTAAAGCGGAGTCAGAGCAGAAAGATTAACTCATCGATGCGGACGGACGATTGGTGCGATTCTTCCCGTTTCGTCGCTCGGTACAAATGCTGACTTCGGATGCGGTGTCTACGAATTGACGATTAAAGCATGGTTCTAGTATTACTAAATCCACGGAGTACATCCTACATACGCTCGAAAGCTCCGCTCTAACGTTTGCAGACCTTAGACCGCTGCTTTCTCTTGGTTGACGTCCCGAGCGCTGATAGCAACTCAAGGCTACCGTCGCTCCCACCGATGGCGAGGTGAGGAGGCTGCTGATGCGAAGGGCTACAATCGTAAGGCATAGACCCGCGGTCCAGATCAACAATGATTTCCGCGTTGATCTCGTCGAAGACGCGTTACTCAGCGCAATTGCGGACCTCCGGTGTCGCGTAGAGCGAACGGGGACCCGACGCGAAGTCTCGCAAGTCGTACTTGCGGGCGCTCACATTGACGAAGCGGTTGGCGTCTTGAGGACAATTCAGGCTGGACCGAGCGCATACGAGTTAGACGTCCGCGGATCAACAGCGCCTCGGACTCGTCGCGTTCGTCGTTTACTGCTGCGAGCGGGACATCCACACCCGGTGCGCGCCGTCAGCGCCTAACTCGTTCCTTCCCATTCGCTGCGTCCGCCACTGCGGATGAGACCGTGCAGCCGCCGACGTCGTGCACTCAGGTTTCGACTCGCTAGAGCAACGATCCATCACCGACGCCGAGCATCGAAATGTCGGTGAAGCATGGCCACACTGTCCCCTCGATAGAAACCCTTGAAAAGTTTGCACGGGCATTCGGAGTTCCGATGTACGCACTCTTCTACGATCGTTAACAGCCTCCAGCCCGGGAACGTCCGAGGATGGGTGACGATGGTTGGGGCGGTTCTGGCCGTGACGCCCACACGCCAGGCGAGTTTCGCGAGCTACTATGGAAATTGAGTAGGGCCGATCAGAAGCTGCTTTTGTTCATGGTTCAGAAAATGTCGCAAAGGAAGATGCGGGCCGTCGATTAACGCCACAGTGGTCAGGTTGCGTATCATTTGGTTTGATCATGCGGTCAATACGAATAGCCGCGACTCGGCCGACCGGCTAAGACTCTCGAAAGTCGTCGGCGCAATAATGGCCACCGCGCCTGTGGCGCGCGCTCGTTCGGAGCCGAGTGACACGATAACGCACTTAAAGTAGCCAGAAGCGTATGGTCCGCGCTATCCTCTTGAACGCCGCGAACCCCGTCAGCATTCCAAAGCGAAACAAGTCTGTCCCAGCGAATGACCCCTTTGAACGATTGCCCATGCGGCGTATGATTCCCGCAAATGAGCTTACCAAGCGCCGCTTCATGGCATCCGATGCTCCCGGCCTCACAGAATCCGCCTCTACCCATAAGAAACCGATCGAATTCAGAACTCGCGTACAAATTCGGTGAATGGCTTGTTGCTCAAAGATTTTCTAGGAGCGCTTATGAGGCATACACGAAAGTAGCCTTTGCGTTCTGCCACTTCTTTGGCCAACGACACGTGAGCACAACAAATCACCTAGATGTGCGGTTTTTCTTGATCGATTTGATGAAGAGAGATCTCACGGTGGATGGCTATAACCGTCATCTCTACGCTCTTCGAAGGTTCTTCGACTTTCTGTACATGGGTGGCGTCGTAGACAGCGTCGCTCCTCGACTCGTCCGTGGCAGAAGACGGGACCGCCGATTACCCGCGGTCGTGTCAGTCAGGGATGTCGGTCGGCTCGTGAATGCGGCCGGGACACTCCGGAACCAAACCATGATCGAGCTTCTGTATGCAACGGGCTGTCGCGTCGGAGAACTGGTTCGGATTCGGGTGGAGGACGTGGATCAGGCACGGAGAACGATTCGTGTCGTGGGTAAGGGAAAGGAGCGAACGGTTTTCTTCGGCTCGCGCGCTGCCGGGCTGTTGAGGAATCACCTGAGAGGTCGGCGCAAAGGCCCGTTGTTTCTGCCCGAACTCCTAAAGCAGACCGGGTGCATTCATGCGCACAACGGGGTCTGGCGACTGCACTGGCGAGACTATTCGGGCGGGACCGTGCACGCACACAAGACTTCGACATATCTCGGAATCAACTTAACCTTGCGGCAAGCGAAGATGCGTGCCAGGCAGCTCGTGCCAAAATCAAAGTTCGTTTGTCCGCCTCAATACCGACACCTGCAAACTCAAGCTGTGGCAAGAGTGATTCGATATGCCGCGCTGCGGAGCGGACTCGCTAGGATCACACCGCACATGATTCGGCATTCCTTTGCAACGCATCTGCTCCAGGCGGGAGCGGATATTCGGCACATTCAGGGTCTACTGGGGCACACGTCCCTCACGACAACTCAGGTTTACACGCGCGTCGCTAACACTGAACTGGCAAAGGTTCACCGCCGCTTTCACCCAAGGAGTTAGCATGTCCCGGCACCGACCAAAAGTTCCCCTAGCTTCGAGGACCGGCCATCATCGATCCGCGGCAGCTGGAGACGAGGATATATTTCTGCAACCGTGGTATATGCCGAAACCTGTTTCATTGCAGATGCGCAAGATTCTGCCCAGCGTACATCTAGCAAAGATGCGCTACTACTTCGATGACCATGGGTGCTTGAGATGCGAAAGGCGAGACATTCTGTACGGCAGTAATGGCATGTGTGAAAACTGCTCCGTTATTGTGCGAGGCCGGCTCGCTAATTGCCTAAAAAAACGACTCAAGCATGTGGGAGTAATCGAGGACCTTTCTGCGGGTCTGGAAGATTGTGTGTCCAGCGCACGTCAGATCATCGGTGGGCGGCGGGTTCGGAAGCGCAACTAGGATGTTCGCAACAGCTCGTGCAACCGAACTCGCGTGCGCAAAATTGCCTTCGCGTACAATTGCGACACGCGTGATTCACCAATCCCCATTGCGTCACCGACTTTCTTCATCGTCAATTCTTCATAGTGATACAGAACAAGCACTTGTCGCTCTTGCTGTGGCAACTCACCGACCGCTTTGGTCATCAGGACGAATATCTCAGATTGAAGGGTCTGACGGAACGCATCGTTGTCCTGTCCAACTCGATCTGCCAGCACATCGGCGCTCAAACCGTCCAGGCTGCCAATCGTTTGCAAGCTTACTAACTCCAGAGCACGCAGGTCTCCGAGAAGGTGTTGCAAGATGTCCAGCGTGACGCCTAGTTCGGCGGCAATCTCCGACTCCGTGGGCTCGCGGCCGAATCGAATCTTGCACTCCGAAACCGCGCATTCGATTCGTCGCGCTTTACGGCGGAGGCCGCGCGTGCCCCAATCAACGGCTCGGAGGCTGTCGAGAATCGCGCCGCGAATGCGGAACGCGGCATAGTGGTGCAGCCGAACGTTCTTGTTGGGATCGTATTTATTCACGGCTTCGAGAAGCCCGAGAATCCCAGCATGCACCAGGTCTTCCAGAAGTACTTGGGGCGGCACGCGAGCGTGAATGCACCGTGCGATATAACGGACTTGCGGCAGCTGCTCCAGAATGACCTTCTCGCGCTGGGTTTCATCGAACGAAGTTGGCCCGCGACTCACGTGTTGACCCATTTCAATCCTTGCTCTCTACAAGTTGCGGACCGGGACAGTCAGCAACCGCGCGCATTTCATATCCAATTCCCCGCACGGTATGAATTAGCTTGCGGTCTAGAGGTCCATTGATCTTATTTCGCAGATAGTTCACGTAAACGTCTACCACGTTAGTTAGCGTGTCAAAAGGCAACTTCCACACTTGATTGAGAATCTGCGCTCGGGTAACGCGCTTTCCAGCATTACGCATGAAAAATTCTAGAAGTCCGAATTCCTTTGGCGTTAACTCGATCACGCGCCCGGCGCGCTTCACTGAGTGTTCTACGCGGTTCAACTCCAAATCGTCCAACCACAACACCGTGTCCGCGGAACCCGCGACCCTGCGCAGCAATGCGCGCACCCTCGCTGACAACTCTGAAAATAAGAACGGCTTCAAAAGCAAATCATCTGCACCGAGATCCAGAAGTTGAGCGCACTCTTCCGCACGATTCTGGCTGGATAGAATTAGGATGGGGAGCTGACTTCGTTTGGCCCGGACGAATCGCAGGACTTGCGTGCCCTGGCCTCGCTCGATATCTAAGTCAAGGATCGCCAGGTCGTAATGGCGCCGTTCGATCCAGTATTTCGCGTCGTCACCGTCGTCCGTAAGATCCACATCGTAGTGTTCACGGTCAAAACTTTCCTGCAGAAATGTCGCGAGGGCGGGATCGTTCTCGGCGACCAAAAGACGCATGAGTACTCCAGAGAAAGGGGGAGAACTGCGACAAACTTAGAAGGGAGCTAGACTCTAGAGAAAACAAGCGAACGTGTCAAAGCAAATCGCCACGACGGCTTAAAGTATTCTTGAAGGTTAACAGTACTGTGATGATTCGGAACGATTATCCTCAAACCGCTACGACTGTGTGCCGGTTAGCAACATCGGATGCCCGATTAGTCGTCGCGATTATGCATTCTTGGCATTCGCCCGTAGCGTCCGAGGCTGCACATGCTGGGTAGAAAGACGTGGATGTTTGTTCGCCCAATTCGGAAAGCACTGTGGTAACTCCGATCGACTCGTATACAGCAATGCTCTTACGTGATGGCGTCTCCGATTCAAGTCGTCTAGAAGGCAACGGAGCGCCTTCGCATCGCGCTGATACCATTCAGGAGGCAATTCATCCGCAAGATGATCGAGCAATTGTATGCCGGCGCCATTTTCAAGAATCTGAATCGAGGTCTCAAAAGCATCGATTCCCCGAACCGTTTCATAGGCAGATGGACGTGGGGAGAGCCCGCCTTTCGGGAGGTTCGGGAAGTTCCATTCGATGCCGTTGAAGCAGTACCCGTTGTCGATCATCGTAAGAGAATAGTCATCTGCGCTATTGGCGCGTGTGAACATGACTTGGCGACAGTCGCTATTGCCAGTCCATTTGTCGAACACAAGCATCGGGACAAATTCAGCGTTGTTTATGATCCGGTGGGGTGGACAATCCGGCAGAAAACTCTGGATTGCGACGGGAACGCGTATACCATATGGTCCGACTTCAGAAGGAAGACGAGAGCCAAAACAGGATCCCGGACTACAGGAAACATTTCCTCGCCCGATCTGGATTGTGAGATCGTCGGCATGCTTGGTGAGAAGTTCGGTCACGTCCACGATAGCGCTTCCACTGATCGGTAGACCTAAACGATTCGCCAGAACTGCTGCCAACAATTCGTTTGCAAGTATTCTCGTTCCTTGCGGATTGTTTTGAAATTTCACGACATAGTATTCTCCATCCGAACAGCGCAACAAATGCGCTTGAGAGCCGCCTCGCATGCGACGAACATACTCCACTGCTACAACCCTGGTAATCATAGGGCTCCTTTCCGAGCACACTCTTAGGCACGTTAAGTACCGGAAGAGCGGCACGGCTGCGTTACTTGTCGATTGAATCTAGGTGCGGAGGTGCGGACGGCGGAGGCAGTGGCTCCCGCTTGTGGACGACTTGTTTCTTGACCGACGTTTTCGGCGGGTCGTTGGGCCGTCGTCTGACGAGTAACGGAGGTCGAAGGAAGTTGCCTTGGTTCGGCTTCGTGCGATTGTTCAACTTCTTTCGCTGGCTCCCAGCTGGCGCTGGAACTTTAGCGACTAGTTTGTAATCTATATCGCGGGCTGGGTCAACACCAATATATACTGTTGGGTAACTACCAGTAGTGTTACGACGCCGAATGCGTATTCTTAGTAAGCCCACGCCAAGACTCGCTCGCTCCTGTTGCTAGGGTGTCTTGTACCAAAGCAAAACATTTCTGCGCGTTTTCATGCAAATCCTCTTTTTCCTTCCCGTATCGGCACACTGAGAATCCACATTGGAACGTTCCACCCCCAGAGAGTCTTAGTAAGCCCATTCTAATGTGCCGAACCGAATTGGTGTTTCAAGTGCATATGTCGGTCCTCGTCGCACAAAGAAAAACGGAGTTAACCAATGACGTAGATCGAACACACGCTGCCCACACAGATCGATCATCGTGACGACCCGCGAGCCGGTGGGTTCGACTGCGATCGGGCACATTATTTTTGAACTGACTGGTTGACGGACACGGAGGAATAAGAAAATGCGTACCGCACTGCAAGCCTCGTTGGTGATCTTGATGGCGATGAGTACCGCAAGGGTCGCACCGGCCCAAGCGATCCAGCGCACCCCGATAACCCATGCACAGCAATGGCCTGCGATCGACAGCCCAGGTGCACCACCCGCGACAATTCAGGAGGCGATAGACCGAATCATTGCACGTGAACAGCGCGAAGTTGAGGTCATCAACTCTTACCACCCGATCGTAGAATCCTACGTCCAGGTGTTTAATCCGAAGAAGACTGAGATTCCGATTCTAAAAGAGGATTATTACTATTTGGGGCAGGCAGATCTGTCGGGCGGCAAGCCCATGAGTTACCACTCGATGCTATCGCCGAGTGATCAGATTCCTAAGAAGGGGTTCACGGAGCAGAATTTCAGGCCGCTGGGTTTTATTCGGATGGCCTACATCGATCGAAAAGGTTTTGACCGGCAGCACTACAGCTTCAATTACGTGGGGCAAGAGTTCTTGGGCGAGATTCGATGTGTTGCCTTTGATGTGAAGCCTCTTCCAAACTCCGGTAATGGAAGATTCTTTGGCCGGATTTGGGCGGAGGATAAAACCTACGCCGTAGTGCGGTTCAATGGCATCTACCTTCCCGTTCACGAAAAAGCGGGCTGGGGCTCGCATTTTGACAGTTGGCGGCTGAATGTTCAGCCCGACCTTTGGCTTCCGGCGTACGCTTTCGCGGAAGAAACAGATCTCAAGATTCACAAGGTGGAAATCAAGTACCTCAATGACAACGAACGGCTCCGCTTCAAAGCGCAGACGCGATTTTGGGGATACAACCTCAAAGAATTCGGTCACGAACAAGTATTCAGCAGCCTGACGGTCGAAGGATCAACTGAAATAGACGACAAGACTGCGGAGGCCTTGGATCACGACCAATCTCCTTTGGGGGCACAGCGACAGTGGCAGAGCCAGGCTGAAAATAATGTCCTTACCGCACTTGAGCGCACGGGCATGCTCGCGCGAGTCGGAGAAGTGGACAAGACTCTTAATACCGTAGTCAACAATCTAGAGGTCACAAACAAACTCGACATAGAACCTCCGGTGCATTGCCGTGTGCTCACGACCGCAACGTTCGACATTTTCGTGATGGGGCACGTGATCCTGATCAGTCGCGGGTTGCTCGATGTTCTTCCCGACGAAGCCACACTTGCCACCTTGCTGGCGCAGGGTTTGGGGGAAATCATGGCGTCACTACCCTCTGCCGAACGATATGCGTTTTATGACATCGCACAACTGCCGCCCCTCGATGCCCTGAAGCGGTTCTCGTTCAAGATGGACAACCGAGAGCGCCAAGCAAGTAGCGAGAAGGCATTGGCTATCCTACAAAACTCGCCCTATAAAGATCGGCTGGCGAGCGCTGGGCTCTTCTTAAAACAGTTTGAACAGGATTCGCGGAATCTGCGTGCGTTGGTTTCTCCGCACCTTGGAGATCGCGTCTATGTCGCGTCGCAACTGACAAGCGCCGCACCGCCCTTACAACCCAAAAACGTGAATCAGATCGCCGCTCTTCCTCTGGGGACTCGTATCAAACTCAACCCTTGGACGGACGCGGTGGAACTGACTAGGACAACCACCTCGGCACTCGTGTCGGCACAGGAGAAGATGCCGTTCGAAGTGACACCGTTCGCGCCGTACTTGGTGCGCTACACAGCTCAGAATTCTTCCGAGCCCCCGCCAACGGTTGCCCATCAAGAAACCGGGTATCTATCACCCAACAAGTAGCCGCGGGCCGAAAGCGGACATCACCTTCGGCCTCAAATATCCACATTATCGGAACCCTCTGCTCAACGTACTGGACTGCGAAGCTTCACCCCTTCCTTCGCGGTTGCATGCGGGCTTCGACGAGCACGATTACTCGCTAAGGGGCCGTAAGCCGTCAGGAGGAGTTGATGAGATTCGATTTAGTTTCAAAGCTCATGCTGATCCTGTCGATGTGGGCGGCACCCGCCGTGGCCCAAGATGTGCAAGAACTAATTGCAAATACAAATCCTCCGCCGCGAATCTTTATAGACTCTGACATCGGGGTCCGCGCGCAACTGGGTTTCATACCGCCATCGAGGGACTTTGGGGCATCCTTTGAGTACCCTTTGTGGCAAAGGCTAGAGATCCAAGGTGCGGGCTCGTTTTCACCCGATCACAAACAAATTACACATGACGGCCATTCCTTCTCACTGACCGGTACGGCGATTGTGTGGCCTTCATGGCGCGTGGGGGTGCTCGGCGAGGTAGGCTGGGGTCGCTTATACACTTCACAGTTCACCGAAGAAGGCACCGCACCCACGATCGGCGTTGTGATCCGGACTCGCTATGAATATCCAGGAAGGTTGTACTTCCGCTATTCGTTCCCTACGGGTTGCGTATGGGCGACGCCTTCAAATCCTTGTCGGCTGCAATCTAAGCGACTGCAAGGCCCTACGATTCGGCAGGAATTCCAGGTTCTACCTCACGTTCGGTGGGGGGCAGAGGCGGGAATCTACCATTTTTGCGCTCAGAGCAATGAAGACCAACCATCGATCCCGCGCTCCTGTCACTGGGGAGCCACGGAAATGCTGTTCGTGCGATTCCAATTTCCGGCTGCGCAACGGGACGCAGCCTACTGATTGCATTGCCGGCGCCAAATGCAGCATCGAATAAGCACCGTTCGGATTGGATCCAGGAATCGTTGTTGAGGCCAATAAGATGCAGCATCTCGGCACTGTTTGCCGACGCCGCGACACCGAATTCTAGTCGGTCACATCACTCAATTTCTTCTATCACTCGTTGCGTGAAGCGCGGCAGTTCTTACTTTCAAAGGAGTCGCTTCGATGACGAATGATCTAAGACCCGGAGACGTGGTCCAACTGAAGTCGGGAGGTCCCAATATGAGCGTTGCCCGAATTGAGGATCAAGACGGTGTCTTGAGCGCAAAGTGCCACTGGCTCGAAGGCAATAAAAAACAAACGCGCATGTTTCCAATAGACCTGTTGACACACACCAACTGAACTCGCGAGGTTCTGGCTTTGCGCCGCTGTGGCGCAATAGGCCGCGTCGGGAGCAGCACGGATTGGCTGGCCAGTACACGATTGGCTCGAATGCGTAAGAATACGGATTGATTCGATAATGGAGCGCCCCCATGATTAGAGCAATGGTTAAGTGTGTACGACTATGATAATTCTGATAGTGAGTATCACGCATCGCCGCAGCATCTCGAGATGTCACGTATGATCCATCACAGAGAACCGTCACATCACTTTCGGGAGCCGTACTTGTCCGAATACTTGCTGGGACTGCCGAAGTCGCGTCCACAATTTCGGAGTTGGATCTTCGTCGCCATTGCTGCCGGGACTCTCCTCGCATTTGTGCTGTTTGCGATTTCGAATTTGATCTCTTGAAACGAAGCCGTCACGTCGGTCGAATCAGCTCGACTAGCGTTTAACAGACCTCTTTGATTTCCTCTTCTCGGATTCTATTGAGGAACGGCAATGCGTGTGCGCGAGATGCGTGGAACTCTGTCACGTGGAGAGCGGTTTTGCCGCGCTTGGACGGCCGACCAATGGGTTGGAGGTGAATCGGCGCAAAATATCTGCCCAAAGCGATCCGCGCCACTCATTTCATTGACGATTCAATCGCGGTGCGCTTGGTCGAAACCACTCATCTAGGCTTTAGGTTCGCCGAGGACGTCTGAAGCAGAGACAAAGCGCTGTCCCGAATGTCTCTTACGATCCTAGACAATTGGCGGCGTGCGACGTTCCATCTCCGAATGTCGTCATCCGTTGCTACTCGAAGGAAATCTCCTGTGACGTGGTCGAAGACTAAGGCGTTCTCGTCCTCATGAATTGATAGTCCAGTTGTGCGGGGCAATCGGAAACCGATATAAAAACTCAGGCTACTTTCAATGGAATATTGCAGTCTGCCAACAGCTTTGCGGCATGGAATGATCGTTTCATCCGGTTCGGGCGAATTCAGGCCCAGCTTGTAAGCGTGTGCGGTAAGTTGATAGGCAACTCGGGTTGTAGGCCGATTGTTTACGAAGTGGCAGCACCCCCAGACACAGAAGCGTAGATCATCCGGCATTGTATCTTTCTCCGCTGCAAAGACGCCCAAGCACGAATTGGTGAACGGAAGCCCGCGAATTGTGAGTGTTGGTAAGGCCTAAATCTTTTAATACAGCCGACGCTAATGGTCAATCCGTGTTAGTCCGGACCTGATGCGTAGTGATTCTACGTAGGCTCGGGAGCGACAGGAGATTCGCGGAACACTTAATCAGTTACTCAGTCTCTACGGATGATTGCGCGGAGTTGGAAACTGCGCACCCAGCCGCCCCATCAACTCGACGGCAATATCAATCGCATCGTGGAACGCGTTCTCACATGCGGCCGACGGTCGGCGATCCAGCCCCGCCAACCGCCCCACTAAGAACATTCCCGGGCAGCGGAAGAGTCACAAGTTGCCTCAGTTCGGCGCGAGTCCTGTGCCTTGTTCTTTTTTCGGCAATTTGACCCGCGTAAACCAGAAACCATTGAGACTTATTACCATCTGGTTCCAATCGTCCCAGTTCGCGGGCTTTCGGAGATAACAGGTTGCCATCAGATTATGGCTGCTCACTACATCGGACGCTTCTTCGGAACTTGCCAGAACAATCATGGGGATCGGTTGCAGATGTGGGTTTGCCTTGACGCGCGCTAGAACCTCACGGCCATGTACTTTTGGCAGATTTAGGTGCAGCAAGATGACGTCTGGGCGAGGTGTATCAAGATAGCGTCCTTGGTATCTCAGAAACTCCATTGCCTCAGCGCCGTCAGTAACGATGTGAACGCGCGCAGTCGGATTGATTTCACGCATGATTTCACGCATCAGCCGGATGTCACCCTCGTTGTCTTCAACTAGCAGAATATTAATTGGCACTGGATTTCTCCTCAGCGGTTGTGCAGTTACGTCATGGGTTGCACGACGGGAGAAACACCCGTGAAAGAGGGATGGTTTTTGAAGGGGATTTCATTGTGACGCGTGTGCTTACGAAGTCAAGAATAGTAAGTGACAACGGTCCAATCTCGCCATCGGTATCACGCGGAGTGAGGGCGCTTCACGACCAGGGGAGGGGCCAGGGCGCACAGTTTTTGGTGGGGAGTTGCAAAGCAACACGCGCTGAAGAGTGGCGCCTACATTCCACGCCGATTGCAAGCGATGGTACCAGGGTATTTCAAACTAGAAGAGCACCGAACATTCGCGTCTGTGTGGCGCGTTCCGCTCCCCGCCCCTCTCGGCATCTGGCTCCCCTAACAGGGCACGTCTCGGAATGGATTTTCTTAGGACCTGTGTGAAAGCGCGTTGAAGCTGGGAGTTCGAGCGGATCGCCCACGTTGTCTCTATCCGTATTGACCGCACGGTCGAACCAATCATGCCGACGTGTGGTGAGGGTCATTTTGATTATCCGAGATCGTCGACACTCCCTTACACCTCTCGTCGGTTGGCGACAGGTGACGAAGGCAGGGTTGGGCGTTGTGGATAATGCGGACGCTGTTCGCGATTATGGCGGCAAGGTACTAGATCAACTTATCGTAAATGAAGCGTGCCTCCCACCAAACGGTGCGACGCCCTGCTCGATTACCTCAGCGACGCTAGATATAACAGTGAACGGATTAAATAAATTGAGAATACCCGCCGTGAAAGGCGCGTTCAAAATGGGACCCTTTCCTTCCCGAATTGAAACGAAGGAACCCCCACCGAAAAAAACTTCTTCCGGACGCGTGAGGCAACACGATTTGCCACGGCGCTTGAAATCAATGATTTAGCCCGAAGCGACCATTCACAATTCAGCATTTGACTACTTTACTGACTTTGGCACAAATTTTGCACAGTTTCCTTCTTGCGCGAGCTATTTCGAAGTCCCCCACCGAAGATTTGGTTTTGGGACCAAAGTCGACAGCACGCGACCGGAACACTTTTTTCCAAAATTGCTGAGCCTTGCGAGTTCGCTGACGATCGGGCTCTCGGTGATCGAGGCTTTTGTCGGCAAGAGTCTACGGGATTCGTACTTGCCATTTCCTCAGGCTGGCGAACCAGTCGCGGAACGTCCTTCACCGCGGCATTGGATAGGAGAAATACATGCGTAAGCTGACGGTTCGTCTTTTCTGGGTGCTGGCACTGCTGGCGATGGGCGTGATTAGCGGCTGCGGCCGGGAACAAACTCCTGCGGTGCCGCCCGTGGTGGTGAGCACTGCGCCGCTGGACGCGGCGACCGGCGTTTCTTTCACCCCAGTGATTAGCGCGATGTTCAACGAAACGATGAACCCTGCGACCATCACTTCCAGCACGTTCACTTTAGCCGCGTCCGGCGGAATTCGGGTCGCCGGCACGATCGTCTACTCAGGACTCACAGCAACTTTTACACCTACCCTGCCTTTGGCTCCCAGCACTGTGTACACAGCGATGATTTGGACGGGGGCGCGAAGTGATTTAGGGCTCGCGTTGGCCGCCAACTATACGTGGAGCTTCATGACGGGGTTTGCGCCGGTCGTGACCTCCACCATTCCTGCGAACGGCGCGACCAATGTGCCATTGAACCAGAAGATCATTGCTACCTTTAACCAGCCGATGAACCCGGCGACGATCACTGCTGCCGGAACGTTCACGGTGACGGTGACGGGCGGAACTGCCGTTGCGGGAACCTTCTCGTACGTGGCAGGCGCAAACACCGCGATTTTTAGTCCCACAGCAAACCTCGCGGCGAGCACGCTTTATACAGCGACGATCACGACTGCTGCGCAAAGTGCCGGCGGCATCCCGCTGGCGGCTAATCACATGTGGAGTTTCAGCACCGGCGTCACCGCCAACAGCACCGCACCTACGGTGATTGTCACCGTCCCGATAGCAGATGCGATGGGAGTCCCGACGAACACGAGCGTTACCGCGACCTTCAGCAAGGCGATGGATCCAACCACCATCACGGCGACTGGAACGTTCACGCTGGCAGTATTCGGAGCTGGCGGCGCCGCGGTGCCGGGAACGGTTCAGTATGCCGGAACGATCGCTACGTTCACGCCGACTAGCGCGCTGACTGCCGCGACCGAATATACCGCGACGATCACGACGGCGGCGAAGGACCTCACCGGAAACTCCCTGGCGGCTAACTCTGTTTGGAGCTTCACGACTGGAGCGGGTCCCAGCATTGCCGCGCCGACCATCACTCTCACAAATCCTGCAGACATGGACATGGGCGTGACGCTGAACACGGCGGTGAACGCCACGTTCAGCGAAGCGATGAATCCCACCACTGTGGAGGCGCCGGGAACGTTCACCCTGGCTGTGAGCGGAGTTGGAGGGGCGCAAGTGACCGGAACCGTGACTTACGACATGAATAGCGACGTCGCCACGTTCACGCCGCTCGCGAATCTTGCAGCCACTACGAACTACACCGCGACGATCAGCAACGCCGCGACGGACGTATCCGGCAACCCACTGGTTGCCGGAACTACGCCTAATCCGTGGACCTTTATGACCGGAACAGCGCTCGGACAGCTAGCGCCCGACCTGGGAACGGCCGCGTCCTTCGGCTCGTTGGGGGGCAATGCGGGCATCACCAACCAAGGAATCAACACCGTGATTAACGGAGACATCGGCACAACCGCCGCGTCCACGCTGGTAACCGGCTTCCATGATGCGGGTGTGGGGTGCACCTACACCGAAACAGGCAGCGACATGGGAATGGTGAACGGAAACATAGACACGGCACCGCCGCCGCCGAATGGCACGTGTCTGCAAGAAGGCACGGCCGCCACGTTTGTGATTGCGCAACAGGCTGCGTTGGATGCGAACGCGGCGTACCTCGATCTCACTCCTGCCTCACGCCCGGGCGGCACCGATCCTGGCGCAGGGCAACTGGGCGGGCTCACTCTGGGGCCCGGCACATACCAGGCAGCACTCGGCTCGTTCCTGATCACGGGCACGGACCTGACTCTGGATGCGCAAGGAAATGCAAATGCTGTGTGGGTGTTTCAGATGGCCAGCACTTTGACGGTGGGTGGCCCTGGAGCTCCGCGCAACGTGATTCTAATTAACGGCGCGCTGGCCAAGAACGTGTTTTGGCAAGTGGGCAGTGCGGCCACGATTAATGCGGCAGGCGGAGGAACGATGGCGGGCACGATCATCGCTTCGCAGGGCGTCACCTTCTCCACTCCTGGCAATGCCACGGTCACCACACTGAACGGAAGAGCGTTGTCACTGAACGCGTCGGTGACGATGGTGAACACCGTCATCAACGTACCGGCACCGTAAACCGGAAGCGTTTCGCGATATGTGCGCGCGTGTTGGCGCGAACGCACATACGACGGCGACAAAGATGATGCGGAACAGAGTGAGTGGCGGCTCAGCGAGGGTCCGAGACCCGTCTCGCAGCGAGTAGTCAGCTTTTAGGGGGCAACAATGAATCGAGCAGCGCAGTTGATCTCAACGGCAGCGATAGCTCTTCTGCTGGTGCCAACGCTCTTGGCGGATGACACCACCAAGCCGAAAGCGAAAGGCGAGGACCAAGCTGCCACATCCAGCACCTTGCCGACGACGCCTACCGTGTTGAGCGCGCAGACACAGCCCTCGGCCGCATCAAGCGCCTCCAGCTTGCCAAGCAACGCGCAGCCCCAGCCGGACGCAGCACCTACGCTGTCCGTGAACTCTTCACTGATCGAACCAGCACCACTTGAAGGCAACGCCGAATCCCCAGGCGCGATGCATCGCTGGGATGACAGGGAAGAAGGCTACACGCCCAAGGTCGAATGGTTCCTAGGATATTCCTTCTGGCGCGCCACTCCCACTTCGAACGGCAATCGCATCGGCTACCTGCATGGAGGGAGCACGTCGGTCGCGTACAACTTCAACAGGTATGTGGGTTTCGTCGCGGATTTCGCGGGATTTGACAACAGCAAGCTGACGCTGTTTGGTCCTGCAGGCGGCGAGACGCTGGATGCCGCCGGAAGTGTGTACACGTTCATGGTGGGCCCGCGCTTGTCTTTCCGAAAATTCGAAAGGATCACGCCTTACGCTCAAGTGCTCGCCGGAGTGGTTCATGCAAGCTCGGTAACAATTTCCGGATGCACGGGGGATCCCAGCTGCACGCCTATCGGCTCCGATACTACGTTCGCGGCCATGGCTGGCGTGGGTTTCGACATCAATATCAGCCATCGGATCGCGCTGCGGCTGCTGGAAGCGGATTTTCTGCTCACTCATTTTCAGGATCCGATCTCGGCTACCGGCCTCTCGCGCGGATGGCAGGACAACACGCGACTTTCGACCGGAATCGTGTTCCGCTTCGGCGGAAACCCGTCACCACCGAGCGCGCCGCTCGGAGTCAGCTGCTCGGCAAATCCGGAAATGGTGTATGCCGGCTCCGGCGATTGGATTGAAGTGCGTGCCGACGCAAGCAATCCGGCGAATTATCCGTTGAATTATTTGTGGTCAGCAACCGAAGGCGGCCTCGATGGGAGCGGGCCGAACGTTCGCTGGAGTTCTGTCGACCGGCACCCCGGCACGTACACGATTTCGCTGCGTATTGAAAATGGCCGCAACGGCACGGCAAATTGCTCGGTAATTGTTCGCGTGGCTCCGCGGCCGAATCGCCCGCCAACTATCAGCTGCTCGGCAGACCACACCACGGTGACTGAGGGCGATAGAGTCGAGATCACTGCGACCGCGAGCGATCCGGACAATGATCCGCTTGCGTTCTCATGGAGCGCGAGTGGCGGGAGACTAGAAGGCACGGGGACCTCCGTGATGTTCCATACCCGTGATCTTCCGCCCGGCGCTTATACCGTTACCGGCCGTGTGGACGATGGCCGCAGCGGCACGGCGGATTGCAGCTTGAGCATTGCTGTTCAGGCTCCGGCACCACCTCCAGAAATCAAAGTGCTGGAAACGCGGCTCGCGCTGCACAGCGTCTATTTCCCGACTGCGCGCCCGACGGAAGCAAATCCCGAAGGCGGATTGCTCGAGAGCCAGCGGCAAGTGCTGCTGACTCTCGCTGCCGACTTCAGCCGCTACCTCACGTTCAAACCGGATGCTCATTTGATGCTGGTGGGTCACGCGGACCATCGGGGCGGCGTGGAATATAACCAGAAGCTCACAGAGCGGCGGGTGAATCGCACCAAGAGCTTCCTGTTGGAACACGGAGTTCCCAACGGGAGCATTGAGACACGGGCCGTGGGCGAGGAAGACAACCTGACTACGGACCAAGTGAAACAATTGGTAGACGAAAACCCGGACCTGAGCACGGAAGAGCGCGCCAGAATTGACAGCCATCTGCAGATCATCGTTTGGGCCAACAACCGTCGCGTGGACGTCTCTCTGAGCACGACGGGGCAACAGTCCGTGCGTCAATACCCATTCAATGCGAAGGATTCATTGGCCTTGCTGAGCGCCAAGGGCGGTGAAACCGAAAAACCGGCGAAGCGAGCCGTTAGAAAAAGGAACACTCACCCGTGAGCGAAACTTCAATGAGGGTCGGACGCCGACACTGGGGGCGCGCTCGTCGCGCCCAATTCTCCGGACGGAGAATACGCGCCAACAGTCTCATCGGACTCGAGCCTGGGCAGTAAGCTGCGATGACCAGCAGTACTAACCGAAATGCGAGCCCATCAGGATCCAACTCCTGGTGAGTCGCGTTATTGGACATATTCCCAGAAACACATGTTTGTGGGCGGGTGAAGTGCGAGATCCTCAGAATCGGAGGATCAATGACTTACAGGCCCGCCAGAAGTGGGGTTTCTGGGCAACAATCGCGAGATGGACGGCTCTTGTCTGGAGTTCGTGTCAGCCGCTAGTCGCGTCGTTCGGCAATCCACATGGTCAGTTAGCGCCGTAATCAGACTTCTGACGCCACTACGGCACATGATTTCATAACAATGTCGGCTCCTTAGACCCGGGTAGACTTTGGTTGTTGACGACCCAAGGCTCGGGAGAAAGGAGCCGAACATGATCATTATAGGCGTGGGTTACCACCCGAGCGATCAGTACATCGCGTTTGCCGATAGCGAGACGGGAGAGTGCGGCGAGCGGCGATTGAACCACGGCGATGGAGAAGCCGAGAAGTTTTATCGCGATCTGCAGCAGAGAGCAGTCAGCGTGCGCGTGGGGATGGAGGCCACCGGATATTCGCGCTGGTTCGAGCGGCTGCTGGCGGAACTCGATATGGAGCTGTGGATCGGCGATGCGGCGAAGATCAAAACCAAAAGAGTCCGCAAGCAGAAGACCGACCGCAACGATGCGCAATTGTTGCTTTGGCACCGGCATCGGCTGGTGCAGATGCGCACGCGGATCATGAACCAGCTACAGGCCCTGGCGATGAACGAAGGCAACCGCCGCAAGAAAAGGCTGTGGAGCGCCCAGGGGCGAGCCCAGGTGGAAAAACTTCCGTTGGCCAGGTGGGCCAGCCGGCGCCGGCAAGATTTGCTGGAGTTGCTGGACCGCATGACTCCAGCCATCGCAGAGCTAACGGCGGCGGTCGAGCAGGAAGCCAGGAAGCGGC
>Ga0210398_10002056_pt1 | contig 19896 bp, 13 predicted proteins | sample IncBWC4OmetaG_FD_161047 | JGI IMG/M metagenome (GOLD analysis project Ga0210398, IMG submission 161047) | Forest soil microbial communities from Barre Woods Harvard Forest LTER site, Petersham, Massachusetts, United States - Inc-BW-C-4-O | ecosystem: Environmental > Terrestrial > Soil >...
TGCCCGCTAATAAAGATTAGCGGCTCGTGCGAATGAATATACAGAAGACTTGAGATGCACAGCCTCAACGTGCATCAATTCAGTGTAACCCAAATTCATGCAATGTTAAAGTGTTGTCCCGGATCGGCAGGGCTATCGCATTTGGACGAGGAGGCTGGCGAGGAAGGACTTGTCACATCCGGCGCGGTTGATTTTGCCGCGCATTGACCCCTTTGCGGGATGGGTTCGGGCCATATTGAGAGAGAGGCGCCGGAATACGGCGAGATTGAGCGGAGCATGATCGGCGCGGGCTCGGGCGTGGTCCTCATCGAAGGCCACATCAAGCACCCAATGCAACTGCTTCTCGATGCTCCAATGCGTGCGTATGACGGCGAGGGCCTGCGCAGCGGACAACGGCTGCGACAGGACATAGAAGCGGCGGCTCGTTGTGACGATTCAGACTGTTTTGCATCAGATTCGCTGTCGTCGCGACTTCGAGAGCGCCGGCTGAAGGAAAGACCGCTCGCTTTGAGTCCACGGCTCAGGCGCTGCGGGGGTCACCCGTTCGTGACAAACGATCATCCCCGCCGCCGCCAAAAAGCCGCGCTTCGGCATAGACATAATCGGCGGCGCCGCTGCGAGCGAATAATTTGGCGCCCGAAGCAAGGGAGCCGCGAACAATAAATCGCCGCTGGCGAAGGACCTACAATGCAGCGCTGCCAGTAGTAGTCGTCGTCCCGGTATACGGATTGGTACCCGATATTGTGGGGTCGAAGGCGACCTGAGTCCCTTGAGTGGCTTGGGTGCCGGCATTGGTGCCGCTGCCGCTGCCGTCTCCGGAGCCGCCGAAGCCGCCTCCGCTCCCGCTCCCGCCACCGCTACCGCAGCCACAACCCTCTGCTTCGGCGGCCGAAAGATCGCCGGCATCCATGCGCCACAGATCGGCGCCGCTGGCCGACTCGTTTGCACTCGAAGATTCATCCATGACAAGCCCCTGTGGATTTGAGGATTTCAATCAGAACCTTGAATCTGCACTCAACTGTGGAGTTGGGCGAATGCCTTTTTCGGCCGCCCAACAACCCAAGCTTACTGATGTACGAGAAATATTCAAGTAGTTGTGGGTTGGCCGGACGTAAAAGCCGTTTACAGCGATGCTGAGATGGAGCGCACCAAAACCGGGTTACGGCGCCACGCGGCGAGCTTCGCCATGTCGACGGGGGCCGCACGAAAGCCTTGGCAGAACGGTGATTTCGTGCCGAACCGGGCGGCATCCCGTCCGCGGTGTGCCAGTGTTCGCGCGGATGGTCGCCGCCCGGCCCGGCTCATGCAGGGATGGTATACCCGCCTCGCGCTGCAATCGCCTTGTCGCTCGTCGAAACTGTGAAGCGGTCGCCCCGGCGGCAATGTTATCTGGTTACCGAACTGTCCGCAGCGTCTGCGTTGGCGAGAATGAAATCGACGTCGCTCGGATCGAAGGGCGGCATCTTGGCGATGCGAACGGCTTCATCGACGTGGCGGAGATCGCGCATGCCGATCAGAGCCGTTCCGATCCTGGGAACGCTCTTGGCGAGACGCAGCATCGCGCCGTGCGGCCCTAATGCGGGCGCCTTTGCGCGAAGCCTCTGGACCAGATCATCGTCGAAGCGTTGTTCCTGACCGACCGTTGCGCTGGTGAAGCAATAAAGTCCGAGCTGATGCGCCGCTTCGAGCGCAGAAACGAGTGTGCCTTTGATTTCCTGGCAGATGGTCGTGCGCGCGGTCGGGCTTAGCGCGTTAAATGGCATCTGCACGACTTTGAAGTGATGGTCAGCGCCGGCCGCGGAACGCGCGACATCCACCGTGCGGGCCAACGATATGTGCTTGGGATCGGACGGCGCCGAAGTCAAACCGTGCCAGGTCGCAAGCCCATAGCAACCTATTCGTCCTTCGGCGACGGCCTGCTCCAGCACTTCAAAGGTCCGACCGAGCGTCCGATAAAACTCCTCCCGGTCGAGAATCGTCAGGGCAATTTCGGGATTGTGAAGGTAATAAATGTCGATGTGTTTGACGCGGAGATTGTTGAAGCTCTGGTCTAATTGGTGGCGAATGAACTCGGACCGAATGCAATGGCGGCGATTGGCCTCCGCCTGGGTGAGTAAACGGTTGTCGATGTAGCGTTCTCTCACATATCGCCTAAAGGGCAGGGTGTTGCCGAAATCATGCGTGACAAACCCGCCTTTGGTACACAGCAGCACCAGCGAGCGATCAAGCTGTGCCGCCTCAAGCTGCTTGAGCGTACGTCCGATACATCGCTCGGCTTGCATTGCACGGTAGTTGATCGCTGTATCAATGACGTTAATGCCGTTTTTTACTGCGTGAATGATGGCATCGATATATTTGATGTCGGTCGCCTCACTGGTATCGCCCCGCCATGTTCCAATCCCGAAACGGCTCAGGGGGATTCCGCAAAATTCCCTGGTGCCGCTTTTGACCGTGTCGGCCTCACCGGCAAATATTTTGGCGAACTGCAGGCTGCAGGCCGATCGGTCGATGCGGCCCGCGGTTCGCGTGAACACATCTGGCGTGGTTGCTGAACAAGGGCGCGCAACGTGCAACGCGCTCTCGCGCTGTCGCCGCACGTGGCGAGCCAACGCGATCTCCTGCAGGCGGCGCTCATAGGAGGGCCGCGCCAACGGCGGAGGCATCGCCTCGATCAGGTCGGCCATCCAAAGCCCCGGTGGGGTTGGACGCCATCCCGCACGCTTAAGTTTCTGGTTGTCGGCCAGAGACCAAACGGGGCCGCGACCATAGGCCGGCAGATAATCGGACATTGCCCATCGCGCCAGCAGCGTCCGCGAGACCCGAACGATGTCCGGCACGCGCCCCGCGGCTTGCGATAGCGCCATAATAAGCCGCTCGGATGTCCACACTTCGTCGCCGGCGACATTATAGGCGTGCCCGATCGTGGACGAGTTTTGCAGCAGCACGGACACTGCCGCGGCCAGATCGCTCACCCATATGAGGTTAAAGGTGCATTCATCGTCCTGCCGCAGCAATATCGGGCCGCCGTCGAGAAGCCGGGATGGAAAGAACATGCTGCGCGAGCCGCCGCCTGCGGCCATGAACGAGCGCATTGGGGGAGCGGACTGATTATCCCATCGGCCGGTAACGAGCGCCGGACGAATTACGGTCCATGGCAATCCGGAGGCCCTCACGGCCTTCTCGCAGCCGCGTTTGCCCCTCATATAGTGTTGGTGCTTTGGCGCTCCCTTTCGCCCGGACGGAGACAATATCTCCTGGTGTTCGGCGAAAACTTGCGACGCGTCCTTCGGATAGATATCAACCGTGCTTGTCAGCAGCAGACGATTCGTCCTGCCGTCTACGGCCTGTAGCAGCTTCTCTACTTGATCCGGATTGTACGCGACGTTGTCGAAGACGACATCGAACTTGCGTCCCGCCAAATGCCGGCGCAGCTCGGCGCCGTCATTTCGATCAATCGGCAGCCACTCGACGCGCCTGCGGAGTTCATCCGGCGGCGGGTCAAGTGCAACGACGGTCAGGTCATGGCCGTCCCGCAGTAGTCGAGCCACAATCTCATAGCCGACAAAAAATCCGCCGCCGACCAACAGGGTTCCCATCAGGCGCTGACCTCGATGTATAATTGCCTGAAGGGGAGCGGCATGAGCGCATCCCAATAGGCGTCAAGTTGGATCGCTGGACCGATCAGCGCGTCCAGATTGCGCCAGCGCGACCAGGATTTCAGCAGATCGAGAGCGCGCTTCATGGTCGTCTGACTGGTCGCCCCAAGCGGCAGGCGGTGAAACGCCATATCCCGCGGAAGTTTCCTCGGACGGTGTGTGCTGCACCATCCCTTTATCTTGCCAAATATGGGATTGAACATCGATATCGGCTCGAAGCTGCTTGAAAAATCAACGATCACGTCCGGCCAGGAAGTCTTGCCTCTCCTTGCGTCATCGATGCACTTAAAAATGCCATGGACTGGAAGTTCCGGATCAGATTTGTTGGCCAAGCCGACAAGTAACACTTGCAAATGAGCATCTTCCAGCAGCCAGCCGAGTAGCGCAGCCTCAACCGACTCGCCGAAAATCCAAGCTGTCTTGAAACCATCTTCGAGGATCCGCTCCGACAGCTCAGTGAGTGCAGCGAGCGGATTGGCGAGAAGGGCGAAGTTCACCAAATCCGGTTCAACGGTCAGTAAGTGCTCTGGCGGTATTGAGTTGATGGCCGAGCCGTATCCGTCGCAATCCAGTCCAGGCGTTCGCGGCTTGCCGTCAATGCAAAAAGGGCAGGTTGGGCGACCGCACGGAACTCCCGCGACGGGCAGCACCTGGTCGCCGACTGCGAGACCCGGATGCAAGCTCTGGACGACTTCCAGAAGCGCGTTGTTGCCGATAATGCGCCGCTCGCTGGTCTTGCCGATTTCGCCGCGCAGCACCTCGGCTTCGAATCTGCCAAATGCCAGGCGCCGCGTCTTCAGGATAGGGGAGTACAGCTTGCCGACGGCCGCGGGGGAATGCAGCGCCAAGCTGGCAGGATCGCCTGGCCGCGCAACGAGCGACCATTGCCGCGTCGAGGCCTTTGCGGGCGCCTTGTGGCCATGGTGGGAGACGGCCTCTTGATCGTCATCGAGGTGTTTGCGTAACTGTCGTTCCAGATTATGGGCGGCTTTGTTGACAAATCGGGGAAATTCTTCGAGTGCGCGTGCGAGCTCTGAGAAGAATTGAATATCATCCGACGGCTCCCAGCCCAGATCTGACAGCAAAGCAGATGAGGCTATGAACGATGCATCAAGGTCGTCGGCCACCGGCAAGGGCGATCCAGATACCTCCCAGAGAGTATAAGGCACATATTTGAACGTGATGGGTCGCCGCAACGGCCTGGCCAATAGTCTGGCATGGCCCCGATAATTGAGCATGCTGCGACTGACAACATTGAGAACTGCGCCGAACGCCGCCTCCTTGCCGGCCACAGTGAGTGCTGCGCGCGCCAAATCGCGCACCGAGACGTGGCGATAGATTGTCATCTTCCGATCGGGAAGAACAATGAGCCCGCTATCCAGTATGCGATTGACGAACCACGCCGAATGCGCCCGAGGATCATTGACGCCCTCGATGAGTGCAGGACGAAGAATCGTCCACGCTTTCAGGTCGCGTCCGCCGAGGATCAATTCCCGCTCCGCAGCGCGCGCCTGACCGGCCATCGTGCTGTCGTCGCGCGCAACTCCATCAGCCAGAACGTTAAATTCCTCTGGTTGCCAGGGGCTAGGACGGAACACCGCTGGATAGACCTTGTAGCTCGAGATCAGGATCAGGTGCGCGGTCACACTGCCGAGCAATTGGATGAGCAGGCGGACGTCTTTCGCACTCGGCTGAAATGCAATTAGGACCCAATCTGCAGCCGCGGGCCGCCGTGCTTCGGTCGCCTGTGCCAGTATGTCGGCGCCATCGGCAGGCGCAAAGCTAGTGACTGCGCAACCGGCGGATTTGAAAACATTGGTGAGTTCGGCACCGAAAAATTCATCCTCACCGACATACAGAACTTCAACTGGGCGACTTGCCGCACTTGCAATCTCAAATTGCACTTCCGACATGACCAACCCGCTCTGCTACTGCACAACAGCCTTGCATCAGCAACACAACATCATCCTCGGGCGAGGGTGCATCGCCGGCTTAAAAAAATACGCATCGAGCGATCACCCTACGAGGGTATTTTTTAGATTATAAACGATAAAGTGGCAAGCTCATACCGAAGCGATGGCAGCCAGGTTGCGCGACCGAGTGCTTGATCGAGGTCCCCTGAAAGTGTGAGATTTAACTGCACAACCGAAGCGGCAGAGACGTGATGGCCAAAAGTCGCCGCCAGTCCAAGGTAGTCGAAGCCGGCGATGGCATACTGCGGCTTTTGCCGCCTGACTCGATCACGCGGCACAAAATCGATCTCGGCGATCTAACGCTCGACTACACCGCGACCGCCGGCACAATCCCGTTGTTCGACCGGGCGGGCGAACGCTCGGCTGCGATCTTCTACACCGCCTATGTGGCTGATGGGGTCGACAAGGCGAAGCGCCCGCTTACGTTCGTGTTCAACGGCGGCCCCGGAGCGGCGTCGGCGTTTCTCAATCTCTGCTTGGTCGGGCCGAAGATAGTCGAGCTGGGCGCAGAGAACCGCGACGGCGCGGTGATCCGGTTGCGCGATAACCCGAATACCTGGCTCGCATTCAGCGATTTGGTTCTGATTGATCCGGTGGGAACCGGTTGGAGCCGCCCAGCCAAGCCGGACGGCGGTGGCGCGTTTTGGGGAGTGGCCGGCGATGCCAGGTCAATAGCGAACGCAATCGCACGGTACGTGACCAAGAACAGGCGCATCGCGTCACCCAAATATCTCATTGGCGAAAGCTACGGCGGATTTCGTGCCGTCAAGTTGGCTCATGTCCTGCGAAGCGACCAAGGCCACATGATCTCGGGAATCGTGATGGTTTCGCCTCTGCTCGATCACACGAAGACGTTGATGGACCATCATGTCGCCTTGGGCGCCGCTTTGCGGCTACCATCACTGGTTGCCGCTGAGCTTGAACGCAGGGGAGCTCTTAGCGAGCAAAAACTTGCGGAGGCGGAGCGGTTCGCTCTGACGGAGTATCTAATTGCGCTGGTCGGCCCCCCGCTGCAAGGCGAGGCCGGCCGCGCATTTTACGCGCGCGTCGCGCAAATGACCGGGCTGCCCGAAGATGTCGTGAGCAGGTCGAGCGGCTTCATACGCGACGCCTACATCAAGAACCTTCGATCAGCCGAACGCAAAATTGTCAGTCCATATGACATAAGCTTCGCGGTGGATGATCCATTTCCTGAACAGCGGCAAGCCAGAGGTCCAGATCCGTTCGCCGACGGATTAATCCGTGCCTATGGCGGCGCATTTGCGGACTATGCACACAACGAGCTTGGCTTCAAAACCGATCTGACATATGTGCTGTTCTCGCCCGATATCGCTCGAAAGTGGGACTGGGGCGACGGCGCCGGGTCGACTCTATCCAGCGTCAGCGTGGATTTGCGAAACCTGCTCGCGCTCAGCCCCTCGTTCCGGTTGTTGATCGGGCATGGGTTAAGCGACCTCAAAATACCGTACGCCGTCAGTCGATACGTCCTCAATCATCTGCCGCAAATTGGAGGTCGTGACCGCACGCAGCTGCGTCTCTATCGAGGCGGACATATGTACTATCGCGACGCGGAGTCCCGCCGCGCCTTCACCGCCGACGCCAGAACCTTCTACGAGACCGCAAGCGCGATGCAGTCGTAGGCGTTGTTCAACCAGCTGAGGACTTTGCGCAGCATGAATTGCCCACGCCGTGCTGCCCGACCGGCCGCCACGGGTGGTTGCATTGACCTGGCTCATGACATCTTAGAAAGCGAGAACTGCTTGCGAATTTCGCTTTGGTCGGCCCGCGGCGGATCCGCGGCGCGGTCTGGTTTCAACCACTGCTTGATTTTGATAAGGCCTTATGCATGCTTAGGGCAGGAGAAAGGTGATGTGTCCTGCCGCTGCAGACTCACCTGGCAAGCCCGCCGTGGGAATAGGGTTCCGCCTTCCCATCGCAGGTTGGATTTGCGATAACCTAAATCTGTTTGATGTTCTGGAAATAACGGTCGACCATTACATCAACGGTGGGGACGGGACCCGGGCGATATTCAAGGATCTCGTCGGTCGAATTCCAATGGTCGCTCACAGCGTGGGACTTTCCATCGGCACCGATGCGCCGCTGGATGAAGCCTATCTGGAACAGGTCGCGCGCTCGATCAACGATCTCAAGATGCCCTCGTACAGCGAGCACTTGGCGTGGACCAAAACGCCCGAAATCGATTTGGCGAACCTGCTGCCCGTGCCGAAGACCGAGGCGGTCGCCGAGTCGATAATAGAGAAGGTAAGATTCGTTCAATCGTACGTTGGGGTGCCGTTTTCCCTCGAAAACATCTCATATCTTTTCGATTTTCCCGATTCGCAATTCACCGACGCAGAGTTTTTCAACCTCATTTCTCGAGCGACCGGCGTCGAGATGCTTCTCGACATCGAGAACCTCTACCTGAATTCTCTCAATCATCGGTTCGAGCCCAGGGAATTTCTCGACGCATTGCCGCCGGCAATAGTGACCGGAATTCACGTCGCCGGGGGACCCGTCGTGTGCCGGGACTATCTCACGCAACCTGTTTGGATAGACGCCCACAGTGATCAAGTTCCGCAGCCGGTTTTTGATCTGCTGGACGATGTCCTCGCCGAACACCGGCCTGCCACGGTCGTGCTCGAGCGGGACGAGGCATTGGAGAGGGTGGATGAGATTGCGCAGGACATAGAACGTATTCGCGCCCACGTCGACGGCTGGCAGGGTAAGGTTCGCACGTATGCAGGAGAGCAAGCTGCTAGATCGTCAAACTGAATTGCTGCGACATCTCACCGGCGCCGAGCTGCTTTTTGGCGGCGATGGATCGCCAGGGGCGCTGCAGGAGCCGGGCCGGCACGGCATCGGCAGTCCCGGCCTGCGGCTTGAAGCCGAAATGTCGTTTCGTAAGAGGATGGGCAAGATCGAAAAGATTCTCCCACTGACGTGCCAGCATCTGGGTCGCCAGCGTCCGCAGCTGTTCCGGCGCTTTGCCGTCGCTTGTCCTCCCAGATCGTATCGGCACTATGACGAAGCGCTATGCTTCTATGAATTCCTGCTCGACCATTGGCAAACTGTTTCACCAGATCCTCCATTCATCGTCGACATCGCGAGACTGGAAATGGCACTGGCGCGGACGCGGCTGTTTCGCGCCGGGCAGAATATGCGGCCTGCCGTGTCCACGGGGCCGTTGCGGAAAACGCCGCTGTTGCGCCTGGCCGATGGCGTGGAAGTCTTGCCGATGGATTACGATTTGCGGCCGTTGTTCGAAGACAGCGTGGCGGCCCGCGTGTCGGTGCAACGCAAGCATCATCTCCTGGTCGCGCCGGGTCTCAAGGTCGTGGAAATCCCGAACACGGCTGCCGGCGTCTTCGAACAACTTGAGGCATGGACCGCACTGGACTGCGTGCTGAAAGCCTTGGCACCGGACGGTGCCGCCGAAGCCTCGCTTCGTCCGTTTTTGGAGGCAGGCTTTCTGGAGATGGCCGCATGAAAATCGGCGTTATCGGGAAGTTCCCGCCGATCGAAGGCGGCGTCAGCACGCGGACCTTTTGGGCGGCGCACGGCCTGGCCAAGCTCGGCCACACAGTCCATGTGGTGACCAATGCGAAGGAAGTCGGCGCGCCGTTCCGGATGTACATGCGGGAGGAAGATTGGGCGCGCTGCGAGGCGCAATATGGCAGCGGCTCGGTGAAGGTACATTGGACCGACGGCTATGCCGGCCGCCAATGGCATATCCCGCACGGCCTGCCTTACGTCACCAAGCTGGCATCCATCGGGCTGGAGCTTGCGCAGTCGGGCGCGATCGATGTCATCCATTCCTATTATGCCGAGCCGTATTGCGTGGCCGGACACATCGTCGCCCAGGCGACGGGCTTGCCGCACGTGGTGCGGACGGCGGGCAGTGATGCCGGCCGGCTGTGGTCGCTGCCGCAATTCGCCGCGTGCTACAGCCATGTTTTCAAATCGGCCGCCGCTGTCCTTTGCGGTCCGACCGTCGCGCAAAAGATGATCGCAGCCGGCGTCGCGCCGTCCCGACTTGCGTTCGATCCGGAGCCGGTGCGATTGCAAGACTTGTTCACGCCGGAGGGGCCGGAACTCGACATCGGTCTGCTGCAACAACAGGTCTTGAGCGAAAACGATGGGCATTGCCGCGGTTTGCTGTTTGGCAAGTTCGATCCGTCCCTGAAATATTTCGGGGTCTATGGCAAGCTCGGGAAAGCTAAGGGCACGTTTGCGCTGCTGGAAGCATTCAAGAGACTGAATGCAGACGGCGTCCGGGCCGGCCTTTTGGTCATGGCTCACGAACGGCTGGACGGCGCATTTCGCGAGCGCCTGCGGGCTGATGGACTTGAGGCCACGGTTTGCCAGGTGCCGTTTCTTCCCCATTGGCGGGTGCCGGATTTTATCCGGCGGTGCGTGGCGGTGTGCTGCCTGGAGCAGGACTTTCCGATCAGCTTTCATACTCCCGCGGTAGCACGCGAAGTCATCACCTGCGGCGGCTGCCTGATCGGTTCGAAAGAGATCCTGGAAAAGCTGCCTGCCGTGCACAAGCTGATCGGTGCACGCGGCTGCATTGCCGTGCTCGATGTCCACCGGGCGGACGATTTGGCCGGCAAATTGGCCTGGGTGCTAGAGCACCCGGACGAAGTAGCGGAAATGCGCCTTGAGGCGAGAAGGTACGGCGTGGCGATCGAAGCGGGCAGCAGGTTCCCGGCGAAGCTGGAATCGATATTACGAGAGATTTTGCAGACCGGACGCCTGTCGCCGGAGAATATCCGCAAGCTGCCCGGCCGCGATCACGCTCGGCGCCTGGACGAGATTGTCTCTTCCGCAGGGGCGGCGGCGCCGCCCTAGGCCTCGTCCATTCGAATTCCCGCCGGACCAATATGCGCGCTGACAACGTCAACAACCAGGACCAGGATGCGCCCGAGACGACGCCGCGAAGCGCCGGCATCAGCGTGCGCAGCCTGTGGGACTTTGTACAGCGATTTAGATGGACCTTCTTTTCGATCGCCGCACTGTCGCTGCTCGTTAATGCGATAGAATTGTCGCTGCCTCTGAGTTTCATGATAATCATCGATTCAATCGCCGGCCACCGCGCGTCAACAACGATCGACGTCGTCATCGTCGGATTTGTCCTGCTGGTCACCTTCGGCGGCGTGCTATCGCATTTCTCCCACGTGCTGTCGCGCCGGATCGGCGTACGGATCGGTCTCGACCTGGTGTCGCACTTCACCAGGCATCTCCTTTCTTTGCCGGTCGGCGACTTCGAGGACATCAAGGGAGCGGACGTGCTGGCGCGCATCGCCGAGCTGTCGATCGTGCACCGCGCCGTTCTGAATTTCGTCGCCATAGTCTGGGTCGACCTGCTGTTCATTGTCGCCTGCATCTCGATCGGGTTTTATTTCAGCCATCTGCTCGGATTGATCATGTTCGTGCGGTTCCCGCTCTATCTGGCGGTCGCCCGCGCCACGATCGCGAAGCTCAGGGACGCGGTGCGCCACGGCGCGCGAACCCGGCGCGAGAGCAGCAACCTCATCTTGGACGTGTTGGCCGGCATCGAAACGATCAAGTCCCACAACGCCGAGGACTACGCCGGTAGTCAGATCAATCGCCGGCTCGGCGAAACGACCGAAACGGGCGGCGACTATGCCGATTACAGAGGCGCGATCGGCCGCTACAGCGTGGTCATCGACCGGTTGGCGATAGGCGCTATTCTGTGGGTCGGAGCGCATCAGGTCATCGCCGGCGTCCTGACGCTGGGACAGATCATGGCCGTGTATTTGATGAACCGGCTGATGACCCGTCCGATCAACAGGCTGGCGGGAACGATTTACGACACGCAAACCGCGCTCGCCGGGCTCGACGAGATCAACCAGCTGCTCGTGCGGGAGCCGGAGGTGAACGCCGATCGCCGGGTGCGGCCGGCGCGGCTCGACGGCGGTATTCGTTTCACCGACGTGCGATTCCGCTATGCGGCCGACGGCGCGGACATCTTACAGGGCGTGTCGTTGCAAATATGGCCCCGCGAAGTCGTTGGCATCGTCGGCCCGTCGGGATCGGGTAAGAGCACGATCATCAAGCTCATTCAGGGCCTTTATCTGCCGAGCGGGGGGCGTATCGAAATCGATCAGACGACGACGGAGGTTCTTCATCCCCGTTGGCTGCGCGAAAGAATAGGGGTCGTGCCCCAGGACTGCTGGCTTTTCAGCCGGACCGTGGCCGAGAATATTCGGCTTGGCGCGCCGGCGATGTCGCGGCAGGACGTTATTGCGGCGGCGCGGCTCGCCTGCGCGCACGAGTTCATTGTTCAACTGCCGAAAGGATACGACACGCCCGCAAGCGGCCTGTCCGGCGGCCAGCGCCAGCGCATCGCAATCGCCCGGGCCATCGCCCAACGGCCGAGAATACTGCTTCTCGACGAGTCGACGGCTGCGCTCGACCAGGAAACCGAAGCCGCGGTGGTCAAGAACCTGGAGGGTCTATTTCGCGACAGCACCGTGATCATCGCCGCACACCGCATCACGGCATTGCGCCATGTGCATAGAATCATTTCTCTGGAGCGAGGCCGGATCGTCGAACACGGAACGCCTGCGGAGCTGTTGCGGTCCGGAGGTTATTTTGCCTCGATGGTTCGCGAGCAGATCGACATGCTGAACGCCATAGGAAACGACACCCGCGGTCGCAGAGGCCATTTGCCGAGCGAGGATACGTCTGCCGACATGCCGATCGTCACGTGAGTTCGCCGCAGTCGCCGCGCCGCGCGCAGCAAGCCGCCGGTTCATCGTCGAAGTCGCGCCGCATCGCGCTATGAGTTGCCGGCATTCTCCTGCGGCGATCTGGGGTGCTTTGCCGATGAGCACGTTCAGGTTGCGCAGAAACGGCGAAAAGTGCCACTATTCGCATCGGCTTCGCCGTGCATCCGGCCTGTGTCCAGGCCCCGGCGGCGCCAGCATGCAATGACGTCGTCAGGAGGCGAGACCGATGACGGCCGCATCTCCCGCCGCTCTGTCCGATGCGCTGGCGACGCCGGCAACGCGTTGGGGCCAGCTCGCGCTCGGCATTGTCTGCATGGTGCTGATCGCGAACCTGCAATATTCGTGGACCCTCTTCGTCGGCCCGATTAATCAGGCGCACAGCTGGTCGATCGCTTCGATCCAGTTCGCATTCAGCATCTTCATTGCGCTGGAGACTTGGCTCACGCCGGTCGAGGGCTGGATCGTCGATGCGCTCGGTGTACGGCGCGGACCGAAGCTCATGGTCGCCTTCGGCGGCGTCATGATTGCCTACGGATGGATCGTCAATGCCAGAGCGCAGTCCCTGGAAATGCTTTACCTCGGTGCCGTCTTCGCCGGCACTGGAGGCGGAGCTGTTTACGCGGCATGCCTTGGTCAGGCGGTGAAGTGGTTTCCCGACCGGCGCGGTCTTGCCGTCGGTCTTGTTGCCGCGGGTTATGGCGCCGGCGCCGCGCTCACCGTGGTCCCCATTCGCGCCGTGATCGCTTCGGCCGGCTACGAAGTGGCCTTCTTTTGGTTCGGCCTGATTCAAGGCGGGATCATATTCCTCGTGGCTTGGCTGTTGCGGGCACCCGATCCCGGCGAGCTGACGGGCGGCGCCGCGCCGAAAGTCGTGCAAACGACGGGCAACGCCACGCCCTGGCAGGTGCTGACGACTCCTGTGTTCTGGATTCTCTACGTCATGTTCGTCATGGTGGCGGCATCCGGCCTGATGGTGACGGCACAACTTGCACCGATCGCCAAGGACTTCGACATCGCCAATACGGTCGTCTTCTTCGGCGCCACGACGTTGAGCGCGGCGCTGATCATCGACAACATCTGCAACGGCGCAGCGCGTCCGCTGTTCGGCTGGATTTCGGATCATATCGGCCGCGAATACACGATGGCGATCGCGTTTGGGCTGGGCGGCGTCGCCTATTGGCTCATGGGCAACGCGGGTCAGTCGCCCCGGGCCTTTGTGCTGTTCGCCGCGCTGATCTTTCTGACCTGGGGCGAGATTTTCAGCCTGTTCCCGTCAACGTGCACCGACACGTTCGGCACCAAATTCGCCACCGTCAATCTCAGCATGCTCTACACCGCCAAAGGCGCTGCCGCGTTTCTGGTTCCGGTCGCCAATGTGGTCAAAGCCTCGATTGGAAGCTGGCAAACGGTGTTCGATGCGGTTGCAATCGTCAACATCGCAGTGGTGGGGCTTGCGCTGTTCGTTCTCGGGCCCATGCGGCACCGGTTGCTCGGCAACCGATGATCGCCGCGAACTCGGATGGCCGCGCCCGCCGCGGAACGTCGCGATGAGCATCCCTCTCATAGATGTCGGCCAGTTCTCCAAGGAAAGCTCCGATGCGAGGCGTCGCATCGCCGCGTCGCTTGATCGTGCGTTGCGCGACGATGGGTTCTTTCTGCTGCACGGTCACGGAATCCCCGCCAGTCTCGTAGCTGACCTGCGGCGCGTATCCTGCCAATTCTTCGCCCGCCCGTTCGAAGAAAAAACGAAGGTCGCGCGACCGAGCCCCAACATAATGCGCGGCTACGTCGCAATGGGCCGCGAGAGCCTGGCTCATAGTCGCGACCAGGCGGCGCCGCCGGATCTCAACGAATCGTTCATGGTCGGACAGCCGAATTTCCGGCATGCGCACAGCTCGTTCCCACCGAACCTGTGGCCGGAATATCCGCCGCTGATGAAAAGCATTTGGACCGAATACTATTGTCGGATGGAAACCTTGGCGGCCGAGATCTTGCCGATGTTCGCGACGGCGCTGCAGCTTGACGACGACTTTTTCGACAACAAATTCAAAGCGCACACCAGTCGGCTGCGCGCGCGCTATTATCCCGCGCAAAGCGCGGAGCCACAGCCGGGACAGCTCCGCGCCGGCGCGCATACCGATTACGGCAGCATCGCCATTCTCTCCACCGACGACCGCCCCGGCGGATTGCAGGTTCGCGAACGTTCAGGCCTATGGATCGACGTTCCGCTGATCGACGGCTGCTTCATCGTCAATATCGGCGACTTGATGGCGCGTTGGACTAACGACCGCTGGCCTGCCGCGGTGCATCGCGTGGTCAACCCGCCGCGCGACGTCCGCGACAGCGGCGGCCGCCTTTCGCATATTTATTTTCAGAGCCCGAGCGACGATACGCTCATCGAATGTTTGGATGTTTGCTGCGATGCCCGGCAACCGGCAAAATATTTGCCGGTCCGCGCAGGTGAGTACCTGAGTATGAAGTTTAAGAAAGTCGATCAAGCCGATCGCCAGCCGTAACGCGGCCTCGTCATGGCGCGACGATCCGATTGTGGCGCATTACAGGTGGCAATCACCGGCTGTACAAGCCGCAATTTGCGTTTACTATGAGGCGCAATGGGCTTTGGTCGGATGCTTGAGGGGGCTGTTGTTGTGGTGCCGTGACCGCTTTGTCCGTCGAGGATCGGCGTTCCCGGTATCGAAGCTTTCGGCGACAGGATTTCGGAGCGCACGAGCCGTGTTGCGAAAAAGCCTCCTGCTGCTGGCATTGTTGGCGTTCGCGATCGGAATTGCGCTCAAATTTGGCGTGCTGCCGTTCGATCTGCAGGCCATTCGCACGCGGGTCCTGCCGGCCACCCAGACCGCGACAGCACCCAGCCAGGCCGCAACCTCGTCGCGCGACGCTAACGCTGCGGTCCATGTGAGGGTGGCTCGGGTACGCGCCGAAGACGTGCCGATCTATTTATCCGGCATCGGCACCGTTCAAGCCTACAACACGGTCAACATAACGACGAGGGTCGACGGGCAGATAACGAAAATTCTGTTCAAGGAAGGACAGGACGTTATGCCGGGCGACGTTCTCGCGATCATTGATCCGCGTCCGTATCAAGCGCAACTCGAGCAACAGGAGGCGACGCTCGCCAAAGATCAAGCCCTGCTCAACGCGGCGGTCACTGACCTGCAGCGCTACCAGACGCTGGAAAAGACCACGGCAGTCTCTCAGCAGCAAGTCGACGATCAGCGCTATCTGGTGGATCAGGATCGCGCGCAGGTGAAGCTCGATGAAGCGCAAGTCGCGTACGCCAAAACCCAGGTCGAATACACCACGATACGCTCACCGATCGAAGGCCGCGTCGGCATCAGGCAGGTGGATCAGGGCAACATCGTCTATGCCGCGCTCAACACCACCATCGTGGTGTTGACCCAGCTGCGGCCGATCTCGGTGATTTTCACGCTGCCGGCAAAGGACGTGGCGGAGGCCAAACTCACGCCCGGCCTCGCCAACGCTCCGGTCACCGCCTACGGCGCCGACGACAAAACCCAGCTTGACCGCGGCACTATCGATCTCGTCGACAACGAGATCGATCCGACGACCGGCACGATCAAGCTCAAGGCGAGCTTCCCCAATGAGGCGCTGCGCCTGTGGCCCGGAGACTTCATTAACGGCCGGATCATCGTCGAGATCCGCCATAATGGACTGACCGTACCGCCGACCGCGCTCCGTCATGGGCCGCGCGGCGACTATGTGTGGATCGTGAATGACGACAACACCGTGCGCGCCCAGCTCGTGCGCGTTCGTCAGACCGCCGACCGCCGCGTTCTCATCGAGCAAAACTTGAGGCGCGGGGAACGAGTCGTGACCGAGGGCCACTTCCTGTTGGAGAACGGCAAGCATGTCGAGGTCGCGGAATCCGGGCCGGCGCCGCCGCAGCAGACGGCGCCGCAGGCCGAGCCACGGACCGAGGCAGACGCCGAGTAAGCATGTCCGGACCCTTTATCCTGCGCCCGATTGCGACCACTCTGCTGTTCGTCGCGGTTACGGTTTTGGGGCTCATCGGCTACCGCTTTCTGTCGGTCGCACCGCTGCCGACGGTCGACTTCCCGACCATTCAGATCACGACCTCGTTTCCAGGGGCTTCACCAGAGGTGGTCGAAACATCGATTACGGCGCCGCTCGAGCATTATTTCGGGCAAATCTCCGGACTCACGTCGATGGATTCGACGAGCTCCTCCGGCACCAGCCAGATCACCCTACAATTTTCACTGTCGCGCAATATCGACGCCGCGGCGCAGGACGTGCAAGCGGCGATCAATGCGTCGTCGGGCTGGATCCCAATCAACCTGCTGCCGGCGCCGCCGATCTATCGCCAGGTCAATCCGGCGGACACGCCGGTACTCATTCTCGCGCTCACCTCCGATGTGCTGCCGCTTCATGTCGTCAACGACTACGCTGAGACGGTGCTGGTGCAGAAGCTGTCGCAAATATCGGGCGTGGGTCAGGTCACGGTCGAAGGCGGGCAGACGCGCGCGGTGCGCCTGCAGATCAATCCGACCAGGGCGGCCGGCATGGGCCTGTCGCTCGAGGACGTGCGGCTTGCCATAGCGGCGACGACCACCGATTCGCCGAAGGGCGAGCTCGACGGACCGCGCCAGGCTTTCGAGATCGGCGCCAACGACCAACTGTTCACGGCCGAGGCATTCAACGATGCGGTGCTTGCTTATCGCAAAGGCGCACCCGTGCTGCTGCGTCATATCGGGCGCGCGGTGGAGGGGGCGGAAAATTCCGAGCTGGCAGCCTGGTATAATGGTGCCCCCGCGGTCCTCCTCGATATTCAGCGCCAGCCTGGCGCCAACGCCATCGACGTTGTGGACAGCGTCAGGAAGCTGTTGCCCAAGCTGCGCACCAGCATCCCTCCTGCCCTGAAGATCGCCATCGTCACCGATCGCACCACGACAATCCGGGCTTCGATCGCCGACGTGAAATTCACGCTGGTATTGACCGTTTGCCTGGTCGTGCTCGTGATCTTCCTGTTCCTGCGCAAGCTCTGGGCGACGGTAATCCCGAGCATCGTTTTGCCGGTGTCGATCATCGCCACCTTCGCAATCATGGCGGTTCTCGGCTTCAGCCTCGACAATCTGTCTTTGATGGCGCTGACGATCGCGTCGGGTTTCGTCGTCGACGACGCCATCGTGATGATCGAAAACATCACCCGCTACGTCGAGGCCGGCGACACCCCCATCGAAGGGGCCATAAAGGGCGCTCGGCAGATCGGCTTTACGATCATCTCGCTGACCGCCTCGCTGGTTGCCGTGTTCATCCCGCTGCTGCTCATGGAAGGCGTGATCGGAAGACTGTTCCGAGAGTTTGCCATCACGTTGTCGCTGGCGGTCGTCATTTCCTGCGTCGTGTCGCTGACGTTGACGCCGATGATGTGCGGCCACCTGTTGAAGGCGGAAGCCGAACAGGCGCCGCCGAATGCTTTGTTCCGCTGGAGCGAGCGCGGCTTCGACCGACTGCTCGACGGTTACGTCGTCGGCCTCGACTGGGTGCTGCGCCACCGCGTGCTGACATTGCTGGGCGCGGCCGCCACCATGCTGCTGACCGTCTGGCTCTATGTGATCGTGCCCAAGGGGTTCCTGCCAGAGCAAGATACCGGCCTCCTGGTCGGAACCACCGATGCGCCACAGGATATTTCGTTCGCCGAAATGTCGGCACGGCAGCGCGCGCTGTCCGACGTCATCGGCCAGGATCCGGACGTCGTCTCGGTCGGCAGCTTCGTCGGCGCCGGCATCGTCAACCCGACGCTCAACACCGGCAGGCTTTACATTGATATCGGGCCGCCCGACCCCAGGGTGCCGGCAGGCGCGGTGATGCAGCGACTGTATCAGCGGGCGGCGGCGGCGCCAGGGCTCACCCTTTATCTGCGGACGGCGCAAGATATCGCGCTGGAAGCCCGACCGTCGCGCACGCAATACCAACACGTCGTGCAGGCGCTAGACGACGATGAGGTCCGGCTCTGGACCGCGCGCCTAGTCACCGAGCTGCGGCAGATGCCGGAATTCGCCGATGTCGCCAGCGATCAGCAGGACGACGGCTTGCAAGTGCTGATGTCCGTCGATCGCGCCGCCGCCGCCCGCTTCGGCGTCACCATGAGCGCGATCGACCAGACGCTTTACGACGCGTTCGGGCAGCGCCAGATCGCTACCGTCTACTCCTCTCTGACGCAGTATCACGTCGTGCTCGAAGTGATGCCCGAGTTCCGCAGCGATCCAGCGATTCTCGACAAAATCTATATCGGCGGACAGGACGCGGCCAACAACAGCAGCGCCAGCGGCATCGGCAGCGATTTTCACCAGGCCGCGGCAGCGGTGCCGCTGTCGGTCTTTACGCAAATGGAAAAGCGCACGGCGCCGCTTGCGATTACCCATCAAGGCCTGTTCCCGGCGATTACCATCTCGTTCAACTTGGCCGATGGCGTATCGCTCGGCGCTGCGGTCGAAGCGCTGCACCGCGCCGAGCAGCGTGTCGCACTGCCCGATACGGTGAAGACGACGCTTTCCGGAGTCGCCGCCGAATTCGTCTCGTCGTTGCAGAACGAAACGCTGCTCATCTTTGCCGCCGTCGTGACCGTCTACATCGTGCTCGGCGTGCTCTACGAGAGCTTCGTCCACCCAATCACCATCCTTTCCACCTTGCCTTCGGCCGGTGTCGGAGCATTGCTGGCGCTCATGCTGGCGGGCGAACCGCTCGACGTGATTTCGCTGATCGGCATGATTCTACTGATCGGCATCGTCAAGAAGAATGCCATCATGATGGTGGACTTCGCTTTGGATGCAGAGCGTTCACGCGCGGCAACGCCGGTTGCGGCCATCCGCGAGGCCTGCATCCTGCGCTTTCGGCCGATCATGATGACGACCATGGCGGCGCTGCTGGGTGCGGTACCGCTGGCCGTCGGCAGCGGAATCGGCTCGGAGCTGCGCCGCCCGCTGGGTATTGCTTTGGTCGGCGGATTGATACTGTCGCAGACGCTGACCCTCTATACCACGCCGGTCATCTATCTCGCCTTCGATTGGCTGCAACGGCGTTGGTACCGCTCCGGCCGTGCGCAAGACGGCGGCACGGCAGCGGTCGCGATTCTGCAGTCGGGCGCACAGGCGCCATGAATCTGTCGCAGCCGTTCGTGCATCGCCCCGTGGCCACGCTGCTGCTGGCGCTGGGTATTCTCCTGCTCGGCGGCGTCTCCTATTCCAGGCTGCCGATTGCGTCGCTGCCTGCCGTGGAGCGCCCGACCATCGCCGTCAGTGCGGTGCTTCCGGGCGCGAGCCCCGACACGATCGCCTCAACGCTGGCGCAACCGCTCGAAACCCAGCTAGGCCTCATACCCGGCATCGCCGAGATGGCGTCCTTCAGCGCGTCAGGCGGCACGTCGGTCGTCATCCAATTCGATCTCGCCAAAGACATCGACGCCGCCGCCAGCGAGGTGCAAGCAGCGATCAATGCCGCGGCCCCCAATCT
>Ga0210398_10002057_pt1 | contig 19893 bp, 13 predicted proteins | sample IncBWC4OmetaG_FD_161047 | JGI IMG/M metagenome (GOLD analysis project Ga0210398, IMG submission 161047) | Forest soil microbial communities from Barre Woods Harvard Forest LTER site, Petersham, Massachusetts, United States - Inc-BW-C-4-O | ecosystem: Environmental > Terrestrial > Soil >...
CCAGGCGTACGGCTCTTCGCGCGTCGAATCGCTCCATCAGCACCACTTTTGAATTGTTCAACAGTGCGAAATGCAGCAGCAATGCCGGTGCGCCATGATATAGCGGACCGCACACCAGCACTGCATCGCCCGGGTTGTAGCCAACGGCTCTCGACATCGCGCTTTCGCCGCCGTACACCCAGGGATTAAGATCAACGACGATCTTGGGTCGTCCGGTCGTCCCGCCGGTGGCTACGGTTCGGCCCGGATGAGCGATGACATCGGGCCGTGCGGCAGTGTCCCAAGGTGTATCCAGGTCGCGGGGATGAATGTCCATGCCGAAGCCCCCGGCTGCGGCATCCGCCGTGGAAAAAACGGCAATCGGTCGGCCGGATGAAGCTACGGCCTCGAGGTATTGCACCCGTTCAGACTGGGGGGCCTGCGCGCTGATGGCGATGACGAGTGCGCCCAAACGCCAGGCCGCGATCGATGCGAACACGTGCTCGATGCCATTGGGCAAGGCAATGATGACAGCCCAGTGTCGATCAACGCCGCGTGCGGCGAGATTGTTCGCCCAAACCGTCGCATGCGTGTCGAGCATCTGCCACGTGATGGTGAAGTCCGGCGCGTTCTGCGGTGCCACGACGAGCGCAACGGCGTCCGGATGCTCGGCCGCCAGCGCAGCGATCCTTGCGGAATAGGAGATGTGTTTCGCATTCGTCATGGCAGTTGATTTCCAAGAATCAAAGTGGCGCAGGCGCTCAAATAGCCGCCCCAGCCGTGGCACAGCGAGATGGACGCGTTCGGCACCTGCGCATCTGCGGTTCCCCGCAGCTGCCGGATGCTTTCCTGCATCAGAAACATGCCGTAGCTGCCCGAATGGGCGTAGTTGAGCCCACCGCCATTGGTATTCATCGGCAACGCTCCTCCCGGCGCGGTGTGACGCGCCTCTATGAACGGGCCGCCCTCTCCGTATTCGACGAAACCCAGTCCCTCGAGACCCCAAATGGGGGTGTGCGCGAACGCGTCATAGATCATCAAGTGGTTCACGTCCTCGCGCCCGATACCGGCCGACAAAAATGCCAGTTCCGCCGATCGGCGCACGAATCCCGGGCGCAACGGGTCGTCAACCTGCGCGATACCCGTCAGATAGCTCCCGGAAGCCTCGCCGGAGCCAAGCAAGAATACCGGCCGTTGCCGCAGATGATCCGCGCGGTCCGCGCGCGTCAGCACCAGCGCGCCGCCGCCATCGGTCACCAGACAGCACATCAGGCGCCGCAGCGGATAGGCCACCATGGGTGATGCGAGAACCTCGGCCACCGTGATGGGATGCTTGTGAATTGCGCGCTCGTTGCCCGCCGCCCATTCGCGCTGCACGACGGCGACGCTCGCCAATTGCTCCTCGGTCATGCCGAACTCGTGCATGTAGCGCAGGATCGGCAAGCCAAACATCGCCGCTCCGCCGGTCCAACCATACGGCGCATCGAATTGCTGGCTGAGCGACTGGCGCTCGACCATGTTGTAGTTGGGCATCCCCTGAAAGGAACGTCCGCTTTCACCGTGTGCGATCAGCACCGTGCTGCACAGTCCCGCCTCGATTGCCGCGGCCGCGTGACGCACATGCGCGAGCCATGAGCAGCCGCCGATGGAGGTACCGTCCAGCCAACTGGGTTCAATACCCAGATACCAGGCCAGTTCGGCCGGAGAAAGATAGCCGGTTGCGACACCGTCGATATCTGCGATCGTGAGGCCCGCATCGAGCAATGCGTTGAGCGAGGCATCGGCGGCCAGACCGAGCGCGGAAAGATCCGGAATCCGACCGTGCCCCGTCGTTTCGGCGGCACCGACAATCGCTGCGCGCACCATCTTGGCCTACGAGAAGCCGGTGTCCGGCTTGAACACGGGCAGCCAGATTGATTCCGACAGTTGCCGGAACGCGACTTTGAGCTTCATATCGAGTACCAATGCCGCGGGCGTCTGCTCGATATCCGTGATGGTCGATATCATGCGCGGCCCCTCCTCGAGCTGCACCAAGGCCATCGACTGAGGCGCCTGCGGCTGGTCCCGCGGCTGCACGTGATTGATGGTATAGCTGTAGAGAGTGGCCCTGCCGCTTGCCGCAAATACTTCAACGGACCGCGACGCGCAGGCGGGGCAGAATGGGCGCGGCGGGAAGAACACCTGTGCGCAGAGGCTGCACCTTTGCAGCCGCAGCTCGCCGGCGGCGGTGCCGTCCCAGAAATGCTGCGTTTCGGGCGTGGGAACAGGAATCGCGTTGCGAGACAGTTCCTCAGCAACGCGTTTGGCGCCACTGCTCTGAGTGCTGATGTTCATGTAGCAAGGCGATTATCCGCCGCGCCGCAGCTCCTCGAGCATTGCAATGAGGACTAAGAATTGTTCCAGAGGAACTGCCTGACGTTCTGCCCGCACTTAAAGGTCCGGCGTCCCCAAGGGGTCCGCAACGCGAGGCCAAAAATTGGCGGACCGTTTTGTGTACGGCAACGCCGCGAAATTCATATCCAGAGCCCCTGCGCTGGTCACGTACAGGATCTTTCGGGCGTACGCTGCGAATTGCGCCCGAAAGTGCTCGATCGATTTCACCGTCACCAGATGCTTGCCGTCGAGCGGCACACCGATTCCCGTGAACGCATCCGGGGCCAGCGTCTGGGTGCGCAGCGACGCGATGACGATATCGATGTCATTGCCGGTTCTGACCCAGACGGAACGGCCGAATTCCACAGGTCCGGTCAGACCGCTCTGCGCGTGCCGCTCGAGAACACGCTTGACCGTCACTTCCAGATCCAACGGATCGCCGGACGCCTTGCCGATCTTGCCTCCCAAGCGCAAGGCCAGGCGAGCTCCGGGCCCCGCATCGGCGCAGATCGAAACCGCCAGCGGGTCCCAGAAGCAACCGGCGGCAACATTTCCGAGCCGCCGTTCGACGATGGCCCGCAGCAGCTGCGTGTTGTCGCCCGGCGCTCCGCCGCCGGCATTGTCCGAGGCTTCCGCCAGCACAATGGGTCCGCTCTCCTGGCCGGCGATCTTCAAGGCTTCGTCAATGGAATGCATGGGCAGGGCAAGTGCCTCCCGCTGCCGGTAGAACGCCAATCCGAATTCCTTGGCCGATCTCTCTGCCAAGGCCACGTCGGCATCGGCGATGACCAGCATCTTCGTCCCGATTTCCGCGACATCCGCCCACGGAAAGCCGTGACAGAGACTTGCGGCGAGAATCCCATCCTCGAGCTCGAGTTTGCAAAGCCGGGCGACGAGCGATGCCATCGGCTCGGCGGACGTCGGGAAAAGTCCCGTCATTGCGCAGTCGAAGACCGCGGATACGGGCTTCACCGCTCCCTTCAGGGCCGCGTGGCACACCGAGAAAAGCTGTTCGGCACGCGGCACCATGTCCGTATGCGGATAGTACTTGTACGTGATGAGGACGTTGGCCGCGTCAACCATCGCGCGCGTCAGATGGCAGTGCAAATCGAGCTCTGCGCCAATGATGCAGTCTCGCCCAACGATGCCCCGGATCGCGTGAAGCAAGTCGCCTTCGCAGTCGTCGTATCCTTGAGCCACCATGGCGCCGTGCAGACTGAGCAGGACCATGTCCATTGGCCCGCGGTTCTGAAGATCGTCCAGAATCTCCTGCTTCAAGGCCTCATAAACATGCCGCAGTGTCGGACCGGAGGGTTCTGCTCCCGCGAGCAGGCTTTCAACCACTTCACCGCCGAGTTCCTCCGCGCGCCTGCGCCACACGGAGAGAACCGGGCTTATCAACGTGTGGGCCTTGCTGCCATCCCCGTGGAATATGCCGGCCAGCGCGTAGCTGTGCAGGCCGGTCGGGAATGGCGCGAAAGTGTTGGTTTCGTGAAGCAGTCCTGCAATAAAGACGCGCATCCGCCCTAAATCCTGGCGGCCGCCCGCACGCTCGCCGCCGGGACGATGAAGCACAGGAACGCCAGAAACATGGCTGCTGAGGCGGCAAGAATGATCCAGTCCTCAGTCGCAATCACGAGTATCGCGGTACCGATCAGCGGGCCAAGCGTCAGTCCCGCGGCATGACAGCTGGAGGCCAGCGCGCCGGCGCGGCCGCTTTTATCCAGAAAAGCGATGGTTGCAAACTGAAAAGGCAGCGAAAAGTTCCACGCAGCCCCCGTCAGCAGAGCGGCAATCGCAAAGAGCGGCAGGCCGTGGGCCGCGAAAATGATAAAGACACCGCCTGCCGAGGCCGCGACTCCCGCCAGCAGCAGCCACGAATTCGGCCGGCTGCGGCCGGCCCACATGGCCAAGCCCGCCCCACCGAGGGCAGTCAGCTGGCTATACGACAAGATATGCTCCATCGCGCGCGGCGCGAAGCCGCGGCCTTGCGCGACCAACTCGATAAAGGCCCATGTGGCGCCCATGCCGACGGCGAATAAAAAGAACCCACCGAGCGCTATCTTGACCGGATACCGTCGCAGCCGCGAATCCTCGATCGCCGCCTTTGCGGCGGTTCGCAAGTCGGGCGCAACGCCCGACAACGCCGCGAAGATGAGATTGCATACGGCCAGCAGGCCGAACAGTCCGAGCGGCGCGCCTGCCATCTCCATCAGATAGGGCGCAATGAACAATAGCAAGAAATTGAAGCTCAGCTGAAGCGCCACGAAGATCGCGAACGAGCGCGCGGGGTCTTTCTGCAAGGAGAGAACGGCATAGATCGTGCCATACGCCATCCCGCCTGCCAGGGCCGCAAGGGCAGTCGCGCAGATGACGACATCCAGGGAGTGCGCGAAGACCAATAGCAGCTGCATGATCGCGGCCGCCGTCAGCATCGAGCGTACGATGAGGCGGGATGAGAATCGGTTCAGCGCGAATGCGCTCAAGAATGACCCGAAGAACAATCCAGCGGAGGCCGTGGACGCGACAACGCCAAGCTGCGCACTGGTCAGGTTTGCAGCGTGGCCGATCACCGTCAAGTAGGTCGGCAGCACAAGAAGAAGGATCTCGCCGCACGAACCCATGAGGCTCGTCACGCCGATGGCAAAGAAATCCGTGCCGCGACTTTTTAGGGAAGCAACGGACGCCGGTGGCTCGAGGTTCGGCACTTCGATACTCGAAGGGGTTTCACGCAAGGTTGACGACCCGCCGATTCTTTGGAGAAGTGCCAATGTAACGCGGTATCGATAGGTGTGGCCGCTTTACCGTGGCCGGATTCGAACTACTTTGTATGCATTTGGAACTTTGAACTTCGATCGGCGCCGCGAACATACCGGTAGTGCACACGGACGCGGTAGCATCCCCCGGTCTGATCCGAACCGACCCATTTTGCACTGGTTACATACAATGGCGAACAGTCCTCCGCATAGTGCGTCCGACATCGTACAGAAGGACACGCCCGGCGGCTCGGCAATCAAAAAAACCTATCTGGAACGCACCTCGCTTTCCCGCCAGGCTCATCTCGATTCGACGCGCTATATGCCGGGTGGCGTCGCGCGACAGGCCGGATTCTGGACTCCGTATCCGATCAGCTTGGTGCGCGCGAGGGGTGCACATGCTTGGGACCTCGATGGCAACTCGTATATCGATACGTTCAACAACTTCGCATCGTTGGTGCACGGCCACGCCTATGAGCCGATTGTTTCGGCGGCACAGGCCAAGCTCAGCCTGGGGAGCGCTTGGGGGGCGAACAATATCGATCAGACCGCCCTGGCCCGATTGATATCGGAGCGCCTTCCGTCAGCCGCGAAAGTGCGATTCACCAACTCCGGATCGGAAGCCGTGGCGCTGGCGTTGCTGGTCGCGCGCGCCTTTACCGGCCGCCGCCGCCTCTTGATGGCGCGCTACGGCTATCACGGGTGGAATCCTGCAACGGTGGTCGGCTCGTTTGGATCGGCGGGGGAGGAAACTCTCGTGGCCCCTTTCAATGACGCCGACGCTTTCGAAGCCATACTCGCCGCCAAGGGCAACGAGGTCGCCGCGGTGATCCTGGAGCCGGTGCTGGGCTCCGCCGGCATCATCGAAGCGCAAAGCGAGTTCCTGAACCGTGTCAAGATCGCCGCCGCGAAGGCCGGGGCGCTCCTCATCTTCGATGAAGTCATGACGCTTCGGCTGTCTCTCTCTGGCGCGCAAGGCTTATTCGGCGTCGAGCCCGACCTGACGGTACTGGGAAAGATCATCGGCGGGGGCTTCTCGGTCGGTGCCCTCGCCGGCCGGGCGGACATCATGGCGGTGCTCGATCCAGAGACGCTGAAGGTCTGGCACTCAGGAACTTTCAACGGGAACCCGGTGACCATGGCGGCAGGACTCGCGTCGATGCGTGAGCTGACGCAATCGAGGGTCGACACGATGGAACGCCAAGCGCGTGCCCTGCAAGCAGGCTTGCAGCGCAAAGCGGCGCTGGCAGGCCTGCCATTGACGGTGTCGCGGTCGGGGTCGTTGTTGAATTTGTTTTTTGCCCCGGAAATACCTGAGGCGGTTATCGCAAGACCCGATCAACGCCTGATGGGGCTCTTCCACCTCGCGGCGATGAATCATGGCATATCGATCGCCGCGCGCGGCATGATGGCCCTTTCAACGGTCATGACCGATGCGCTGATCGACGAGATCACTGAAAGGTCGGGAGACAGCATGAAAGACGTTGCAATGGAATTGAGCTGAATGAACAGTCAAACCCATCGTCGCCGGGCCGCCGTTGCCGCCTTTATCGCCGCCGTCACCATGACGTTTGCGCAGGCGTCCCCTCAAGATTCGGATGACTTGAGGGCAGGCGAATACCTTGCCGCGTCAGCGGCGCCCTATGACGGCTTTGTGCGTTTCGCCGAGTACGTCACCGTTCGCGACGGCACCCGGATTGCGGTCGATTATTACCGGCCCACGCAGCACGGCGCGCTACATGCGGAGAAACTCCCTGTCGTATGGACTCAGGACCGTTACCTGCGGGCGGTGATCGCAGATGGTCATCTATACACTTTTCTCTACCAGCACCCATCGCTGTTCACCCTGATGCGTCACGGCTATGTCATCGCTGCCGCCGATGTACGCGGCGCCGGGGCTTCGTTCGGTGCGACAGAAGGATGGTTCGCACCTAAAGAGGCAGAGGATGCGTACGACATCACCGAGTGGCTCGCGTCGCGGCCGTGGTCCTCGGGGAAGGTGGGCATGAGCGGCCGCTCATACCGCGGCATCTCTCAATACCTGGCGGCCAGTGAAACGCCGCCGTCCTTGAAAGCCATCATTCCGGAAATGGCGTATTTCGAGAGTTACGATGTGATCTATCCCGGCGGTATCTTCGGGGATTGGTGGATCTATTCTTGGAGCACGGGGGTCCATAGCCAGGACATCTCAGCGCCGCTAGAACCGGACTGGCGCTCAGCCGCGCAGGCTGGGCGGGCGGGTGCCATTGATCCGCAACGTGAGAGAAAGTGCTTCGAAATGATGAATTGCCAGGGCTTGCCCCGCGGGTCTGTCGCCCCCGTCGATGAAGACATTCACGGGGCACTACTGGCCGAAGCGACCCAGGAACACAAGTCCGCCAAGACGACGATGTCCGTCGCCAGCCGCGCGCAATTTCGAGACAGCGCAGTCGAAGGCGGCCCGGTGCCGACACACGTGCAGCGCAGTCCGGGTCTTCGCCTGGAGCGGATCGCCGCATCTCACGTGGCGGCGTATCACATCGGCGGATGGTACGACGGCTTTACACGCGACACGCTGCTCTGGTATCGCAACTATCCAAACAGTTCCAAGCTTCTCATGGGTCCATGGTTTCACCCCGCGTCGGGACAGTTTGATATGGCCGGGGAGTACCTGCGTTGGTACGATCACTGGCTCAAGGGCATCGATAACGGGATCATGGATGAGCCGCGCGTCACCTACTTCACGCTCGGGGCGCCGAAAGGCCATCAGTGGAAGACTTCGGCGGTGTGGCCCCTCGCCAACCAGCGCGTAACGCGGTTCTACTTCCAAGCCGGCAGGACCGGCAGCGCCACTTCCGGCAACGACGGCGGATTGTCTGCGCAAGCCCCGGGCAAGACCCCTGCCCGGGATCAATACACGGTCGACTACACGACGAGCGTCGGGATCGACAATCGATGGACGTTGACGGGTGCGGGAGGGATTGGCCGCCCACCGTATCTGCATATGCGCGACAATGACGATAAGGGTTTGACGTACACCACACCTCCTCTGGCGTCGGCCACCGAGGTTACCGGGCATCCCATCCTCCATCTTTGGATGGCTTCGTCGGCTGCCGACGTGGATCTGTTCGCCTACATCGAGGAAGTACTGCCGGACGGCACCTCGCATTACGTCACGGAAGGTCAATTGCGCGCGTCCCACCGGGCACTGGCGCAGGCGCCCTACGATCGTCTCGGATTGCCCTATCACCGCAGTTTTGCAGCCGATAGCCGGCCGCTGGTGCCGAATGAGCCGACGGAACTCGTCTTCGACCTTCACCCCACGTCAATTCTGTTTCATGCGGGGAATCGCATTCGAGTGACGATCACCGGCGCGGACAAGGATACCTTTGACACGCCCATCCAAAGTCCTCCGCCCACGATCTGGGTGTCCCGCGGCGGCGCGGCGGCGTCCTATCTTGAACTTCCCATCATTCCCCAGTGAGATCCCGGCATCTTTGCAGACAGTTCCGCGAGAACAATTCTTAGTGCTGATTGAAATATCTCCGGCGGCGGGGCGCCGGGATAATCACGGCGCTGAAGATGCCCTGGGATGTCGTCGATTGCAAAGGTTCGAGGGGAAGCAACCATGATTTCGCTATGCTCTTGGCGCGAGAAGCACTCTGTGCCTCATTGCCAATCGACCGCCTTGGTCTTGGCGCTCGCCGCCCTTCTGGGCGTCGGTCCACGGGCTTTCGCGCTGGACGACACCCAAACCGTGAAGGGTGCGGAGCTGGAAGAGATCGTGGTCACCGCAAACAAGCGCGAAGAGAACGTCGAAAAGGTTCCCATGAGCGTCTACGCCCTGTCGCAAAACGAGCTCACTCTCGCCGACGTCAAGAATATGGACGATATTGCCGCGCTATCGCCCGGCATCGAATTCGATAACTTTTCCGGTTACGCCACCAGCACTCTGACGCTCCTCTCGATCCGCGGCATTACCTCCGGCGTCGGGGCCTCTACGACGGGTGTCTATATCGATGACACCGCGGTCCAGGGACGCATCAACGATTTCACGAACTTTGGCAATCCCTATCCCGTGACATTCGATCTCAACCGCGTCGAAGTGTTGCGCGGCCCACAGGGCACCCTGTTTGGCGCCGGTGCCGAGGGCGGCGCGGTTCGGTTCATTTTCAATCAGCCCAGTCTGCACGATTTTAGCGGCGTCACCAGCGTAGAGGTCGCACAGATCAAAGACGGTGGGGTGAGCTACGAAGCCGGCGTCGCCGCGGGCGGCCCGATTATCGTCGATCGGCTGGGGTTCCGTTTCAGTGCTTGGGATCGCAAGGATGGGGGTTACATCGACACGGTCGATCCCTTCACCGGTGCCGTCACCGACAAGAACGCGAATCGAAGCGAGAGCAAGGCCTTCCGCCTTGCCTTCCTCGGCGACTTCGGTGCATGGACGGTGGCACCCTCTGTCTACTACCAATCCAAAGCGATACACGACGCCACCGGGTTTTATGGAAATCTGTCGAATCCCGACAACGGCGATTTCAACGATGGCCACATTCTGCCGCTCCCGGCCGACGACAGTTACTATCTTGCTGCGGTGACCATTCAGGGAGATTTGGGCTTTGCGAAGTTCACATCGGTCACCTCTTATTTTTCGAGATTCGCGACCACTGTCGATGATTTGACGGGCACGGTGGGCTCACTCGGGGCAACTGCCGGACTGCCGCTGGGCAATGCGGGCTACGGCAATCCCCTCGGGCCCGAGTACCCTACGTCCTACTCGCAGTACGCGGCCGAACCCAATCAAACCTCGCAACGCATCACCACTCAAGAACTGCGGCTCTCTTCGGCCGATCCCGCTGCGCGCCTGAACTGGGTCGCCGGCCTGTTTTACTCGCGCAGCGATCAAAACGAGGTCACCAATTTTTACGCGCCGTTCGTTTCCGATTCGATCGGGCTGCCGGAAGCCGAAAGCCTGCTCTACCTTGGTACGTACGCCGTCGACACGCAATTCGCCGCGTTCGGTCAGGCCGATTTCGCCATCACCAATCAACTGAAACTCACCGCCGGACTGCGAGTCGCCGATACCAAGTATTCACTTGAAACATTGTCCGGAGGTGTCTTCAATACTGGATCGCCCCCCGTCGGCACGACGGCGACGAGAGAGACTCCGGTCACGCCCAAAGTGGCGTTGGCTTACCAGGCCGACGACAAGGATTTGTATTATTTCTCCGTCGGCAAGGGCTATCGGGTCGGCGGCGGCAACAGCCCGCTTCCCGACATTTGCCCTTCGGCCGCCGTCCCTGAAACCTATCACTCCGATTCCCTGTGGAGCTATGAGATTGGCGCAAAGAACCGGCTGTTGAATGATCACCTGCAGCTGGACAGCAGCGTCTTCCACATCGACTGGAAGAACATTCAACAGTCAGTCCCGCTGCCGGCCTGCGCTTTTGCGTATATCGCCAACACCGGCGAGGCAACGAGCAACGGATTCGATATGGCCATACAGGCCGTGCTGACGACGCAGTTCAAAGTGGATCTTGCGGTCGCCTACACCGATTCTAAATACACCAAGAACGTCGTCGTCGCCGGTGTTCCCATCGTGGATTCCGGAGATCAAATATCCGCCTTCAGTTCACCCTGGAACGTCACTCTGGCGGGCACATATACGTTGCCGATATCGAGCACGGTAAGCGGGTACCTCCGCCTGCAAGAGATCTATCACAGCAAGAACCCGGGCCCATTCGCCTTTCAGATTCCCAACGGGATCAGCTATTCGCCGCAGGCGGTTCCCAATCCGGAGACGCACGTGCTGGGCGCCCGCGCCGGCATCACCTGGCAAAAATTTGAGATATCCCTGTTCGCGAACAATGTGTTGAATGCACATCCGTACCTGAACAAAGCCGTCGATGCCCCGACCTCGACTCTCGTGTACTACGACACGCTCATCCCCAGAACGATCGGACTCAACGCCGCATATCGCTTCTAGTTCGAAGACCTTCCGGGGCGCCTGAATCTCCGGCTGAAAATCCGCGTGGCAGCGGCTCGGGCTGCCGATCACGTGCCTTGAGCGTAAGATCGCCCGATGCCCGAACTGCCGGACATCTCCGCCTATTTGGCGGCGCTGGAAGAGCGCATCATCGGTCAGCCGCTGGAGCATGTTCGCATCGCGAGCGCCTTCCTCTTGCGCACGGCGCAGCCGCCGATAACCGACGCGGTCGGCCATCGGGTGACAGAACTGCGCAGGATCGGCAAGCGCATCGCCATGGGTTTCGACAACGACGTGTGGCTGGTGCTGCACCTGATGATTGCCGGCAGGCTGCATTGGCGAGGGCACGGCGCGAAACTGACGGGCCGCAACAACCTGGCGGCCTTTGATTTTCCCAACGGGTCTTTGGTGCTCACGGAGGCGGGTACCAAGCGGCGCGCGTCTCTGCATGTGCTCCAAGGCGAGGCGCCTTTGCAGTCCGCCGATCCCGGCGGTATCGATGTCTTCGCCGCGGATCTGACGGCCTTTCGTGCCGCGATGACGGTGGAGAATCGTACGCTCAAACGGGCGCTCACCGACCCGCGCATTTTGAGCGGCATCGGCAACGCGTATTCCGATGAGATTCTGCACGCGGCGATGCTCTCGCCCATCACGCTCACGGACAAATTGACGCCCGAGGAATGGAACCGGCTGTACGCGGCCACGCGAGATACCTTGACGCTGTGGATCGAGCGGCTGCGCACCGAAGCGGCCGCGAATTTCCCGGAGAAAGTCACGGCGTTTCGTCCCGAGATGGCCGTGCACGGCCGCTACGGCAAGCCCTGTCCTCGATGCGGCGAGACGGTGCAGCGCATTCGTTATGCCGACAATGAGACCAACTATTGCGCCAAATGTCAGACCAAGGGCCGCGTGCTCGCCGATCGGGCTTTGTCGCGGCTGCTGGGTGTGGATTGGCCGCGCACCTTGGATGAGCTGGAGGCGCTGAAGCGCCGCTGACGCCTGCGGCCGCACGGGCGTTGGCCGCGCGCTGCGCTTAATGCCTTCTCAGTCCGTCAGTTCGAGCTTTTTGAGCAGCGCGCCGTAGCGCGGATTGCTTTGCAGGCCCGCGAGCAGGGGATCATAGGCGATGCCGTTCAAGCCGCTGTCGCGTTGTGCATAGGCGCGCTCCAGCCATTCGAAGGCTTTGTCCTGTTCGCCGCGCCAGGCATAGACATCGCCGACCTGGTAGGCCATGTCGTTGGCGTGCTTGGCGATCAGGTCCTTGAGCGTCTGCTGGGATTGTTTGTCATGACCGGCCGCGAATTCGATCATGGCCTGGCCCATGCGGCGCACGCCCTCTCCGCCGAGTTTCTGAAACTCCGCCTGCGCTTCGGTGAGCCGGCCTTGCAGCATGTGCAGTTGTCCCAGCGCGAAATGAAAGGCGTCGGACGTGGGACTGATGGCGAGCGCTCGTTCGAGGGCGCGGCGCGCGGCCGCATAGTCGCGGTTTTCGGTAAGGAACAGGCCGACATTGGCCCAGGCGTACCCGTTCAAGGGATCGAGTTCGATGGCCTTGTTCATCGCCGTGATCGCTTGGGGAATCCGGCCGAAGGCGGCAATCTGTGCGCCATACAGGCTCTGCACCGCGCTGTCGCCGGGCGCGAGCGCGAGCGCCTGCTCGCTGTCGGCGCGTGCCCCGGCGAAGTCCAGCGTTTCCAGTCGGTACATGGAGCGGGCGCGGTACGCATCGACGAGTTGCGGGCCCAGGGTGAGCGCCTTTTCCGCCGCATCGCGCGCCAGGGAAAAGCGTTTGGCGTCCTGGGTGGAATTGGCGATGGCGGTCTCGGCGAATGACAGCCCGGCGTACGCGGCGGCGAAGCCAGGATCGAGCTCAATCGCGCGGGTGTAGGCGGCGACCGCCCGCTCGATGTCCGCCAGATTGCCGCGGCGGCCGAATTGCCGGGCGAGCAGGTATTGGTTATAGGCGTCAGGATTGTCGCTGCGATGCGGATCCAATCCCGCCGCGGGCAGAAGTCTGAGTTTCAGTGCCGCCACGACGGCGGCGGCAATTTCATCCTGGACCTGAAAGATATCTTTGACGTCGCGGTCGAAGGACTGCGACCAGAGGGGGACGCCGCTGTCGGCGCGGATCAGCTGCGCGGTGACGCGCACGGTGTTGCCGACGCGGCGTACGCTGCCTTCGAGCACGTGGGCGACGCCCAGGGTGGAGGCGATTTCCGCAATGGGCACCTGCTGGCCCCGAAAGTGGAACGAGGAGGTGCGCGCAATGACCTCGAGGTCCTTGATTTGCGCCAGCGAGCTGATCAGTTCCTCCGACAGTCCGTCGGAAAAGTACCCTTGGTCCTTCTTCTCGCTCAGGTCGATGAAGGGCAGCACCGCGATGGATTTCTCGCTGATGGGCCGTTTGACATCGACCGACTTAAAGGCGGTCTGCGCCTGCTCGACCCGACGCTCGAGTTCGTAGGCCACCGTGGCCAGCACGACCAGGGCCGCCACGGCGGTGACCGAGGCGACGTCTCGATTGCGCCGCAGGAATTTTCCCAAGCGATAGAGCAGGCGAGGCGGCTGTGCCAGGATCGGCTTGCCCTCCAAGTAGCGCCGTAGATCGTCCGCGAACTCCCCGGCGCTGGCATAGCGCGCGTGGCTGTCCTTCGCCAACGCCTTGAGCACGATGAGATCCAAGTCGCCGCGCAGCGTCCGAGCCAGTTGCTCATGGGTGCAGGCGCGAGCGACCCACGCTTCCTCCAGGATCTGGGTGCTGGGTTTGTGCACTTCGGCCGCGGCGATGGCGCGCTCGATCACGCCCCGCGACGCGCCCGCATTGAGCCGATACGGCCGGGCGCCGGTCAAGATCTCAAACAGCACCACGCCCAGAGAATAGATGTCGCTACTGGCATCGACCTGATCGCCGCGCACCAGCTCGGGACTCGAATAAGCCGGGGTGAGCGCGTGTCCGTACACCTGGGTGAGCGGAATCTGATCCGTACCTTCGGTGCCCGCGAGCAGCGTGGCCACGCCGAAGTCCAACAGGCGCGCCTGTCCTGCCTGGGTGACCAGGATGTTGGATGGTTTCAGATCCCGATGGATGACGTGGCGATCGTGCGCGTACTGCACCGCCTCGAGCACCTGCAGGAACAAGCGCAGCCGTTCGCGAATATCCAGGCGCTGTGCATCGCACCAGTCAGTGAGCTGCTCGCCTTGCACATATTCCATGGACAGGTAGGGCAGGCCTTGAGGATCCACGCCGGCGTCGTACAGGCGGGCGATATGCGGATGCTCCAAGCCTGCGAGGATGTCGCGCTCGCGCGCGAAGCGCTGCTTCAAGTCCAGGCGCACCCGCGTGAGCAGCGGCAACTTCAGGGCCACGTCGCGCTTGAAAACGCCGTCGGCGCGCCGTGCGAGCCACACCTCGGCCATGCCGCCGGCGCCCAGCAGTTGGATTAATTCATAGGGGCCCACCCGGGCGCCGGATTCAAGTCCCGTGGATGCGGCACCGCCGCGCTCATCGTCGGTTGCCGACGCGAGCACCGTAGGAGGTTGGAGGGTCGTCATCCGCATTCGCTTCCCTGTTTTTTTAAGATCAGGCGACGAATTATTCCCGGCAATGTAGCGCATCTTGGGGCTACGACAGGGATAATTTGGCGCAACGCCTTACTCTTTGCGCCATGTTGAGGAGCCGTCCGTTTTGAAGCGTTCTAAGCTGAAGGCCGAGCTGTTCCTGCCGCCTAAACCTAAGTCCGGCGCCGGCCGCCGAGCCGCGCGGCCCGAAGACAATCCTGCGCTGCAGGAAATTTGGCACGTGGTGGGCGCGATTCCGCGCGGACAGGTGTCGACCTATGGGAGCGTGGCGCGTGCCGCGGGCCTGCCGGGGCGGGCGCGGCTGGCAGGGCGCGCGCTGCGGCTGGCGCCGAAGAACATGCTGCTGCCCTGGCATCGGGTGGTCGGTGCCGGCGGACGCATCGTCTTCCCGCCCTCATCGCTCGCGCACCGCGAACAAACCCGGCGACTGCTGGCCGAGAAAGTCGTGGTGAAGAATGGCCGCGTGAGCCGCGATTTTCTGATCACGCTGGAGGAGCGCTGAGTGCGCCCAAGACCCCCTCGCTGAGAGGCGCAGGGAAAGCTGCGTGAGCCTCAATTCACCGGGTTGAACGGCAAGGTGACCAGGAGTTCCGCGACACCGTTCCACGCCACTTGAATCCCGATGCAGAACAAGAGAAACGCGGAGAGGCGCACCACGATGGTGGTGCCGGTGACGCCGATCCATTGGGCGAGGCGCGCCGAGTTTCGATAGAAACCATAGATGAGCACCGACAGCAGCGCCGTGGCCACCAGGGTTTCAACGAAGAAGGCGACCGAGGAGACGTGGAAGCCGCTGGGGCGGCCCGCGCCGACGGAAATCGCCACCGAAATGGTGCCGGGACCTGTGGTCAGCGGCATGGTGAGCGGGTAGAAGGCAAGGCGGCTGGGCGACACATCCATGGAACGCGGTTCGGGCGTTTCGCTGCGGCGCTGCTCCGTGACATCGGGCGCATTGAGCATGCGCCAGCCGGCCGCCGCGACGATGATGCCGCCGGCGACCCGCAAGACCGGCAATGAAACGCCGAAGAATCCCAACACATAGGCTCCGATGTATAGCGATGCGGCGACGATGCAGAAGGAATAGATCGCCACCCAGCGCGCGGTCTGGGACCGCACCTTCGGCTCAAGGTAGCGAGTCGCGCCGAAGAAGATGAACGCGCCCGAGAGCGGGTTGACGATGGAAAACAGCGCAGTAAAGGCCAGCAGGAAGGTCGAGAAGGAGATATCCATATCGTTAGCATTCTATCCAATCATTGCGTCGCCTCCAGGACGGCTTTCACCAGCGGCTGCGGCGAATAGCCGGCCGCGTAGGGCGTCAGCCCTAAGCGCACGATGACCAACTGACGCGACTTGATGATGGCGACGTTCTGGCCGTCGTGACCGGACATCCAGAAGGTATCACCGGGGATACCGAAAGCGGCGTCTGGATTCACATGGGGGGTCGCGGCGTCGGATCCCCACAACCAGGTCTGGCCTTGGCCGTACTGGCCGTCAGAGGCAGGTACTGGGGTCGCCATCATGGTGACGTAGCCTTCAGGGAGTAGCTGCTGTCCCTGCCAGACACCGTCTTGCAGCAGGAACTGTCCATAGCGGGCCCAGTCGCGCGCGGTGGCATACATGTAAGAGGAGCCGACCGGCGTGCCGTGTTCATCCGGCTCGACGGTGGCGCTGGTGATCCCTAACGGCGTGAACAGCCGGGTGTTGATGAATCCCAAGAGATCCTCGCCGGCGGCCTCTTGGGCGATGCGCGACAGAATCACTGCGGTGCCGCTGGAATAACTCCATACCGTGCCCACCGGGTGAGCCAAGGGTTGCGCACGCGCGAAGGCCGCCATGTCGGGCTGCAAGTACAGCATGCCGGTGACATCCGAAACTGCGCCATAGGCTTCGTTCCACTGCAAGCCGCTGGACATGGCGAGCAGGTCGGCGACGCGGATGCGTTCGCGGCCGTCGGTGGCGCCGGGCCAGAGTCCCGCTTGATCGAGCTTCAGCTTGCCGTCCTTGACCAGCATGCCGATGACCCCTGCCATCACGGTCTTGGTCATCGACCAGCCGAGCAAGGGGGTGCTGGGGGAAAAGCCCGGCGCGTAGCGCTCGGCCACGATGCGTCCGTGGTCGACCACGACGATGGCGCGCACGCCGGGACCCGCTATGGCGTCGTTGGCGAGCACGCGATCGACGGCGGCATGGGTGTTGACGGCGCTGCCCTCCGGCCACGGCGCGGCGGACACCGCGGCGGACGCGGCGTTTGAGGTCACCGCCGCCACCGGCGCGGGTGTGGGCACGTGCATGGGCCCCGGCTCGGAATCGATCTTGCCGTCCGGCGCCACGGTGCAGCCTTTGCCGGGATGCCACTGCGCCAAGCCACCGCCGATGAATTTCAGAAAGCCTGCGCGCACCACGCCGTGCTCGCTGTCCACCGACACCTGCATGAGGCGCAGCAACGCAATGCCCGGTGCCTGGACGTCAAGGCGCAGCACTTCGTCAGGATCGCGCCCGGCCAGGAACACATTGGAGCAGACGATCTTGGCGGAGTAGTTGGCGCCCACCCTCAAGAGCGCGGGGGGCTTGAGCCATAGCGCCAGCACCAGGAGCACCACAACCAACAGCAGTGCGCCAAAGATTCTTCGCAGTATTTTCATGATTTACCAGTTGAGCTTGATCTACCAGTTGAGCTCGGCCATCAGGGCCGCGTAAGTGTCGATGCCGTCCCATAGATTTTGCAATCGCAGGTTTTCGTTGGCGGCATGCTGATTGTTGTCGTGGTTGACGATGGGCAGGCAGATGATGGGGGCGGAAAATACATCGGCGAACATGTACAGCGGTACGCTGCCGCCGGCCATGGGCAGCACCACCACGGGGGCGCCGGCGGCCTTGGTGGCGGCGGCGATGACGGCCTGCGCCGCGGGCGAGGACATGTCGGAACGCAGAGCGGGGTACCCTGCGTCCCAATTCACGCGCAGGATGCGCGGGTGCGAGAGACGGGTGGCGAGATCCGGTTCCTCGCTCACCAGCGTCCAGCCATGCGCGGTGAAGAAATGCTCGACCGCGGCGCGCACCGCCGCCGGGCTCTGGTCGGGAACCAGGCGAAAATCCAGCGAGATCACGGCGTTGGGGGGAATGGAATTGGTCGCCGCCTCGCCCACCTGGCCTGCGCGAATGCCGCGGACATTGAGCGCGGGGCGCATGAGGCTGGTGGGCAGATCTTCGCTGCCCTCCGAGCGGCCGATGCCGAATTCGCGCTTCAAGGCATCGCCGACCGGCGGCAGATTGCGCAGCGCGGCCTGCTCCGCGGGCGTGATGGCGCGCACGCCGTCGTGAAAGCCGGGAATGGTAATGCGGCCGTTGTCATCGCGCATTTGCGCGATCAGCGTCGCCGCCATCGCGGCCGGGTTCGGCACCCAGTTGCCGTAATGGCCGTCATGCAAGGCGCGCAGCGGTCCGTACACCGTGGCTTCGAGCGCCATGACGCCGCGCGCGCCGAAGTACACCATCGGCCGGCGCGTCTGATGCACGGGCCCATCGCCGATGAGAAACAAATCGGCGGCCAGGATTTTCTGATGCTCGCGCAGCGCTTGGGCCAGATGCGGGGAGCCGGCTTCTTCCTCGCCTTCCCACAGCACCTTGAGGTTGACCGAGGGGAGGGTGTGGGTGGCCTTGAGTGCATCATAGGCGCTCAAGAACGCGGCGATCGAGGCCTTGTCGTCGCTGACGGCGCGGCCGAACAGGCGCCACTCCGGATCGAGGGGCGGCGCGGCCTTTTTCCAGTCGACATCGCGCGCCGTCTCGGTCAGGGCGTGCTCGCGCATCACGGGCTGGAAAGGATCGGAACTCCACTGCGAAGGCGTCACCGGCTGACCGTCGTAGTGGGCGTAGAACACCACGGTGCGCCGGGCGGTCGGGACTTTGAGGGCGCCGAAAACCACCGGCGGCGAACCGGATCCGGTCGAGAGTTCGGAGACCTCGAAGCCGCGGGCTTTGAGCGCCGCTTCGAGTGCATGTGCGGTGGCGAGGATGCCGGCCGGATCCGCCGCCACGCTCTTCAAGCGCGTCAGGGCGTCGAGATCGGCGACGATGGCGGTCTCATGCGCCAGATGGTATTGCTGAACCTCGGTGCGAAAATCCGCAGCGCCGGCCTGCAGCGCCGCCAGCCCTAACAAACTGGCCGCGATGCGGATGATGCGTTGCATTCTTTTTCTTCCCCTTTGGACGTGCGCGGTTGCCTCCAGTATCTTAACAACCTTCAGGCGGGGCGCAGGACGAAAGCCCCCGGGGGTGGACAAAAGGAGCAGGGATGAAGAACCTCAGGTCATTGGGATTCGCCGTGGGCGTGGCTCTCTTCATGGGCTGCCTCCAGACCGCGCGCGCGTCGCCTGCCGACCTGCAATTCAACCAACTCGTGGATGATTTCGTGTTCGGCACGTTAAGTCTCGCGCCGACCACCGCGACCGGCATGGGCTACCACCGGCACCGCGGCGTTCTGCTGGATGATCAGCTCGAGGATTTCAGCCCGGCCGGGATCAAGGCCTCGCTCAACCTGCTGAGCGAGATTGAAATGCGCATCGGTACGTTGGATGCGAAATCGTTCAACCAGGAGCAGCGCGCCGATATCAACATCATGCACGGCGCCATCGCGGCGGCGCGGCTCGACTTGCAGGACATCCAGAGCTACCGGCACAACCCGACGCTGTACGTCGAACTCATCGGCAATGCCCTGTACACGCCCTACGTGCTGCATTACGCCGCGACGGAGGAACGGTTCAAGCACATCATCAGCCGCTTGAATCTCATTCCGCAGCTCATCCGCCAGGCCAAGGAGAATCTGCAGGACTCGCCGGAGCTGTGGAACAAGGTGGCGCGCGAGGAGAATGGCGGCAACGTCGATCTGATCGAGGGGGTGCTGCGCGCCGATTGCCCGGCCGCGCTGCTTGCCGATTACACGCGAGCCGCGGCGCCGGCACTGGATGCGCTGCGCGGTTTCAATATCTGGCTGGACGGTACGCTGTCGAAAAAAACCGCCGATTGGCGGCTGGGAAAGAAGCGCTACGCGCAGAAGTTCAGCTTCGTGCTGGCGACCGGCAAGACCCCGGAGGCGCTGCTCGAGGAGGCCGAAACCGACTTGGCCAAAACGCGTGATGAGATGGTGCAGCTGGCTTACCCTAAAACCGTGGAACAGGCCTTGGCTGACGTGGCGGTTCATCATGCGACGCCGGCGACGTACATTCCGGCGGCCCGGCAGGCATT
>Ga0210398_10002058_pt1 | contig 19892 bp, 22 predicted proteins | sample IncBWC4OmetaG_FD_161047 | JGI IMG/M metagenome (GOLD analysis project Ga0210398, IMG submission 161047) | Forest soil microbial communities from Barre Woods Harvard Forest LTER site, Petersham, Massachusetts, United States - Inc-BW-C-4-O | ecosystem: Environmental > Terrestrial > Soil >...
CACCCACGGTTCGACCTTTGGCGGCAACCCGCTGGCGGTGGCCGCCGGCAACGCCGTCCTCGACGTGATGCTCGAGCCCGGTTTTTTCGATCGCGTCGAGGCGACCGCCCGGCGGTTCCGCGGCCGGCTCGACGAATTGGTCAAATCCTATCCAAAGCTGTTTGCCGAATTGCGCGGTTCGGGATTGCTGCTCGGCATCCGCTGCGTCGTCCCGGCCGGCGACATCGTAACCCGGCTGCGCGAGAACGGCCTGTTGGCCTTGACCGCCGGCGACAACGTATTGCGCCTCTTGCCGCCGCTGGTCGTCGGCGAGGCCGAGATCGGCCAGGCGATGGACACTCTGCACAAGGTGGCGCGGGAATGGTCGGCGTAAGGCGGGTCGCCCGCGGGCCGGCGCTGGTCGACCATCGACAGGCGCCGCGCCACTTTCTTGACATCGACCGGCTCGACAGCGCCGAGCTGCGCGGCATCGTCGATGTCGGCGTCGCCTACAAAAACGGCCGCCGCGACCGGCCGCTTGCCGGCAAGACCTTGGCGATGATCTTTGAAAAGCCGTCGACTCGGACGCGCGTCTCGTTCGAGGTGGCGACGCGCCAGCTCGGCGGCGAGACGATCTTTTTGAATACCGCCGACAGCCAGCTCGGCCGCGGCGAGACCGTCGCCGACACGGCGCGGGTTCTGTCGCGCTACGTCGATGCGATCATGATCCGCACCCATCATCCGCAAAAACTGGCCGAGCTGGCCCGGTACGCGACGGTGCCGGTGATCAACGGGCTGACCGATGCCTCGCATCCCTGCCAGATCATGGCCGATGTGATGACCTTGCAGGAAAAGAAGGGGTCGCTCGCCGGCCGGACCGTCGCGTGGAGCGGCGACGGCAACAATGTCGCGGCGAGCTGGGTTCATGCCGCGGTGCGCTTCGGCTTTGCCTTGCGGCTCGCCTGCCCGCCAGAATTGTCGCCGGCGCCGGCCTTGCTCGACTGGGCGCGGCGCGAGGGCGGCCATGTCACCCTGACGGCCGAACCGCGCGAGGCGGTCGCCGACGCCGATTGCGTCGTCACCGACACCTGGGTGTCGATGGGCGACGAGGCCGGCGGCACCCGCCACAATATGCTCGCCCCGTACCGGGTAGACGAGGCGCTGATGGCGTCGGCCAAGCCCGATGCGATCTTTATGCACTGCCTGCCGGTCAAGCGCGGCGAGGAGGTGACCGCCGGGGTCGTCGATGGCCCGCAATCGGTCGTCTGGGACGAGGCCGAAAATCGCCTGCACGCGCAAAAGGGGATTTTGACCTGGTGCCTCGACTAACCGCCAAGCGGTCGAACGCCGCACCCCGGGGAGAGGATAGGCGAATTTGACCGCGCCCAGCGCCGCCGTTCCGGACGATCTGGTCCAGCCTTTCCGCATCGACCCGTTCGCGTTGCGCGGCCGGCTCGTGCGGCTCGGCCCGGCGATCGACCGCATCCTGTCGCAGCACGACTATCCCGAGCCGGTGGCGGCGATGCTGGGCGAGGCGATAACCCTCGCCGTGGTGCTCGCCGGCGCGCTCAAATACGACGGCGTCTTCACCCTCCAGACCAAGGGCGACGGGCCGATCCCTCTGATCGTCGCCGATGTGTCGACCGATGGTGCTGTGCGCGGCTATGCGCAATACGACCAGGTAAAGCTCGACGCCGTCGCCGCCCCGGCCGGGGCGACGGCGCTTTCGGTGCCGCGCCTGCTCGGCGCCGGCTATATCGCCTTTACCGTCGACCAGGGCGAGGAGACCGACCGCTATCAGGGCATCGTCGAGCTGGCCGGGGCTACCCTGGCCGATTGCGCGCAGCATTATTTCCGGCAATCCGAGCAGATCCAGGCCGGGATCAAGCTCGCGGTCGGCCGCACCGGGCCGGGCCGCACTTGGCGCGCCGGCGGGCTGATGCTGCAGCGGGTGCCGCCGGAGGGCGGCTATGGCGTAATCGCCGACGATGTCGAGGATGGTTGGCGCCGCACAATGGTGTTGATGAGTTCGGCCACCGCGGGCGAACTGGTCGATCCCGATCTGGCGCCGCATCGCCTTTTGTTCCGGCTGTTCCACGAGGATGGCGTGCGCGTCTACGACACGCATCCGCTCGAAGCGCGCTGCCGCTGTTCGCGCGAGCGCATCGAGACGATCCTGCGCGCCTTCCCCGCCGACGAGCTCGACGGCATGCAAAAGGAGCGGGTCACCACCGTCACCTGCGAATTCTGCAGCCGCCGCTACACTTTTGACGCCGACGAGATCAGCCGCCTCGCCCCGGCCTAGGCGCGGCAAGTGTGATCCGGCAGATCAAGCATCTATTATGGGGTGGAAAAAGCGGCAATATGGCCTCCGAGGCCAATCTTGGAGGAGCCGTGGCGGAAATTCACAAGATCAGCATCGCCCTGACCGCAGATGAGATCGCCGCACTGCGCGCCGCCGCCGAATCCGGCGACTATGCGACCCCCGGCGAAATCGTCCGCGAGGCGATCCGCGACTGGCAGCGCAAGCGCGAACGCCGCCAGCAGGAAATCTTCCGGCTGCGCGAATTGTGGGATCAAGGCAAGGCCAGTGGCGAAGCCGCTCCGCTCGATTTTGATGAATTGACAGTCGAGGCCCGGCGGCGGTTGGCAAAAGCCGCGAGCACAAAGGGTAATGACGGTTGAGATCGTCTGGCGGCCGCAGGCGCGTGAGGACTTGCTCGAAATCTACGCCTTCATCGCTCCAACTAATCCGTTTACAACAGAATCCGGGCCAAGGTGAGCCGCTTAGCCGCTCAGCCTCGCATTGGGCCGCGGCGACCGGATATTCGATCTTCGGTGCGCATATTGATCGACCGACCGTATCTGATCCTCTACGAAATCCATCCCGATACTGATCATGGTCCGATCGCGGCAGTCGAGATCGTCCGCGTCGTCCACGGTCGGAGAGATTTGCGCCGTCTGTCGTGACCCGACGACACCGATGCCCAGCCGAGATCACCGATAGGGCGAAGAGGCAGCCATGACCATTATTGATTACGAGCCCGAATGGCATGCCCGCTTTGGCGCCGTGACAGACCTGCCGGCCGAGGTCGCGGACGTCCCGTGGCTGCGCCAAATGCTGCTGCGCCGCACGCACCGGCGCTATGCCGCGCGCGAGGTGCCCGAGGCACTGCTGCGGCTGCTGCTCGGCGCGGCGTTTTCGGCTTCGTCGAAATCGGATTTCCAGCAGGCCTCGGTGATCCGCGTCGCCGAGCGCGGCCGCCGCGACCGGCTCGCGGCACTCGTCCCCGATATGCCGTGGATCGGCTCGGCCCCGGTGTTTCTGGTGTTCTGCGGCGACGCGCGCCGGCTGGAGCGTATCGGCGAGTTGCGCCGGCACCCGAGCGACAACGGCCGCCTCGAAGGCTTTTTCAACGCCGCGATCGACGCCGCCCTCGTCATGCAGAGCTTTATCCTCGCGGCGGAAACCGCCGGCCTCGGCTGTTGTCCGATCAGCGTGATCCGCAACCACGCCGACGCGGTCGCCGCGATCCTCGAACTGCCGGACAAGGTCTTTCCGGTCGCCGCGTTGTGCGTCGGCTATCCCGCCGCCGAGGGATTTGTCAGCATGCGGCTGCCGCTCGCGATCACCATGCACACCGACCGTTACGACGACTCGCGGCTCGCCGCCGACATCGAAGCCTACGACCGCCGCCGCGCTGCCCGCCATTCGCCGCCGCGCGAACAGCAACGCGCCGCCGAAACCTTCGGCTATGCCGAGTTCTATGGCTGGTCCGAGGACAAGGCCCGCCAAGCCGCCGCCCAACCCGAAGGGCAGGGCTTCCCCGGCTACCTGCGCGCCCGCGGCTTCCGCTTTGATTGATCGAGACAGCGCCGGAGCCGCAACCGCGGTTCAATCGTCGCGGCGCATCGCCAGCGTCTCGGTCAATGCCGCGGCCCGCGGAATGCGGCGGAAGTCGCGGATCAGCGCGAGGCCAGCCTCGATACGCTCGGCGGGCAGGCCGGAATAGGGCAATAACGCGCGGTATTTAGCCTCGATGTCGGCCCAGGCGATGCCGAGCATTCCGGCACCCTTCGGCACATAAACCGTGCTCGTGCTGGTGCGGCCGTCGGCCGTGCGGATCGTCACCGTCGCACCTTGCCGGTAATGCGTGACATTTTCGGTTGGCGCCGGGCCGACCCGCACCTTGTCGATCAGCCGGTGGATCGCCGGGTCGGCGATCTTGGCCGGGGTCGCGTGCACCCATGAAAAGTCGCGGTCGGCCGCACCCGCGGCGAGGAAATAGGCCGGGCTGTGCGCCATGCCGATCAAATCGGCCGGATGCAGGGGTTCGGCGAGCGCCGCGATGCCCGGGCGCGACAAGGTGATCGTCTCGATTTCCTCGGCGGCGATGGCGCCATCGCGCGCGGCGTTGGCCGCGGCTTCGGCGAGCGCATGGTGGGGATGCCCGCCGGGAACCAGCTTGACCGCCATGTCGGTGACGATGTCCCAAGTCTCGCCGAGCCCGTTGGTGACCGCCGCCGCGGCGGTGGCGGGGTCGACTCCGCCATAGGCCGCGAAAAACCCGTGGCGGGTCTCAAAGATCTTCTCCTCGGCCTCGTAGCCGCGCTGCGCCGCGAGCGCCGCGGTCACCCCGAGCATCGCGGCGAGCCCCGCATGGTATTCGCGGGCGACGCTGGTGTTGGCCGCCGCCGCGAGCCCGCCGATCGAGGTCGCCGACAATGCGATCGCCTGCGCGGTCTGCGCCGGGTCGAGGTGCAGCAGCCGCGCCGCGGCAACCGCGCCGGCGAAGATCGCGACGAGGCAGCCGTGAAAGCCCTGGCGGCGAAAGCCCGGCGTGATCGCTTCGCCGATCCGCCCCGCCGCCTCATAGCCGAGCACGATCGCGGCCAATACCTCTTCGCCGCCGGCGCCGCGGCGCTCGGCGATCGCCAGGCTCGTCGCGGTCAAGGGTGTGCCGGCATGGACGATGTTGCGCAGATCGCTGTCGTCGCAGGCCGCGGCGTCGCTCATCACCGCGTTGACCTGCGCCGCGTCGGCGAGCGGAAGTTTCGGGCCGTCGTCGAACCAGATCGAGGCGTCGGGCCGCCCCCCGCGCTCGCGCGCCAAGCTGCGGATGATCCGCGCCGATTGGATGCCGGTGCCGAGTGCGGCGCTGGCGACCGTGCTGGCGATCAGCATCGCCGCGTGGTCGAGCGCCTGCGCCGGCAGGTCGGCAGCGGTGGTTCGGGTAACAAATTCGGCGAGTTCGCGGGCGATGGTCATCGCGCGGATTACCGCGGCTCGGTCCAGCTCTCGGAGAAGGCGAGGGCGCAGTTGCTGAACGGCCGCCCCTCGCGCTGCATCGGCCACGGGTGGCCCGTCGCCTGCACGCCGTCGAGGGTCAGCCGCGCCCCCAATGCCGGGATCAGCAGACTGCACACGCCATAACGCCGCCCGCCTTCGCCGGGCTGGGTGTGGATCAGCAACGGCTCGCCGATGTCGTACCAGGTCAGCGCCAGTTCCTCGTCGCCCGTCACGATCCGCTCGGTCCAGAAATAATGCGGGTCGCCGGATTTGACGAATTCCGCGTCGGTGACCGGGATCGTCGTGTCGGCGGTCTCGGGATTGAGCATGCCCTGCACCGTATTCTGCAGCCAGCGCGCCATCGCGATATTGTCGGACCAGATGCGCCAGCGGTTCTCGGTCAGCTCGTTCTTCAGATAGAGCACATGCCCCGGCCCCGCCGGGCAGGTGATGATGCGCCAGTAGCTGGCATTTGTCGTCTGCGGCCCGCCATCGGTCTCGCTCAGCCGAATAAACGGGTTCTCCCCGGTCAGGATCACATGGTTGGTGTCGGCGGCCATCGGCTGTTCTCCCTCGAAGCCCGAATGTCGGCGATCGTAGTGGATCGCGCGTCCCCGCGCCACCGGCCGGTCGTGTCCCGTTTGAATGCCCGCAGCCAGGGGAAAGCGGATGTCTCTCGCCGCCGCGACACCGACGGCAACGCTGTTTCAGGACGCCGCATTAGTTATTTGTCCGAAAGGTGTAATGGCAGCTTGGAGATACGATACGAGCAGTGACAGTATTCCCTTGGATATGCCCTGTCATCCGTACATATCCTTTTTGCAGTCGGGCAGAGGCTTTGAAAATTCCGTTTTCGTCAACCTCACCGCTTAAAGCAGTGTCGAACCGCGGGAGATAGGCAAAGCGTACCTCACCCCTGGATATTGCCAGAGGGTAGAGCGCCCCCAAAGGAGGCTGGGTGCAGTCGCCATTCTTTACTTTCGTGAGGGTAAGTTCTCCCATGTATTGGCCGTCGAACTTAGCCGAGCCCTGCGCCCATGCGACGCTCCCGAGCACCGCACCCAGCAGGAGGCTTAGTCCCAGCGATCTCAGCATTCCGCTCTTCCCGTTCAGGTTTCGCTTGCAGGTTACAAACAGCAACAGCTCGCTGGCGGAGCGTCGCGATGTTTGAGGCATGGACTCCCTCAAACCGGCAGGTAGCGCAGCGATACATCCCGCGTAAACCGCGCGCAAGCAGGTCGAGAACGCGCTCCAGCGGACCCGTGTCCGGGGGTTGGTTGGATTTGGCCGCGGGTGATAGGCTGCTCCCATCACGATCGAGGAGAGTAGCAATGAGCCAGGCGCTCGAAGGCATTCGCATCATCGACATGACCCACAACCAGGCGGGGCCGGCCTGCGCCCAGATCTTGGGCTTTCTCGGGGCCGATGTGATCAAGCTCGAAGAGCCCAAGGGCGGCGATGTCGCGCGGCGCAACATGCGCGACCGGCCGGACAGCGACAGCCTGTTTTTCCTGCTGTTCAACGCCAACAAGAGAAGCCTGACGCTCAATCTGAAGACCGGGCGCGGCAAGGAATTGTTCGGGGAGCTGATCGCCAAATCGGACGTATTGCTCGAAAATTTCGGGCCGGGGGCGCTCGACCGGCTGGGTTTCGGCTATGACGCGCTGGCGCAGATCAACCCGCGGCTGATCTACGCGACGATCAAGGGCTTTGGCACCTATGGCCCCTATCGCGACTACAAGAGCTACGAGCCGATCGCCCAGGCGATGGGGGGTGCGATGAGCATCAACGGCTTTCCGGAGAACCCGCCGACCTTTGTCGTGCCGGCGATCGGCGATTCCGGCACCGGCATGCACATGGCAATCGGCATCCTTGCCGCGTTGCAGCAGCGCCACGCCTCGGGCCGCGGCCAGCATGTCGAAGTGTCGATGCAGGATGCGGTAGTCAATTTGATCCGGGTCAGCCTGCGCGACCATCAGCGCTTTGGCGCGCCGATGCCGCGGCGCGGCAACCAGATGGGCCGCGGCGTGCCGAGCACGACCTATCCGTGCGCACCGGGCGGCCCCAACGACTATGTCTTCATCACCGCGCAGCAGCAGATGTGGCCGGCCTTTACCGGGGCGATCGGACACCCGGAACTGGCCGTCGACCCGCGTTTTGCCGGCGAGGACGGGCGCTGGGAAAACCGCACCGCGCTCAATGCGATCATCGAGGGATGGACCCGGACCCGCTCGAAGCACGAGGTGATGCAGGTGCTGGGTGCCGCCGGCGTGCCGTGCGGCGCCTGCCAGGACACCGGCGAGGTCCTGGCCGACCCGCATTTGAAGGCGCGCGAGATGATCGTCGATATCGACTATCCGACCCGCGGGACCTATCAAACCGTCGGCTGCCCGGTCAAACTTTCGGCCTCGCCGGCCGCCGTGACCCGCCCGCCGCAACTCGGCGAGCACACCGCCGACCTGCTTCACGAGCTCTGCGGCCTCGACCCCGACGAAATCCGCCATCTGCGCAACGACGGCGTTGTCTGACCGTCTTTTCGGCGAGAGGATGTCCGAGGGAATTCTGTCGACGATCCAGACGCTTTTCGATCGTCTTACCCGGACTCGATCCGGGCATCCACGCCCTTTTTCAGGCGCTCGAAGGCGTGGATGGCCGGGTCAAGCCCGGCCAAGGCGAAATTGGCAAGCCGATTTACCCTTTTGATCAGAGCGTTAATCGTCATTCCCGCGAACGCGGGAACCCAGGGGCAAGCGATGTGCGGCTGCCCAGGAGAAGCCCTGGCCCCCCGCTTTCGCGGGGGCGACGGCGAAGGGCTGGGATCGGATAATAAGCAACGAACACGAACTGAGGGAGGCATGCATGGCATTGCGACTGACGATCGGTTTTTCCGACAATCCGCGCCTCGATCCGCTCAAGGACGGCACCGTCAAGCCGCAGAATATCGAGCTGGAATTTGTCACCCTCGAACCGGGGACGTTGTTTTGGCGCAACCTCGCCTTCGATGAATTCGACGCGTCGGAGATGTCGATCTCGGAAACCTTGCTAGCGCGCGAGCGCGGCGGCGGCACGAAATGGGACTGGTCGGCATTGCCGGTGTTCCTCTCGCGCGGCCACCACTGGCCCAACCTCTACGTCAACACGAACTCCGGCATCGCCGGGCTCGGCGACATCAGGGGCAAGCGCATCGGGGTCCCCGACTACGACATGACCGCGGCCTTGTGGTTCCGCATCACCTTGAAGGACCTCTACGGCATCGAAGCCGGCGACAACGTCTGGTTCAACGGCCGCACCAAGGAGTTGAGCCATGCCGGCGCGCTCGGTCTCGACAAGGAGGGGCCGCGGGGCGTCGAGCACCATTGGCTCAACGCCGACCAGACGCTCGACCAGATGCTCGACCGCGGCGAGATCGACGCGTGCACCGCGATCCGGCCGCAAAGCCGCGTCACCGCCGGCGACCCGACGGCCATCGACCGCTGGGGCGGGACCGCGATCGAAGGCAATCCGCGGCTCAAGAAACTGCTCGCCGACAACGGCAAGAGCATCGTCTTCGAGTTCTATGAGAAGACCGGGTGTTTTCAGCCCAATCACCACGTCATTGTCCAGAACCGGATTCTGCGCGAGCATCCCTGGGCGGCGCTCGAACTCTACGACGCGTTCCGCCGCTCAAAGGAAATCGCCTATGAGCGTGCGCGGCGCCACGAGGCGACCCGCGTCTATTTCCCGGGCCAGGATTTCGCCGAGCAGAGTGCCGTTGTCGGCGGCGACCCCTATCCGCTCGGCCTCGCCGCGATGGGCCGCAACCTCGAGCGCGCGATCGAGGGATCGGTCGAGCAGGGGTTGCTGACCAAACCATTGGCGCTCGACGACATCTATTTCCGCACGACCTTGAAGACCTAAGATCGGGAGACGTGAAGTTGGCGAAGACGTAAAGTTGGCGGCGTCCGCGGCGTGCGGTTTCACGGTCCGCCGCGCGAGACCCGGGTCGCGTCCCGATTGTGCCGCGCTCGCCGCCGGATTGACCCAGCGGCGACATCATCGTTGTCACCGACGGCATCCCGGTCGCCGACATCGATGAACTGCACCGGCTGATAACCGGAGAGCGGGTCGGCAAGCCGGTGCCGTTCACCGTCCTGCGCCGCCCTGCGCCGGTCGCAAACGCTCAAAATCTATTTCCGACCCCGTGGCCGGGCTTGACCCGGCCACCCACGCATGAACCCGGTTGAAGACGAACCCGCAGGTTTGTTGTCCCCGCTATGCTTTGCGACCACATTGCCCTCATGAAGGGTGGTTGGGTCTACATCATGACGAACCGGCCGAACGGTACGCTTTATGTTGGCACGACGACCGACCTCGCGAGGCGCGTTTGGGAGCATCGGAACGACTTCGCCGACGGCTTCACCAAGAAATATGGCTTACATCGGCTCGTTTACGCCGAAAAGCATGGAGATATACTCTCGGCAAAGCAGCGCGAGATGAACATCAAGCACTGGTCATGGGCTTGGAAGGCCAAGCTCATATTCAGCCAAAACCCAAACTGGGATGATCAATACGACACTATCTCGTGAGGCGCGTGGGTTGCAGGGTCAAGCCCGGCCAAGGGGGAAGATGATCGTGCTGTGGCGTATTGTTGGCACACGGTGGCGCCGGCGGGCGCGGCGCGCTAAGTATGGGCCATGCAGCAGCAGATCCGGATCCGCGGCGCGCGCGAGCACAATCTGAAGAACATCGACGTCGATCTGCCGCGCGACAGCCTGGTGGTGATGACTGGGCTGTCGGGTTCGGGCAAGTCGTCGCTCGCCTTCGACACGATCTATGCCGAGGGCCAGCGCCGCTATGTCGAGAGCCTGTCGGCCTATGCAAGGCAGTTCCTCGAACTGATGCAAAAGCCCGAGGTCGAATCGATCGAGGGGCTGTCGCCGGCGATCTCGATCGAGCAAAAGACGACGTCGCGCAACCCGCGCTCGACGGTCGCGACAGTGACCGAGATCTACGACTACATGCGCCTCCTGTGGGCACGGGTCGGGGTGCCTTATTCGCCGGCGACCGGGTTGCCGATCGTCAGCCAGACCGTGTCGCAGATGGTCGACCGGGTCATGGCATTGCCCGAGGGGACGCGGCTCTATTTGCTGGCGCCGATCGCGCGCGGGCGCAAAGGCGAGTACCGCAAGGAGTTCATCGACCTCAAAAAGCGCGGCTTTCAGCGGGTCAAGATCGACGGCAAGATGGTCGAGCTCGACGAGGTTCGCCCGCTCAACAAGAATGTGAAGCACGACATCGCGGTCGTCGTCGACCGCATCATCGTCGCGACCGATCTCGGCAACCGGCTCGCCGATTCGTTCGAGACCGCCCTCGACCTCGCCGACGGCATCGCCATCGCCGAGAATGCCGATTCGGGCGAGGAGACGATCTTTTCGGCGAAATTCGCCTGCCCGGTGTCGGGCTTTACGATCCCCGAGATCGAGCCCCGGCTGTTTTCGTTCAACAACCCGTTTGGCGCTTGTCCCGCCTGCGACGGGCTCGGCACCAAGCTCTATTTCGATCCGGGTCTGGTCGTGCACGACGAGGGGCGCAGCCTGGCCGAGGGTGCGGTCAGCCCGTGGGCGCATTCGTCGTCGCAATACTACACCCAGACCCTGGAGAGCATCGCCCGCCACTTCCGGCAGAGTATGCACATGCCGTGGCGCGAACTGCCGGAAAAGATGCGGCGCGCGATCCTCTCGGGCTCGGGCGGCGAGCCGATCGCGATGACCTATGACGACGGGCTGCGGAAATACACGACCGAGCGGCCGTTCGAGGGCGTGTTGCCGAACATGGAGCGGCGCTTTCGCGAGACCGACAGCGCCTGGGTCAAGGAGGAATTGGGCCGCTACCAGAGTGCCAGGACGTGCGAGGTGTGCCAGGGCGACCGGCTGAAGCCCGAGGCGCTCGCGGTCAAGATCGCCGGCCGCAACATCAGCGAGGTGGCGCGGCTGGCGATCGCCGACGCACTCGCCTGGTTTTCCGGCCTCGACGCCGAACTCACCCCGAGCCAGCGCGAGATCGCCCAGCGCATCCTGCGCGAGATCAACGAGCGGCTCGGCTTTTTGCAGAATGTCGGGCTCGAATACCTGACCCTGTCGCGGGCTTCGGGCACCTTGTCGGGCGGCGAGAGCCAGCGCATCCGTCTCGCCTCGCAGATCGGCTCGGGGCTGACCGGGGTGCTCTACGTCCTCGACGAGCCGTCGATCGGGTTGCACCAGCGCGACAACGGCCGCCTGCTCGTGACCCTGAAGCGGCTCAGGGACCTCGGCAACACGGTCATTGTCGTCGAGCACGACGAGGAGGCGATCCGCACCGCCGACTGGGTCGTCGATATGGGGCCGGGAGCCGGCGTACATGGCGGCCACGTCGTCGCCGAGGGCACGCCCGAGGCGGTCATGGCCAATCCCGACAGCATCACCGGGCAGTATTTGACCGGGATGCGCCAGATCCCGCTGCCATTGGTGCGCCGCAGCGGCCATCCGGGGCAAATCCTGCGCATCGTCGGGGCTACCGGCAACAATCTGAAGGACATCACCGCCGAAATCCCGCTCGGCACGTTCTGCGTCGTCAGCGGCGTGTCGGGCGGCGGCAAATCGACCCTGATCGTCGAGACCCTGTACAAGGCGCTCGCCAAACGCCTCAACAACGCGCGCGAGCAGCCGGCCCCGCACGACCGGCTCGAAGGCGTCGAATTTCTCGACAAGATCGTCGACATCGACCAGTCGCCGATCGGCCGCACCCCGCGCTCGAACCCGGCGACCTATACCGGCTGCTTTACCCCGATCCGCGACTGGTTCGCCGGATTGCCCGAGGCGAAGTCGCGCGGCTACCTGCCCGGCCGATTTTCGTTCAACGTCAAGGGCGGGCGCTGCGAGGCGTGCCAGGGCGACGGCGTCATCAAGATCGAGATGCACTTTCTGCCCGACGTCTACGTCCAATGCGACGTGTGCAAGGGCCGGCGCTACAACCGCGAGACCCTCGAAGTATTGTTTCGCGCCAAGAGCATCGCCGACGTGCTCGACATGACCGTCGACGAGGGTGTCGATTTCTTTCGCGCGGTGCCGTCGATCCGCGACAAATTGCTGACGCTGCAGCAGGTCGGGCTCGGCTACATCCATATCGGCCAGCCGGCGACGACCTTGTCGGGCGGCGAGGCGCAGCGGGTCAAGCTCGCCAAGGAATTGTCACGGCGGGCGACCGGGCGCACGCTTTACATCCTCGACGAGCCGACCACCGGGTTGCATTTCGACGACGTGCGCAAATTGCTCGAGGTGCTGCACGCCTTGGTCGAGACCGGCAACACGGTCCTGGTCATCGAGCACAATCTCGAAGTCGTCAAGACCGCCGACTGGGTCATCGACCTCGGCCCCGAGGGCGGCGATGCCGGCGGCCACATCGTCGCGTCGGGCACCCCCGAGGACATCGCCGCCAGCAGTGCCAGCTACACCGGCGACTATCTGCGCCCCTACCTCGCCCGCCGCCCGCCCCAGCGCCGCCGCCGGGCAGGTTGAGCGGCAGTTTGGAGCCCTGCGCATTCTTGGTTAAGACAGTTCTGCCGGCGAAAAGGTCGCGCCTTAGTTTGAAATTCTAATGCGCTCTTGACAATTCCGCAATACGATGGCAATATTTGCTTCTTTCACACATCGGGCTTCGCAGCAGTCGTCCTTGACACGTCGGCTGACATTTCAAACTAACACAGTAGCCGGCGAAAAGGCGGTGGGGCATCTCCGCGAATTCCTGGGGTTGCGACGAATATTTGTGAATGGAGATTATCGTGACTAAATACGACCAATTGTACAAAGCGTTTATACAGTGGGATATTGAGTTTGGAAACTTAGAGAGACGTTCTGTCTCGGCAATGCTGGCTTTCTATGACGGATTTAAGAGAAAGTTAGGTTTCGCTGCATCGGATGATCGCATTGCGCTACATCGCATCGAGACAAATATATCGGGAGTAACTAATCATACTGAGGCAGCAAATTTCACCGACGCATTGGTAGAAACCGGAAATGGGTCGTGCCAGTTTGGAATGACTGTGACTGTCAAAGGAAATAATGGAGAAAGCGCGCCGCGCGCGGAAAGATTTATCCAATTCTACCTCGATATTCGCTTTATACTTCGGCAAGATGAATGCGAATTTTGGAGCGGATACGGTGAATCCCAGCGATTTAGATCCCTTGTAAACGAAAACGATTCTGGTTTATTTTTACGCGGTAAAGATGACATGTTTGATTATTTTATAGGTGAAATGGAAAACGTGCTTAGACGTAAACCGTGGGATCAACCGGAAACTGCCTCAATTGGTTTTGATTTAAGTTCGCGTAATACAAGGTGATGGCTGAACGCATACCATGAACCTTGTTCGAGAGCGCTGCCTCGAGGGGGCTGCGGCACAGAGTGCTGGCAACCTTAGGATTTGTGGACTAGGTTCCTGATGATCATGCGCACCGTCAACATCCACGAAGCGAAAACCCATTTGTCGCGGCTGGTCGAGCGCGCCGCCAAAGGCGAACCGTTTGTGATCGCCAAGGCCGGCAAACCCTTGGTCAAGGTCGTGCCGTTCGACGCGCCGGCGGGAGGCGAGGTTCGGCGCATCGGTTTCATGGATGGCTTGATCGAAGTGCCCGACGACTTTGACATGATGGGCGCCGACGAGATCGAGCAACTCTTCAGCGGTAAAGAATGAGGCTGCTGATCGACACGCATTTGCTGCTGTGGTCCGCCGGGCAATCCTCCCGATTGTCGCCGCAGGCGCGCAGCCTGATTGGCGATCCGCACAACGAACTATTGTTCAGCGCTGCCAGCCTCTGGGAAATCGCTATAAAGGCGGGGCTCGGGAGGCGTGATTTCCGCGTAGACGCAACCGAGCTACGACGTGGCCTTCTGATCAATGGCTATGGCGAGTTGGCGGTCACCGGCGAGCATGCGGTCGCTGTCACCGGCCTGCCGGCGATTCACAAGGACCCATTCGATCGGCTGCTCCTGGCACAGAGTATTGTCGAAGATATCACCTTGCTGACTTCAGATGCGGTCATCGCGCAATATCCGGCGTCGATACGGCAAGTCTGAACCGGCTGGCGCTCAAAGGGATGCGTGGTGAACGCCATCCGCAAATGGGCGATCAAGGAATTGCGGCGGATGGTGCTGGATGCGCTCGGCGCGCACGATGCGGCGGTGTGGCTGTTCGGGTCGTGCGCGCGTGGCGAGGTGCGCCAGCACAGCGACATCGACATCGCAATCCTGCCCCGCGATGAGCTTCCCCTCGGGTTTTTCGGCGAGCTTCAGGCGGATATCGAGGACAGCAAAATTCCGTACGATGTCGATTTGGTCGACTTGACGCACGCGGACAGCGCCCTTGTAGACGCGGTTCGACGCGAGGGAATACCGTGGCGGAATTAGCGGAACGGCTTACCGAGGCGGGCGCGGCGCTCGCGACACTGGAGGAGGCGATCGGCAAGACCGTTCACTCGGTGCTTGAGCGCGACGGCGCGATCCTTCGACTGATTTATACTTTCGAGGCGCTGTGGAAAGCCTCGCAGCAACTGCTTGCGGAATCCGAAGGCATTAACGTCGGGTCACCAAACGCTACGATCCGCGCCGCGCGGCGGGTCGGCTGGCTGTCGGACGAAGACGCAAGGGCTGCCTTCGACATCGGGAGTGATCGAAATCTCGCGGTTCACATGTACCGCGGGCAGATCGGCGAAGAAATCGAGGAGCGCCTCGCCGCCCATGCCGCGCTGCTGCGCCGCTGGCTCGCGGCGTTGCAGGCCCGCGCCGAGGCGCCCGATTAATCGCCGAGCCGCGCCCTCGGAAAGGCGGACGCGCTCAAACCCGGGGGTGGATCGCGGCGTCTTTGACCTCGTCGCTGACAAAGGGCTCGAATTCGCGAAAATTTTCCTCGAAGCGATGGGTCAGCGCGCGCGCGGTGTCGTCATAGGCGCGCTTGTCCGACCATGTGGTGCGCGGATCGAGCACCTCGCTCGGCACCTCGGGGCAGCTTTCGGGGACCAGCAACCCGAAATTCGGCTCGGCCCGCACCGGCACGTCGGCGAGCCTGCCGTCGAGGGCGGCGCGCAATAGCGCCCGCGTATGGGCGATCGGCATGCGCTTGCCGACACCATAGGTGCCGCCCGACCAGCCGGTGTTGACGAGCCAGCATTGCGAGCCGTGGCGCTTGATCCGCTCGCCGAGCAACTCGGCATAGGCCGACGGGTGGCGCGGCATGAAGGGTGCCCCAAAGCAGGTCGAAAACGTCGCCTCGGGGGCGTTGCCGAGACCCTTTTCAGTGCCGGCGACGCGCGCCGTATAGCCCGACAGGAAATGGTACATCGCCTGCTCGGCGTTGAGCTTGGCGATCGGCGGCATGACCCCGAACGCGTCGGCGGTCAGCATCACGACATTTGCCGGGTGCGGCCCGAGCCCCTTCGGGTCGGCGTTCGGGATGAAGTCGATCGGGTAGCAGGCGCGGGTGTTCTCGGTCAGACTGTCGTCGTCGACATCGGGCAGCCGCGTCGCCGGATCGATCACGACGTTTTCCAGCACCGTGCCAAAGCGGCCGATCGTCGCGTAAATTTCCGGCTCGGCGGTCGGCGACAAATTGATGACCTTGGCGTAGCAGCCGCCCTCGAAATTGAAGATGCCGTTGTCGCTCCAGCCATGCTCGTCGTCGCCGATCAGGGTGCGCGAATTATCCGCCGACAAGGTCGTCTTGCCGGTGCCCGACAGCCCGAAAAAGATCGCGGCATCGCCCTTTGGCCCGACATTGGCCGAGGCGTGCATCGGCAGCACACCTTGCGCCGGCAACACGAAATTCAAATAGCCGAACACCGATTTCTTGATTTCGCCGGCATAGGCGGTGCCGCCGATCAATACCAGCCCGCGCGCGAAATTGACCAGGATGAACGTCTCGGAATTGATCGCGTCGGCCTTGCCCAGCGCGCGGAACCCGGGGGCGTGCAGGATCGTGAACGCCGGCTCGAACCCGGCCAATTCCTCGACCGGCGGGCGAATGAACATGTTGCGCGAAAACAGGCTGTGCCAGGCACTGTCGGTCACCACCCGCACCGGCAGCCGATAGGCCGGGTCGGCGCCGGCATACAAATCCTGCACGAACAATTCGCGGCCCTGGAAATAGGCGAGCATGCGCTGGTGCAGGCTGTCGAAGCGCTCGGGCATCACCGGTTGGTTGATCTTGCCCCACCACACCGTGTCTTTGGTGCCGGGTTCCTCGACAATGTATTTGTCGCGCGGGGTGCGACCGGTGAAGGCGCCGGTATTGACCGAAAAACTGCCGCCGGCGACGACCTCGCCCTCACCGCGGCGCACCGCATGCTCGTGCAGAACCGGCATCGGCAGGTTCCAATGCTCGGTTCCGAGGTGGTGCATGCCTTGGCGGTCCAGCCCAAGGCGGCTCTTTGTCGCGGTCACCGGCTCGCCTCCTTCATTCGACGTTTTCCTCCCGTATACGGCGCGGACCGTGGCATCGCGCGAGCGCCGCGGGCCGTAAGAGGGCGCTACCACAAGCCGGGCCAGCCTGTCAAAGTTCGCGCGGCGCTGGCGTTATCGGCAGGCCTCTGCGACCAGTCGGGCGAGTGCCGAGCGCGCCGCCTCGACGGTCGGCACCGGTGCGGGAAAATCGAGGCGAAGGGTGTCGCCGCCGCGGCGCAGATCGAGCCCCTCGGGATCGAGGCCGGTCATCCGCCAGCCGGTTTCCTCGCGCCCGCCGGTCTCACCGCCCTCGAGCAGTTTTCGCGCATGAAAATCGATCGCGGCGGCATGGTCGCGGTTGATCTGCGCGACGATTTCCGCTTCGGCGCCGGCAAGCGGGCCGGTCTCGCCGTCAAACAGCAAATCAGCGCCGTCGATCCAGTCGATCCGCCCGAACCCGGCGACGAGATGGCCGCGCGCGACCGCGACCCGATAGAGCCGAAAATCGGCAAAGCCGGCGTACACCGCGCTCGACGGATGGCGTGCGGTAAAACGCGCGAAGAGCCGCGGATCGGCGGCCGCTTCGGCGCGTCCGAGCAGGGTGAGGCGCGGGCCGTCGAGCCGGTCGGCATGGCCCTCGGTGCCGTCGAGCAGCAGCGAGACGCGTGGATCGAAGGCGATGTTGCGGCTGTGCTGGGCGAGGTCGGAAAGCAGCAGCAACGGGCTTGCATCGAGGTCGGCGGCGACCAGCACCAGCGAGGCGTAAGGCGCGCCCTCGAGGCTCGTGGCCAGCGCCGCACGCTCGCAGCCCCGCATCAACCGGCGGGCGAACCCGGCGGAATCCCGGCTCGGTTCCTCTCGGCTCATCGGCGTAGTGGGCGATACCGGCGGGTGCGGCGTCAAGCCGAAATCCCGAGCGGATCGGCGGAAGCGACGCCGACCCGCAACCCTGAACAATGAGGCGCACGTAGCTACATTGTAGCATTATAAAAGAGGAGTGGGTGGATCTTGGCCTCAGATACGGTCGTGCGCGCGCGCGTCGATGGGCGAATAAAGCAAAGAGCAGCCGCGGTCCTGGCGGAGATGGGGTTGTCGGTTTCCGACGCGATCCGCCTGCTGCTCGTGCGCGTTGCGGCTGACAAGGCGCTGCCGTTCGCGGTCAAGGTACCGAACGCCGAGACCTTGGCGGCGATGGTGGAGCTGGAGCGCGGCGACGGCGCGGCGTTCGACACGGTGGGCGAACTGATCGCCGACCTAAATGCGGAGGATTGAGCGGGCCACGGCGTTCAATCGCGATTATCGCAGAGCCAAAGCGCAATCCCGCTACCGTAACCTCGATCACCGGCTCGCGATTCTCCTGGAGTTCCTGGTCAACGACCAGGCAATGCCGGCGCAAAACCGCGATCATGCCCTGTTAGGGGCTTGGGCTGGATATCGAGACTGCCATCTTTGGCCCGACCTAATGTTGATCTATGCAAAACCCTCGCCCCACATGCTGCGACTGGTCAGACTTGGATCGCATAGTGAGCTGTTCGAATCGCCGAGGTGTCGCGATATGCCTGCCGATGATGCAGACGAAGTGTCGATCGGGGTCACGGCCTTCAAGGCGCGTTGCCTGGCCCTGATCGATGACGTGGCGCGTGGCAAGACGCGCCGCGTTGCGCTGATGAAGCACAATCGGCCGGTGGCCGCGATCGTCCCGGTGGAAGGCTGCCCGGCGCCGCTTTGGGGCGCGCTGCGCGGAACAGTGACGGTAGCGCCCGGCGCCGATCTGACGCAGGAAGCCGGGGAGGTCTGGGAAGCCGATACCTGATCATGGCCCGGCCTGTGCTGCTCGACACCTGTGCCGCGATCTGGCTGATGAACGGCGACCCGATGTCCGCGGACAGCCGCGCCTCGGTCACTGTGGCGCGCTCCGGCAATCTCGGCGTCTACCTGTCGCCGATGTCGGCATGGGGGATCGCCACGCTCGCGGCATTCCCGCATCGCTGGCCCCTCGTCAACGCCCAAAGGGAAAAATCGGATAAAGCTGACCGCGATTCTTTGCGCCGTGCCGCGTCTGCCGTGCACGGCCCGGCCTGAGCGAGGTTTTCTGCAACCAAAGCGGCGCATTTCAAATTACACGGAACTTATAATTGACAAGAGTTGGCGGCTCTGGTCTGATAGGTTCGTGTTTTGTTTCACGGTAGAGCTTACTGAGGGCGCGTCGAACCGACTGCCACCGCGGCGTACCGGGATACGATCGGATCGCGTAGCGATGCGTCGATGTGAGGATCGGATGTCTGTCGTCGAACAACTCGATGCGTATGCGCCTCTGGATTCGGTCTGGTATGGCGAGGAAGATGCCGAGCTGGTCGAGCAGCTTCTCAGATTTTATCCGCATTCGGAGCCTCGCCTGATCCTCGACGCAACGGTCAACGGTGCCCGCTTCTGGCGCCGAAGTCTGCGGCCGGTGATCGGGCTTGATATCGACGCGCGGCATCGGCCGGCGATATGCGCAGACAACACGGCGATGCCGTTTGCTTCTGGAATGTTCGACGTCGTCGTTTATGACCCGCCTCATATACCTAACCAAGGCCGTGACCGTTCCAAGGACTTCAACATACGTTTTGGGCTTGGCGAACGCTCCGCCAAAGAAAACGGCTATTCGTTTTCCTATACCTTTCCTGCGTTTATGGCGGAGGCATGGCGAGTGCTAGCCCTTGATGGTGTGTTGCTCTGCAAGATCACAGATTACGTGCACAACCATCGCTACCAATGGGCCCATATCGATTTAATCCAATCCGGGCAAAAAGCCGGATTTACAGCTTGCGATTGCATAATAAAGGTACGGAAAGGACCGATCATCGATCCGAAGTGGAAGACCGCTCATCACACCCGGCGGCAGCATTGTTATTGGATCGTCTTTCGCAAATCCGCGCGATGTGAATGATCAGAGCCGCTGCAATCAAGGGGTCTCGGTTATCACCGGCAGTGCTGACGGCTCGCGCAGCTTTTCCCATTCGAGGAGGAGTATGCAGTCCTCGACCCGGAGCCCGCGGATCTGGCATTTCCCGTCTGAGCCGTCGAAATGGACGTGAAAGGCGAGGTGACCTTCGTAAAACACATCTGCGCCCAGACTCCGGCGGCCGACGCGCCTGCCGACAGGTACCGGTTCGCATTCAGCGAGAAGGCG
>Ga0210398_10002059_pt1 | contig 19887 bp, 10 predicted proteins | sample IncBWC4OmetaG_FD_161047 | JGI IMG/M metagenome (GOLD analysis project Ga0210398, IMG submission 161047) | Forest soil microbial communities from Barre Woods Harvard Forest LTER site, Petersham, Massachusetts, United States - Inc-BW-C-4-O | ecosystem: Environmental > Terrestrial > Soil >...
CCGCCTGGCTGGCGATGTTCCGCAGGTAGTCATACTTCAGATCGGCGCCTTCCAGATTCAGCCGCGCCACATGCATCGCGGTGGATGCCTTATTGCGACTGGCCTCCAGCGTGGTGAGCGCTATCAGGTAAACGTCGGGATGAAATTTAGGCGCGGTGTTCAGCATCACGTCCATCATCTGCAGGACGTTGTATCCGTAGACCGCAAAATTCAGGATCTGAAACTGTTGTACTCCAGGCGTCAGGTGATCGTGGTTCAGCCGAGTCTCCAGCAGAGAGTCGTAAGCCTGCCCATAAGGGCCCAGCGAAATGGAATCGCCTATGAGGGCAATGCGCCGCGTATGTGGAGGCTTTGCATATCCATATTCCGGATTGGCCATGCCCAGGCTGTTGGTCATCCGAAGTCCCGCCGGATACTGGCGCTTTACGCCCGGCCGAAGTTCATAACGCAGGAAGTCATCGCGAAACCGTATATCGTCTCTCTCCTCGGGCATTCCGGCCGGTGAAGCATTTCTTTCAAGTCCTTCGTAGTATCCAGCAGCCAGAGCATCGAAGTCCTCGCGATTCAGGTCGCCTTGGTGCGCCAACTTCAGCACCTTTTCTATCACCAGACGCGCATGTCCGTATCCCATGACCCGGGGCAGCCAATTTACGACGAGCAGGCCAAGGATCAGCGCCACCGTAAGGCCAAACTGCTTGCTGAAGGCAGCGTCCGCTGAACGGCTAAACCGGTTGGATTCCAGCTCCATCAGATGTTCCCGGTGCGAAGGAAAGAGATCCAACTGGCCACGCTGTCAGAACTCCACATTGACCAGAGGAGTGCCATGAAAGCAAAGGTCGCGATCACCTGCACGGCGTTCTGGACCCGTGCTCCCCAACACGATACGCGCGGCCGTTGCCGGTTCCCGTACTCAATCCAGACATTCACCACCATCGCGCTTCCCAGAATCAGCCAAAACAGCGCGTCGTTCACCGACAACCGAAACTGGCCTTTCAGCCAGAAAAACTGGTAAGCATGCAGAATGTAGGTCGCCACCACGACCAGCATGGTCGACAAAATCTCTGCCCGAAGCGCACCTTTACGCCGCAACTTGAAGTACGCGGGGAAGTAGACAATCTTCACCATGAAGTCTTTCCAGTAGATATTGATCCGGCGCCACAGGTCGTTAATGCTATGGGCCAGCAGGTAGCGGTGATTGGTCTCGGGCATGTCGTAGCCAAACAGGCAGAGCATGCCGGCGATAATATGGAACTGCCCGGAGATTCGCAGATACAGGAGGAAGCAGGAGATGACTTTCAGAGCGACACCCAGCGTCAGCGGCATCTGTGGCGGCCCAAACCGCGCCTGCATCTGGTAGATCAGCCGGTAAAGCAACAGATGCGTCGTACCGCGGAAGATCCACCAGATACCCTGCTGGGCAACCGGATGAATATCGCGATTGAAGAAACTCCTTCTGAACGTTTGAAAATCGACGACGGGGAAAAACAGGAAGTAGTAGTTAGGCAGTAGAAAGAAATAGCTCAGATAATCTTTAAACCGCGCTGGTCCAGTTTGGTGCTTTATATCGTAGAGATAAATAATCATCCGGAACATAAATACAGCGCCCAGCACCGGCCAGAACGATTCCAATGCATGGTGTCCTTTGCTGGCGCGGCCATAGATGCAAATCGCCAGAATCGCCAGCAACGCGAACACACGCCACCGAAACGGTAGCGTCTCACTCCGAATGATGCCGAACATGATCAGCCCAGCTGCGATTAGCAGGCTGGCGACCAGTGGACTCAGCAACACATAGGCTCCTGCCAGCGAGAGCAGGATCAGGAAGTTTTCTTTCCAGCGGAATGGCAGCCAGTACGAGACGGCAAAACCGCCGAAGGCTAAGCAGGCCAGCGTGAAGAATGCTGGCTGCTCCAGAGCGTAGACCTTAAACGTGACGAGTAGTAGCGCCAGCGGAACCACCAACATCGCAAAACGGCGCACATCGGGCTGCGAATGCTCGATCTGAGGATCAAGCGCCGGCGCTGGTATGGTCCGGGTGATTACGGTTGCGGTTGACATGGTTGCGTTGCGGTGCGGCTACACTGACGGCCGGACGTCGAATCCGATCAGATTAGGAAAAGGCGAGTCTGACAAAACCCGGGTGGAACCCTGCTATTAGCAAGGATGATCGCCCCAGTAGGCACACCTCTGTCCTCCGAGTCACATTTTGTCGTGCGCCCAGTGTGTCTTGGAGGTTTCGTAGGGGTAGTAGCACGGAAATGGCCAGAACGCCCGATGCTGACCTTCGGCCCAGATGCCGGGGCCGTATATGAGGTGAGAACTGACTTGGGGAGCAACTTGTCAATTCTATGGACTTTAGCGGACGAATTGGCGGGAGGTAACAGATGGAAGAGGCGTTTCCGGCGGACCCCCTTTTTTAGAACGGGTCGAAGTTACGGCCGGTGCCTACGTAACCGGCTCAGCTGGCGGCCGTTACAGCAGAGAACTTCCGAATGTCTGGGAAAAAGATTTCACTAAATCTGCACATCGCGGGGTGGTGGTTCAGGTTCCCCACATGGCGCCTTTCTCGGGCGAAAGGTCTCGGTCATGTCCTCCGTTTCAGGGTTTAGCAATCCTGGGATGCCCTCAACCAGCATACCCAGGTCTATTTCATGCTGACACGAACTGCCTCCACGGCTTCGATACGGACACTCTCCGGTGTCACTGAAATCCCGTCGAGAGGGGTAATCAGCAATTTGACGCGGATCGGAGGGCTGCCGGCCGGCCATCGGGACTCGTCGCTGGAGAAATAGCCGCCCATCTGTTTTGGGTCTCCCGGATAGGCCCAGACCTCGGAATCGTGATTAGGCTCAGCTACAAAGTAGACTAACTGCCACGAACGGCCGGCAAAAGACATGACCAGCGCAAGGGACGACGGCTTTCGCACTTTCCACCACGGAGCATAGTTCACCCGGAAGCGGAACTTCAGGAAGTCGGCACCCCCCGCGGGCCAACGAATCTGGCCCAGATCCACCCAGGTCTGGCGTTTCGTGATCCGAACCGTCCCTGGTGATTCTGCAATCTTCTCTTCCGCAAAAGCTAGACGCTGATCCCGGGTGTCGTCCCTTACTAAGCCTAATACGCCCGGCGCGGGACTGCTTTCAGAACGATAGTGGCGCATTAGATAGAACCATATACCCGGGCTGCGTGTGAAACTCGGCACACCATCCATCGCATAGCTATAGATTCCTTCGAACGGATTAACACCTACCCCTTGGGCTGCTTCAGGTAAGTAAAGGCCCAGCGGCGGGTCAGCCTTGCGTAACCCAGCTAAGTCCAGGTCGGAGAGATAGTCGCCATTCACCAAGTAACTTTGCAGGACGCCGCCAGCCACCTTGCGCCGCGACATAACTCCAAATGCGTTCTGATAGGGAAACACTACGATGGGTTCACCCGGGCTCGTATGCTGATCGACATAGCTGGAGACCGCGGCAAACAGTTGCGCATCGGTCGGCGAAAAACAGGCGTGGTCGAATTGTTGTTTACCCTGAGGACAAGTAAGGTTCGGCTGTAAGACTTCCCGCATTCCTTGTAACACGCTGTTGGGAAAAGATTCGGCGTAGGGAGGAGTAATAACCGGTATTGTCGCAAGGAAAATGGCTGGGAGCATTGCCGACAGCCATCGCACATTCGTTCGCGCTGTCATCAAAATGGCGCCGCTGAGAAATATCATCGGATAAATGCCAATCACCACATGTATGACATCGGACCGCACTAGACCGCTCTGCATCATGAGAAGCGCCAGGCAGAATCCCGATAGCAAAAAAGCCGGCCGCAGCGTCCAATGATTCCCCTCTGGCTCCTGGCGACACCAGGTAACCCCGAACACCACGAGGCCCAGGGCCAGCGCCCCTAGAATTCTTCTCGCCGATGCCTCCGTCATGGACTTAGGCTCGAACCAGCGATAGCCGGTGGCGAGGGTCAGGCTTGATCTCCAATACGAAAAGTTTAAAGCCGAAGACATGACGGCATTCGTGGCCACCACAAGAATCGCCAGGCAAACCCCCGTCGCGATCAAAAACGCGCACAAGGTGCTTACCGCTCCCGGTATCTTCCATCTGACGATGGCTGTTGCCCCTGGACACAGCAGTAGAGCGGCAACGGCATAAAGGCCGGCATCCGTTGAAACGAGAAAGCAGGCCAGGCAGAGGATGGCTGCAGCCAACGCAGGCAACGCAACGCCAACTGCGCGCGCGGCCACGGCTTCGGCGAGGCGAAGAAATATCGCAAATACCAGCAGGCAGAGCGCGAGGCGTATTCCGGGAGGCGACCAGCACACCGCGGCAAGAAACAGAGCGCGCTTCCACGGCTCCGCCGTCGGCAACAGAAGCCGAATGCACGCGAAGACGGCCAGAACGCTGACCAACATGGGCAACATACTCGAAGTGGCCAGTATGGTTCCGGTGGAAACGCCTATCCATCGCGATGGGGCACTCGAGAGCCACTGGTAGAGCGGCCCATACGTAAACGTCACATCGCGGCCGAACCAGATTCCAGTCGCCGCCTTATAGCAAGTATCAACCGCCCACGACCCGTCGAGTAAATTGAGATTTGGAACAATCGTCAACGACTGACGCCGAATCAGTACAGGGGGAAGTGAAGCGGCAACCAGGAGCAGCAGCACCAGCCATTCCGTGTACCGGTCGGCCCAGGCCTCCGCACGGCATAACCAAGGCTCGTTCACTTCGGGAGAAGACAGTACCCAGGAAGGGTCGCATGGAGGCACCGATTCGGAGGGTCTTGCGCGAGTGGAAGCAGGTGAGGGACTGGTAGACATTTGAGGCAGGGTGAAGATCAGTGAGATGCCCGATTAGCGGCGGAAACCGAGCGGCTGGTTGGGAGTCGGCGAGGCAGGAACTGTAGCCGTTGGAAAATGAGAATCAGCGGCGGATAGTTGAATAGTATGAAGCAACTCCGATTTATCGGGAAAATGGTTCGATGGAATGGCGATACCGGCGCTAGTCAAATCCATCCCTTCCATTTATAGAAAACCAAACCGGCATATTCGTAAGTCGCATGGTAGAAGGCTCTCCAGCCTGAATGGTAATAGAGCATTCCCGACGGCGGACCAAATTCAGGTACCTGTTGAAAGGAGAGATTGGAGAAGCCTAGCTTCTGAAAGACGCCGCGGATTCTGGGTACGTCCATTTCCGAAGTCACGATCACGACGCTTTGCCAGCCGTTAGCCTTAAATATCTTGGCCAACTCGACTGCCGATTCGTAGGTCCTGGAGGATCGCCCTTCAACCAGGATTGCCTGACTCGGCACGCCGGCCAGTTCCAGCCAGTTGGCCTGCAAAGTAGCTTGATCGAAAATGCCGTGGCTGCTGCCGGAACTTATGACAATCGGCCCATAACCTAGCTTGTAAAGTTTCAGGGCCGCCCAGGTCCGCTGAGCTCCTTCCGGGGAGAGCCACTGATCGTCAACCTGGCCGTGGGATAGGAGAACAATCGCGTCACTGGGCTGGGGCCGGCTCGGCTCGCGCAGCGGACTGCCATAATAGTAGGCTAGCGGCGTCAGGGTTAGAAGGCAAAGGACAACAGCCGTCCATCCGATTAGACGGCTCGCAATCCAGACAAGGCGCCGAAGCGGCCGACCCCGTTGTTCCTGTTGTACTCCCAATTTCAACCTGATCTAACCTCCCGGCCTTACTTAGTGATTTGTCGATGCTGTTGGTCCGCGACGGCGGCGGTGCGGCGGTGGCCGCAGGCGAAGGCTTGATCGCCGCTTGTAGCCGCCAGCCGCGATTGGCGCCGGCGCCGGCACCGCGAAAAACGATTGCACCCTGGGATTGACTCTTGGATATGCCATTGAAGTCGAGGTTAAACGCAGTGTGTGTCTGGAATGGACTCAGGTCAATCGCGGGTCCGTGACATTTGCGTGGCCGAGGATAAAAGTCCATCGAGCCGAGTTGGAAAGAGGGCGAACTCACATAGTCGGTCGCGCCGGTGACCGAGGCGGTCAGGTTATCAGCTTGCCGCGTTATCGAACCGCTTATCGGCGACGATCCAAAGACCAGGTTACCGATGACCAGATCGGAGTCCAGTGCCTGGCTTCCGAAATAGATCCCACGCTGCGTAGTGTACACAGTATTGTTGTAAACGTAAGCCAGCTTGAGAGGGAAGTTCTGCCGGGTTAAGACCACTGCCGGGTAGTCGTGCGGTCCATCGACAAAAATATTGTCGTGCAACGAAATTCGGCCCGAACCTTGAAACAGAGCTTCACGGGGATTGTGAACGAATAAGTTACCGTAGATCTCATATAGGTTGAGCGATCCGACGCCCAGGTTAGGGAACGCTCCCACCAATAAGTTAGGCCGGTCTCCGTCAGGACTTGGGCTGTCGTCTTTGACAAAAACGTTATTTCGGATAATGGTAGAAGCAGGCTCGGTTGGCATACCGGGAACTGGCGGAATGGAGATTTGATCTTTGATCTCCATGTTGTAGCCAATTGTGTTCTTGATTAGATTGTTCTCGATTAGGCCGTGAACGAATGGCTGCGTCCCATCCGAGTTGCCCAGATAAATGCCGGTTCCAGCTCCTATAATCTGGTTGTTGCGAATGATCCATCCCCAAGTAGGCGTTTTTGTCGAGATGCCATCGGTCTGCTGATCCGCATTCTGCCCCACGAGTGTGTTGCCTTCAATGCGTATGTCATGGGTCAGGTTCCTTCTGCCTCCCTTCGCGCTGATTCCGAACGCTCCTGAAATACCCCGGCTGTCGATGCGCAGGTTTTGAATTGCCAGAAAACTGCTGTTAACGACTTCAATCGTGTTGGAACCGGCTTCGCCCGCAATTAAAGCAGGCTGACCTGAGGTTGGTCCCGCGATCGTGATCCAGGCGTCCGGTTCGCCGTTCAGGTTTGAGATGGCAAGTGGAGCATACTTTCCCGGCGCCAGCTTCAAAGTATCGCCCGGCTTTAGTTTCGGCAAAAGATTACGATAGTTAGAAGGCTTGGCTTTAATGTCGGCTGCCAAGGCTGGCCATGATAGGCTCGGCCAGACAACGATCCAGAAGGCAACGGCTAGAGTCGGTAGTTTCCAGTTCATGAAAAGCTGGATGGTCTTAGCGCACTGCGTTCCGATGTCGTCTTAGCGCCAGTGCTCGACGGTGTGCCGGCTGCGCTGACCTGCAGGGCGATATCAACCTTGAATGGTGGCACTGGCAACTTTGCAACCCCTGGAGAGATTCTTACCCGAGACAGCACCGTGCCGGTCGCCGGATCGATCCACTCACCTTGCAACGGTTTATGGCCGCCGAGAGAAGAAAAATCGACAATGATCTTCGCGCGCTCCAGCGCGGTGGAATGAGTGTCCGCATGTTGCAAGTAAATTCCAGCAGTTTCTTTGCCCACCAGGCCATAAGCCCGAGCGGGCGTAGGTAAGTCGAAGGAAACCGGCGCCATGCGGATGTCACAGTCCAGCCGGTCTGCGAAGGTCTGCAGAACCCGAATATAGCCCCGCTCCTCCGGGCCCAGGTAAATATTCGACGCCTCTTCGGGCGAGTAACGGCCATGATGCATACCTTGCTTTAGCCACGAAGTATTCCAGAACACCGCGCTAATCTCCTGGAAAAGCGCGGTCCAGCTGCGAATGCGCATCCGCACTCCAGATCGGGGGTCCCAGTTCATCCCGGTATTGCCCTGTTCGTCCACGATCACAGGCTTTCCCGCTTGCTTCCATCTGGTTGCCAGTTGTTGCCAGCGCAGATCAGAGCTCAACTCGTTCTCGCTCTCATACCAGTGCGGAGCATTAATATCGATAGCAGGAAGATTGGGCTTTTCCCAACTGGTGCTGATGGGTTTGTGGTCCGGATCGACGCTGCGCACATAATCGGCCATCAAAGTAGTCCACCGGTCCGACGCTTTCCGCTCATTCAAGAGTTCCCAGAAATCGGCATAAACTCCCCAGCGAGCGACACAATAGGCCACAAACCGTTTTTCTTTATCGATCACCTCGCGGTTGTCGGGATCTTCGATGGCTTCCCTCGGCCTGCCGAGAGCATGGTTGGCGGTGCGCTCCAGCACGTTGAGTGCGCGGTTATCGCTCAGTTGCCTGCCGTGATATCCAAAGAACCCGAACATAATTCGGAAGCCGTTCTTGCGGGCCGAGGAAAGAAGCTCATCGGTCAGAATGCTTTCGGGCACTCGGTAATGGTCGAGGTCGTCGAACAGTGAGTAGGAACAGTTCTTCTGAGAAAAGCGGAACATGTTGAATCCGGCTTGTCCGTAAGTCAGAAAGTACGCGTCGGCGGACAGGGCGCGGCCCGGTTGGCTCTTGTCTTCGCCATCGATGACAAAATCCTTAAGACGTCCGTCTTTTATGTAGACACAGTCCTGCAATCCGATTGGGAAAAATGGCTTGCCATCGGCCAGCACCCAGCGAAACGGATCAACTAGATTACGGCGCACTGGGCCGTGCTGGCTACTGGATAAACAAATGAAAGTTCCGCTGCCTTGCTTACGAAATCCCCCTGTGCCAGTGAAGAAATAAGAGTAGCTCCAGGTTCCCGGTTCATCAGGTCGAAATCGAATCATCCATAAATCCCGTCCATAGAAAAACCCTTGGACTTGGTGCTCCACGCCCGAAGGCGACGTAAGAACTGCCTTGAGGTCGGCATCGAAGAAATTATCGCGGTAAACGCCGTTGTGCTGGAAGGCCAACTCAAGCACGTCGTACCGGGGAACCTCGGAGGGGAGATGGGACTGGCGGAGATACAACTCGTTCGCCGGTTGACGCCCAGCGTGGCAACCTACCCAGGTAAGGCTGGCGGCCAGTAAAGCCGTGGCCAACCATGATCTGGAAGCGATCCTCAACGGGGATCTCCCAATTGAATGTTGGTAGGGGCAGATTGTTTGTCGGCAGTCAGGCTGGGCCGGCGCAGGCAACTGGGCAAAGATCGGCCAGCTAAGTTTAGATCGGTTCGACCTTGTAATCGTCAATCCGAACGGAAATCGACCGCTGAATGGGCTCTACAGAGATGATCAGCACACGATCTCCATTCCGTGCGGTCAGCATTCCCTCAATTCCATCAAGCGCTCCGCCCCTGATCCGTACGCGTTGACCGACTTGTAGGAACGGACAAAGCTGAAAGGACAAGCTGCTCGACAGAAGTATTTGCAGAGCTTCGATCTGCGTGTCCGGGATCGGCACTCCCTCGCGCCGGGCGCCGACGAATCGCAGCACCCCGGTCACGCCCATCACTCGTACCCAGGATTCCGGTACCAGGCGCATGTGGACAAACGCATAGCATTTAAACAGCGGCAAATGCACCACTTTTTGCCGATCGCTCCAGCGGTGCACCTCGCTGACCAGCGGCAGATATGTGGTTAGCCCTTGCTTCTGGAGATGAGAAACGACTGACTTCTCGTGTTGGGCGCGAATGTGGATGGCGTACCATTGTGCCCCCTCGCCGCTAAAGGCGCCATGCTGCTCCGTCATCATCGGCTCACAAGCTAAGATAGCCACACCTATATCCTCCGAGTCACATTTTGCTGCGCGCCCAGTGCGTTGTTCGAATTGGTTAGGGTAGTAGCACGGAAATGGCCAGAAGACCCCAGGCTTGATTTTCGATCAGATGCCGGATCGCGTCTCCCCCATATATTCGACAACCTCATAACGCGCTCGTTTCAATGCGGTTAGGCCGCCGGATGCAGTCTTTCTCTAAGCCAATCGTGGCGTGTACGTCCAATCGGGTCTTCCCACGCTAATGGCGAAATCACGACAGACAGGCGGAGAGCGCTTCGACTGTCGTCGGCTCAGGAGGAAAACTTCCGAATCTTTGGGAAAAACATTTCACTCATTCGGAGGAAGATTTCAGCATTAATCGGATGATCCCGTCAGGAGGCGCGGGCGGACAACCGCCCAATTTTCATCCGCACGCCGCGTTCGGCGCTTATCAGTTTGTGAATCAAAAGGGGACCAAGGTCTCTACCCCGAGCTCGTCGCATGTTCCAGAAAGTCTTGTAGGCGGACGGCAACACTAATCCCAACTGTGACCTTCTGCCCAATCGGAGATCGCCCGCCGGTCCCAGGCTTGGTCAAGAGCGCGCGACAATCCGGCGGAGATCGCTTCCGGAGTTCGGTCGACGATAAGTCGCTGATAACTAAAGTGCTACTTGCAAAGCACAAAAGTGTTTTGTGATGAGCCTAAAAGTGTTATATTGAAATGGTTCCAACGGGCTGATTGGCGCTCGAATCCAGCCGCTACATGGTTAACAAGGTAACCAACAAAGTTTGTTTGTAAGTAAGAAGGTTATAGAAGGAGCCCGACTGAGTGATGCGACAAATTATTTTCATTCTAGGTTTCTTGTTCGCCAGTACGTTCTGCTTCTCACAGGCGTGTTCCACGAATCCTGGCGCTGGGGTAACCTGCGCCTGCAACGTTCAATGGGATGCGAACCATGTGACTGCACCCGTTGGAAACACGAACAGAGTCTATGATGTCTGTTATGCAAACAGCTTGGGATTACATAACACCCAGCGCATAGGCATGTTCTTGCACGGTGGAGGTTACGCCGGAAAGTTGCATGATAGTGGCGACTACCCGCCCGCTGCGAATATAACGTCTTTGGTGTTGAACAACGGTTCACCTATTAACCTTTACCTAGTGGAATACACCGTCATTCTGCTCGGCCAATTGACCGAGCAGCTTGATCCCGGCGATACCTCGATGTCTCTCCTCAGTGTATTTGGCACTCAGTGGGAATCGCTTGTGTGGTGGCCGACAGGGGCGGGGAATGGATTTACTGCCACCGTCGACACGGGAGCGGATGCCGAAAATGTCACCATCACAGCTACCAGCGGCTCTTATTCTTCTGCAACCTGGACAATCGGTGGACATGGTCCCACCCGCACTCACCCGGCCGGAACCTTTGTGTGGAATCCTGCCACCAGTGCTGGTGTTGGTTCTGGATGGCCGGCTGCCGAAACCGACATTGCCTCTTTTACTTCATTCGTGGCGCAATGCTCGACGGGCGGTTTAACTCCCGGAACTGGAGTGTGTTCCGGCTTCTCCAGTGTACCGGGAAACCCTCAACACATCGTTGAGATAGGAGGTTCGGCCGGCGGACTATTAGGACTGAGATTTCTGCAAGCGGGCTGCAATAGCGGCGCAACCTGTCCCTATCTGGTTAACACGCCAGGGGCGATCGGATACACCTCTTGGACAGCCAAGAGCTGGAGAGTAAGTAATCCGGTCGGGACTAGCTCGATCGGCTATAGCGATGCCTTGGACCCGGCTGCGATCTATGTGCACGATCTTCTCCTCGGACGTCAAAATGATCTAGGTGGCTTTGGAAACATCGCGATGTGCGAATGTGTGCCCGAGTGCACCGACTTCGACAATACGACAACGATCAGTTGTCTATCCGGACCGAACGCCTGCTACACCAGCTGCACCAACACTATGAGCCCTCTAGCCATTTCAAGGGCTGGTACTCCCATTCCCGTTTCTGGATGGACATGCGCGGGTGATGGTGACACAGACTTCTATCAAGCCGACGTCGAAATGGGAACGCAACCACACATGACCACCACCGTCTATCCTCACACCGCACACGGATGTAACGCCTTCTCAAATACGACAAACCCAGCATGGATCCATTCTTTGATGTTGCTCGGTCCGGGAGCTTCTCCCGGCTCGCCCTCGGGCACAGTTCAGAGCAGCGACACAGTTGGTCCTAATTAGGGTGATAATTTACTTGACTCGTCCATTGGTTTAGGCTACTATTTTGCTTGTGGAGAGCAAGACCATGAGCGAACCAAAGAGCCTTCAACAAGCAATCGTTTACTTCTCGAATCCTGATAACTGCATCGACTACTTGGCGATTCGCCGTTGGCCGGATGGCAAGGTAGTTTGTCCGTCTTGTGGTTCGGACAGCGTTAAATTCAGCGAGAAGCGCCGCACTTGGCAGTGTGCAAGCCATCACGCGAAGCGCGAATTCTCCGTGAAGGTCGGAACCGTCATGGAAGATTCTGCAATCGGTTTGGATAAGTGGCTCGCTGCAATGTGGCTCGTCACCAACTGCAAGAACGGCGTTAGCAGCTACGAAATTGCGCGTGATCTGAAAGTCACCCAGAAAACAGCTTGGTTCATGCTGCATCGAATTCGTCTCGCCATGCAGGACGAAATTAACGGGAGCAAGTTGAACGGTGAAGTCGAAGTAGACGAGACGTTCATAGGTGGCAAAGCTCGCAACATGCACTTGGACGTTAAAAAGCGCCGCATCACTGGTACTGGCGGGCACAATAAAACCGTGGTATTTGGAGCGCTGGAACGTGGCGGAAAGATTCGTACTATGGTGGTCGCAGATCGGAAGCGTTCGGCCCTCCATGCCTCGGTTAAAGAGCATGTCGAAGTCGGCGCGGCGCTCTACTCTGACGCGCTGGCATCCTATGACGGGCTGGCTTCCGAGTATGCTCACAAGGTTGTTGACCATGCCGAGAAGTATGTTGACGGACAGGTTCACACTAACGGACTCGAAAACTTCTGGAGCCTGCTCAAGCGCGGCATCTCTGGAACTTACGTTAGTGTCGAACCATTCCATCTGTTTCGCTACCTTGACGAGCAAGTATTTCGCTACAACAACCGCGCCACAAAGAAGCGCAATGTGACCGATGCCGACCGCTTCAGCATGGCCGTGTCTAAGATCGTCGGCAAACGCCTAACCTTTGCGGAACTGACTGGCAAGGTGGCAGCCGGTGCCGAGGCTTTCTAACCCTTATCGCGGGAAGCGCGGGAAGCGGGCGAAATCTTAGCCCGCTTTTTCTTTGCCCGCTGTCGCTGTCGCTTCCATTCTTTCTCTCGCCGTACAAGTTCATCGTGCGAAACCGAGAGAATCTTGCGAACGGTTACATCGAATTTTTCGAACTCGGATTCGGTCATAAATAAAGTAGTGGCCTGAACTGCTCCCGCAGTTTTTACTCATCCCAAACAACCGAATGAGACGGAACGACTTGTCGCAGAATGTGTGCGAGTCCATAGCCGATGTCCCCCGGCTTCGTAAATGTCTCGCGGTTTCTTCCCCAGGCGATGATGTCGGCAGCTTGAATCCCTGGTGTATTCCTCATATCGACTGCGGACACTTGGACAATCAGATTCCAGATGCCCCAGCGCTCCCTTCCCTCGGAAAGCTCCCTCTCCCGTTTCGCTTTAGCCTCAAACGGTTCCTTGAAGTATTCGTCCTTGTCGAAGAAATACTTTACCGTGTCATTGTGAATGTCGATCACGCCTCTGTACCGCGAGAGATACCAGCCCAGCACGGTCTCGGAGCAGTACTGATTGCAGAGTTCCACGGGGTCTGGCATCTGGTAGGTCTCGGCACGCAGCTTATCCCACGCCCTGAGATCAACACTGCAATAGAACATGCAAAAGCGCTTCTTATCCAGATGTGACATGTAAACAAGGCACTCGTCAACCACGCCAAACGCCTTGTCATGATCCCAGCCCTTGTCCTTGTCAAACCCGTCTATTAGACGAAACACCTCTCGCATGTGGATGTATTTTGCTGGCGGAGCGTGATCCAAGAGAATCTTGTCCCACGCGGTTTCAAACTCCGTCCACATGTCGTCGTTGGCAGCAACAGCAGCCAAGGTTATGAAGTCATCCTTCCCGCCCAACTTGCCGCTGCTATCTAGGTATGCACGAAGGGCTATCAAAATATCCCCCTTCCGAAGGTTCACTCTTCCACAACATTGCGCGATGCGGCTTTTCGCTCGCGCTCTTTCGTAGGGCTCTTGCACGATCAATCTCCTTTTTTGAGTTGACCGGCAATGAAACTACTAGACTTGCATCATGCGCTTATTCGCATGGACGGGTCAAGTAATTTATTGCCCTAATTGGGCCTGGAAGCTACCAACATTAAGACGGAGCACTATACGAGAGCAAGTGCATTTATAGACCGACGCAGTGTGTCTCATAGGATCTTTATGAGAATACTGTCTCTGGCATATGGGGCCTAGGTTCTCTAGGTTCTAATGACAAAAAAACGCGTGTGCTGTGGCCCTCGCCGGGTATATAGTGTGGAGCGGTTTGGACTCGGCCCGGAAGTCCCAACCACTATTTTGACTTAGTTCGAAATCATGCATTCGCCACCAGCTCTCTGAAGTGATGGTTGTTTGCAGCCTTGCTCCGGCGCTCATAAGGAACAACTCGCACGACCGGTGAGAGCTGAAGCATGCTTATTACTCGTTTTACTGGACTTACAGTTTTTCGTTTCTTTCTACTGGTCTTGATGGTAAGTGCGGTCAGCTCAACCATGAGCGCGCAGGCGGGATTCCCGGCCCCATCCAGTCCTTCTTCCCCGGGCGCGTTCCAGCTGGGGTTCGACTTCCGCAACACCGCTCACTTCGTAACCGATCCTCCGGGCGACACGTATGTTCTGCCCACCACTGCCTATCCCACGACGTTTAATGGCACTAACTTCGGTTGGACTAATCTGAACCTCATCCAGGGACGCGATCGCAGCACATTGGTCGATCCTCGGCTGGCGGGAGTGGACTTTGCCACCAACGGCTTGCCAGCGACCTTCTATGTGGATCTGCCATCCTCAGGTACCTACCTCCTGTCGCTCGCCATGGGCGATGAAGGCTACGAAGCCTGTTGGGTGCAGTGCCAGATACAGTTTCTGGACGGCGGCACGGTGTTGGCGACCCTCACCAAAGGAGACACCAGCCTCGGCTACTTCTATGACGCCAAAGGAAATAACTGGTCGGCAGCGGCCTGGCCGGGCAGCAACCTAAGTCAGCAGGTGACGCTGACGGGTACGCGACTGACCATGGTCGTGGGGACGAACCAGAACAGCGGCGACGAGACGCCAATTGCCTTCCTTGGCGTGGCGCAAGTGTCCGGCTCGCCAAGCTATACGCTCTCGGCTTCACCGGCTGCGCTCAGCATCCAGCAAGGTAATCAAGGCACTTCCACCATCACTTCGACCATCAGCGGTGGTTTCAGCAGCGCAATCAGTCTGTCGGCGGCGGGTATGCCCGCGGGGACGACGGTGAGCTTTAATCCCAACCCTATACCGGCGCCCGGGTCGGGCAGCTCAACTATGAGTATCACTGTGGGCGGCAATACGCCGACCGGGACCTATCCCATCACCGTCACCGGCAATGGCGGCGGCATCCAGCAAACTACCACGGTCACGCTGACGGTTGCGGCTCCGTGGAAATTAGGCTTTGACTTCCGCAACACCTCCACATTTGTAACTGACCCTCCCGGCGACACCTACGTTTTGTCCAGCACGGCCTATCCCACGACGTTCGATGGCACCAATTTTGGGTGGGTCAATGTGCGACTCGTCCAAGGACGCGATCGCAGCACATCGGTTGACCCACGGTTGGCGGGGGTGAACTTTGCAGAGAACGGCTTGCCGGCGAAGTTTTATGTGGACCTGCCGTCAGCTGGCACCTATAACCTGTCGCTCGCCATGGGGGATGCCGGCTACGAAGCATGTTGGGTAGAGTGCGAGATTCAGTTTCTGGATGGCACTACCGTCCTGGCTACGCTGACCAAAGGACTCACCGACCTCGGCTACTTTTACGACGCAATGGGGAATAACTGGTCGGCAGCAGCTTGGCCTACCAGCAATCTCAGCCAGCAGGTGACCCTGACGGGCACGCGATTGACAATGGTGATCGGAAGCTACCGGCCTACGGGAGACGACACTCCGATCGCATTCCTCGGGCTGACCCAAGTTTCCGGCTCGCCGAACTACACCCTATCAGCCGCACCGGCTGCGCTCAGCATCCAGCAGGGAAATCAAGGCACATCGACCATTACAGCAGCGATCAGCGGTGGTTTCAACAGCGCGATTACTTTGTCGGCTGCTGGAATGCCTTCGGGGACGACGGTAAGCTTCAATCCGAACCCGATACCTGCTCCCGGCTCGGGCAACTCGACCATGACCATCACGGTGGGCGCGAGCACGCCAGTAGGGACGTATCCCATCACGGTCACTGGCAATGGCGGAGGCGTCCAGCAGAACACCACAGTGACATTGACGGTGACAGCGCAACAACAGCCGAGCTACACGCTATCGGCCGCCCCAGCGGCGCTCAGCGTCCAGCAGGGCAATCAAGGCACATCGACCATCACGGCAACCATCAGCGGCGGTTTCAACAGCGCGATCAGTTTGTCGGCGGCGGGTATGCCTTCGGGGACGACGGTAAGCTTCAGTCCCAACCCCATACCGGCGCCGGGCTCGGGCAACTCGACCATGACCATCACGGTGGGCGCGAGCACGCCACTAGGGACGTATCCCATCACGGTTAGCGGTAATGGTGGAGGTGTCCAGCAGAACACCACCGTAACGTTGACGGTGACGGCTGCGCCCAGCTACACGCTTTCAGCTGCACCGGCTGCGCTCAGCATCCCGCAAGGCAATCACGGCGCGTCGACCATTATCGCCAGCATCAGCGGGGGCTTCAACGGCGCGATCAGTCTGTCAGCGGCGGGTATGCCTTCGGGAACGACGGTGAGCTTCAGTCCCAACCCCATACCGGCGCCGGGTTCGGGCAACTCGACCATGACCATCACGGTGGGTGCGAATACGCCGACGGGGACGTATCCGATCACGGTGACGGGCAATGGCGGAGGTGTCCAGCAGAGCACCACAGTGACGTTGACGGTGACAGCGGCTGCCACCTTCACGCTTTCCGCCTCGCCGGTGGCTCTTACTGTTCAGCAGGGAAATCAAGGGACATCGACGATCACGTCAACCATTAGCGGTGGCTTCAATGGCGCGATCAGTCTGTCAGCGGCGGGGATGCCGGCGGGCACTACGGTGGGCTTTAATCCTAATCCGATACCGGCGCCGGGCTCGGGTAACTCGACCATGACCGTCACGGTCGGCGCTAGTACGCCGACCGGCACATATCCCATTACGGTGACTGGCAATGGTGGAGGTGTCCAGCAGAACACTACCGTTACGCTCACCGTGACCTCAAGCTCGGCTTGGGCACTCGGCTTTGACTTCCGCGCCACCTCGACCTTCGTGACCGATCCTCCAGGCGACACGTACGTACTGGCCAGCACGGCCTATCCCACCACGTTCGACGGCACTACGTTTGGCTGGACAAATCTGGGTCTGGTTCAATCCCGTGACCGCAGCCTCTCGGTCGACCCACGACTGGCGGGGATTAACCTGATTGCCAACGGTGCCCCGGCTACGTTCGCCGTGGATCTGCCGTCGCCGGGAACTTATAACGTTTCCCTGGCCCTGGGTGACGCTGGCTACCAGGAATGTTGGGTAGAGTGCCAAATCCAGTTTTTCGATGGCAATACGCTGTTGGCAACCGTGACCGGCGGACCAACGAGTCTGGGCTACTTCTACGATGCGAAGGGGAACAACTGGTCAGCGGCGGCGTGGCCCAGCAGCAACCTCATCCAGCAGGTGACGATGACGGGAACGCACCTGACGGTGGTAGTCGGAACGAGTAATAACTCCGGGGATTCAACCACGATTGCGTTCTTGGGATTAGCCCAGGGTACGTTGATACCGACTTTTGGCCTATCGGCGTCGCCGTCCTCTCTGAGTGTTGTCCAAGGTAATCAGGGCACATCGACGATTACAACCGCCATCAGCGGTGGCTTCAACAGCGCCATCACTCTCTCGGCCGCGGGCATGCCGTCGGGAACGACAGTGAGCTTTAGTCCCAATCCGATCCCGGCCCCGGGCGCGGGTAATTCAACCATGACCTTCACCGTAGGCGCGAGCACGCAGCCCGGAACCTATCCCATCACGGTGACCGGCAATGGCGGAGGAGTGCAGCAGACGGCGACGGTTATTCTAACCGTAACCGCCTTCGAACCGCCCGACTTCGCGCTGACGGTTTCGCCTCTGGAATTAACCATTGCTCAAGGTTCGGCAGGGAATACGATCGCGACCACGACAGTCGTGAATGGCTTCAACGGTTCGATCAGTTTGTCGGCCGCAGGCATGCCTGCGGGCACCACCGTGACCTTTAATCCGCAGACAATTCCTGCGCCCGGCACGGGTAGCTCGACCATCATGATAACGGTGAGCGCCAATACGCCGCTGGGCACCTATCCCATTACCGTGACCGGCAGTGGCGGAGGTGTACAGCAAAATGCCACTATGCAACTGACCGTGGTTTCGACGGTGTGGCAACAAGGATTTGATTTCCGCGGCTCGCCTAACTTCGTGACCGACCCGCCAGGCGATAGCTACGTCATAGCGACGACCGTTTTCCCGACCAAGGGACCGGTCACAACCTACGGTTGGTCCTACACCGCGATTTTTTCGGCGCTGGATCGTGACAACCAGATTGACCCGCGTTTGGCCGGAATCAATGAGATCGACAACGGCTCGCCAGGCACGTTTTATGTGGATCTTCCGGCGGCCGGCACCTACAACTTATCGCTCGCCATGGGCGACGCCGGTTATCCTCCATGCGCAACTCTGTGCCAGATACAGTTCTTCGATGGCAGCGTTTTGCTGGGTACGGTGACCGGAGGACCAACCAACCTTGGCTATTTCTATGATGCGCAGGGGAATGTATGGTCAGCGGCGCAGTGGCCGGCAAGTAATGTCAGCCGGCCGGTCACTCTGGTAGGGACGCAGTTGACGGTGGTGGTGGGCACCGACCAATACAATGGGAACAGTACCCCGATCGCCTATCTTGGACTGACCCAGGCATCAAATGGTCCAACCTTTGCATTACAAGCACCGGCCTCAGTCAGTGTCGGCCAAGGACAGTATTCCACGGCAGACATATTCACCGTCTTGATTGGCGCCTTCAATAGCTCGATCAATCTGTCGGCTGCGGGAGCACCGCAAGGAACCACCATAGCCTTCAGCCCGAGCACAATCTCCGCTCCCGGGGCGGGCTCATCGGTCATGACCATCACCGTTCCGGCCGGCACTGCGTTGGGCAGCTATCCCCTGACCGTTGCCGCTCAGGGCGGAGGGGTTATACAGCACGCCACGGTCTTACTCACGGTGACCGTCGCCGATCCTCCAGCATTTACTTTGACGGCGCCAGGTGCTGTGAACGTCGCCCCGGGAGGACAGGTGACGGGCATAACATCGACCGCCGTCTCCAATGGCTTTAACAGCGCCGTTAGCCTGTCTGCCGCCGGAGCACCCAACGGAACCACAGTTACCTTCAGTCCAAGCACCATTCCGGCCCCGGGCTCTGGTACCTCGACAATGAGTATGACTGTCCCTGCTGGCGCGCCATTTGGAAGCTATCCCATCACCGTAACGGGAGCTAGTGGACAGGGTAACCAGACAGCAACGGTCACGCTTACTATTTCTGCGTCGGGACAAATCAATCTCCCCGCCGGTACGGGGTGGGTACAACTTGGCAGCGAAACCAGCTTCTGTAATGTCAATCCTGGTTACACCTATTACAACCCCGAGGTGGGCGCGGTAGATGCATTTGACTTTATGGGTGGCTGCCTGAATGGAGAATTGGTCGCCTACAGCGGAGGGGCAGCCGACACTACCAATGACCGATACTTCCTCTGGACGTCAGGTCACAATAACTACCAGGGGAATGAAATGTACGTTATGAACCTGCAAGGTCCGAGTCCCTCGGTGGCGCGCGTCACCGATCCAGACTGGACGGTTGTCAACACCGATGTCCCCCCTGACTGCGCGTGCAAGGGTACCAATAATTGCGGTCAGGGACTTTGGCATAACGGGGCCGGTCAGTTGGTCAGCAATCCGTATTCGGAGTCCGGTTCCGGTGGAGTTGTATTTGAATCCACGCCGGCACCGGATGGAACTCATAACCAGCCTTCCTGCGGATACGGCGCGCGATTTACCCCCAATGCACGTGAGATTTATGCAGGAATGGTGTATAACCCATCAGCCAATCGGCTA
>Ga0210398_10002061_pt1 | contig 19869 bp, 11 predicted proteins | sample IncBWC4OmetaG_FD_161047 | JGI IMG/M metagenome (GOLD analysis project Ga0210398, IMG submission 161047) | Forest soil microbial communities from Barre Woods Harvard Forest LTER site, Petersham, Massachusetts, United States - Inc-BW-C-4-O | ecosystem: Environmental > Terrestrial > Soil >...
CGATAAGCCGTGGGTCGGGCTCAACTTCATAAAACTCATTCCGAAATTGTTGACCCCATCCCAAGTCCCGTTCCCGGTGATAAAATAAATATTTTGACTGCTGTCGGCCGCGGGGCCCTGGCCCGACTGCCAGATCGAGTCCAAGTAGGCGCTCCCCCCCGGAACCGAGAGGTCGAACTCGCCGGTCTTGGCCAGACTGCTGGCGTCAAACGCGAAGATGCGCCCGTTGGACGGAGTGGAATCGCAATGCGAGCCAAAGCAGACGTAAACATTGCTGCTGGCCTTGAGCAACGCGGGCCTTTGGTTTTCGCTGCCTGGGACAAAGTTGGTTCCCGTAATAAGCACCGGGCTTCCGGCATCCTCATTTCCCGTGGCCAAATCGAGCTTGTGGAGCCGGAAATTAAGCACGCCAGCCGCATCGCCATACGAACCTTTGGTAATCGCAACGACGTAGATGCACGAAAAACCCGTGCTGATCACCGGCGTCGAGATGATTCCCCATTTTCCCGGTTCATCGGTACAGTCCCCCGACGTACCATCGCCGTTGACAGCCGCGGTGCCGAGGGTGACATGCCACAATTGGGCGCCCGTGGTGGAGTCCAGCGCATAGACAGAATTGTTGGCCGTCTCCATATACACCACGTTATGCACCACGCCGCCAATGGTCACGCCATTGATAACAAGGGGGCTGGCATAACACTGGTCATCGAGAGCGATTTTGTGAATCAACCCAAAATGGGTATCGTTCACGTTGCTGGGCGTCAGAACCGTTTCCGACAGATTTTGCCCGGTGCGGGCCGGATCGTTGTGCTGGGTGAAGACAACATTAACCTGGGCTAACGTCGGCAGGGCACCAGCCATTATTAAGGCCAGCATCAAGGGTAGTTTTTTCATAAGTAAACCAACTGGGGTTAAAGGCAAACTAAAGCATGGGGGTACTTTACCTGATTAAATACAGTCTTAATATAGGCTAAATGCAGCCTAGATAGAGGCTAAATTCAAGAGCAAGCAAATTGGCGATTAGTCAGTCGCCAGCAAGGGTTAATAGTTATAATAAACGCGCATAAAATTATCGAAAACAGCCATTTCAGGGTGCGTGAACCTCCTGTATTTTTTTTCGAGGATTTGCTACTTGCCATGTCAATAATAATGGGCTTCTCCATGATCCTATGACAAGACTGCTGAAGCCATTGACCTTTATTTGGATTACAGCCACGGCGGTAATCGTCTCATCATGTGTGCATCTTAACTCCATCGAAGGGAAGAATCGCACGATCACCCTGCCAAATGCAGTGGCCCTGGATTTAGTCTGGATCGTCCCCGGCACCTTCACGATGGGGGCGCCCAGTTCGGAAGGCGGCAGCCAAGAATGGGAGCGCCCGCAAACGGTGGTGGCGATCAGCAACGGGTTTTGGCTGGGCAAAACCCCGGTTACGCAAGGGCAATATCAGGCGGTCATGGGCGATAATCCAAGTCGCTACGTCAAGGCCGGGCTGGACGCACCGGTGGAGATGGTGTCATGGCACGATGCGATGAAATTTTGCCACAGGCTTACGAAGCAAGAGCAGGCCGCTGGGCGCCTGCCGCAAGGTTATGCTTACACGCTGCCCACGGAAGCACAGTGGGAATATGCATGCCGGGCGGGAACGACTGGGGTGCGCTATGGCAACCTGGATGATATCGCGTGGTATGCCGGCAACAGCGGGAACTCAACGCACCCAGTCGGCCAGAAGAAGCCCAATGCCTTTGGGCTTTATGATATGATCGGCAACGTCTCGCAATGGTGTTCGGATTGGTATTTCGAAAAACTCCCCGGTGAAAACGTGACTGATCCAGTCGGGCCAGACTCGGGCTCCTACCGCGTCCTTCGCGGCGGCTGTTGGGGTGATACGCCGGAAATTTGTCGCTCCGCGTGTCGTCTCGCGAACCACCCTGACCTCCACGCCAGCCTCTTCGGCTTCCGCCTCGCCCTGGCGCCCTCGCGCTAGCAGCTGATTCACCGATGAGCCGGATCATACGGTCTCAAGGCCGTGCGGATGGATTCTTTTTGCTCGGATGAAAGACCTTGCGAAAAATTATTCGTATAGTTGATGGCGTTCTGCGGATCAATGATCCCTACCGTCATCAGGACATGTGTGAGCGTTTCAGCTCTTAGGTCATGGTCTGAAATCACTTCCCCCCAACGCAGCGAGAGATCGAGGTTTTTTTTAATAAAGCTATTATTCAGGAGAACGTCGACGATCAGGTGATCGGTGGCTGGATCAGTCTCGTGATTAGCGAGCCAATTGCTCGCAGCATCCAAATCGACATCGGTCCAGTGTTTGAAAGCCCGCGTGGCCGCGGCAATCCGCCCATCGCCGCGCATGGCCCACGCAGCGTTCATGAGCTGTTCGGGAGGGACATTTTCCTGGATCGCCTGCCCGGCTTGGGCCAATCCATCATTGGGGAGGGATCCGGGCGGAGTTTCCGGCACGGAAGCAGACTTTAAGCCCTCAGCGGCATGGGAGTTTGGCCAAGGGTGAAAGTATTTTAGTCCAAACACCAAAAGACTCGCCACGGCCACAAACAGCGCCAGAGAAAGTGTTTTACGATTCATTTCAGTGCAATTTTGCCCGGGATGATCGGCGCAATTCCCGTTCCCGGAGCCAGAAAAAAATCACCGGGGTGACGAAGAGGATATGAACCAGGCTGCTTACCATACCGCCGATCACCGGCGCCGCAAGCGGCTGCATGATTTCAACTCCCGTCCGATCACTCCAAAATATCGGCAAGAGTCCACCGACCGTGGTCGCGACCGTCATCACTTTTGGACGGAGCCGAAGTCGCGCGCCTTCCTTGACTGCAGCCAGGAGATCATCCCGGTCAAAGGCCTCCCCTCGCGCAGCGCGGCGGCGCGTGACCGCTTCGTCGAGATAGATGACCATTAAAATACCGGTTTGGATGGCAGTGCCAAACAGCGCGATGAATCCGACCCAGACGGCGACGCTAAATTTCAGCCCCAAAAAATATTGAAAGAGAATTCCGCCCGTTAGCGCGAAAGGAATGGCGAGAATCACATGGGCAGCCTCGGCCATTGAGCGAAAGGTAAGCGTAAGAACGCCGAAAATGATGAGTAGCACCGCGGGAATGATGAGCATGAGGGTGCGATTGGCGTGAATCTCATCTTCGTACTGCCCGCTAAACTCCAGCGTCATGCCGGGAGGGAATTTCACCTCACGCTGAATGCGGGTTCGCAACTCCGACATAAAACCACCGAGGTCGCGTCCATCCACGTTGGTTTGGACGAATGACATGAGGCGCCCGTTCTCGCTGCCAATCTCGCTCGGTCCGAGGGTTCGTTTTATCGTGGCGACCTGGCCCAACGTAATTCGGTGGCCATCCGGAGTGGCAATCAGGAGGCCGGCCCACCGTTCAATGTCGTGCCGGTCCTCCTGGGAAAGGCGGAGTTGAATCGGCCATCTTTCCCGGCCGTGGATCGTGGACGCCGCCACGGTTCCACCCAAGCCGACCTCCACCAGACTCGCGACATCGGAAGCGCGCAATCCGAACCGGGCCATCGCGTCCCTTTGAAGCTCAATTTCCAGGTACGGGGTTGCTTGAGTCCTCGACGGAGCTACGCCAACGGCACCGGGAATGCCTGAAACCACCCGAGCCACTTCCAAGGCCTTGTCCTGGAGCGCGGCAAGGTCATCGCCAAAAAGTTTCACCCCGATCGAAGCGCGAATTCCCGTGCTCAACATCAACACGCGGGCCTCAATTGGCATCAGGAATCCCGGGACATATCCGGGCACCTGCTGCAGTTCGTTGGTTAGATCCGCTACGATCTGTGGCTTGGTCACTCCTTTCCGCCAGAGGCCGCGCGGCTTGAGCTGGATGGTGGTTTCGATCATTTCCACCGGGGCCGGGTCGGTCGCCGTATCGGCCCGCCCGACTTTACCCGCCACCGAGGCAACTTCCGGATACGCCCGAATCACCTGGTCTTGCCAGGCGATAATGCGTTTGGCCTCGGTCAACGAAGTGCCAGGAACAAGCGTGGGCATCAGCAGCAAGCTGCCCTCCTCGAGCGCGGGCATAAATTCCGAGCCCATGCCACTCGCCAACCCAAAAGCACCGGTTAGGAGCAATCCGGCCATGGCGAGAACAGCAAACGGATAACGCAAGGCCCACCCGAGGAGGGGCTCGTAAATGCCCAACAATATGCGCATGAGAGGATGTTCGCTTTCCGGTCGAAACGGGCCGCGGACCAGGAATGTGCAGAGAACGGGAACAACCGTGATCGCCAGCAGCGTGGCCCCGATGAGGGCAAACGTCTTGGTATAGGCCAAAGGATGGAAAAGTTTTCCTTCCTGACCGCTCAAGGCGAACACCGGAATGAAAGCCAAAACGATGATGATCATCGAAAAAACGGTGGGCCGACCGACTTGTCGCGCGGCCTGGAGCGTGCACTCCAGCGTCTCGCCGGGCGAGAGGCGCCCCCTTTTTCTCGCTTCCGCCTGCTGGCAGTGACGAATCACGTTTTCCGTCAGCACGATTCCCGCGTCCACCACGACGCCAATCGAAATCGCCAGGCCCATCAGGGACATAAGATCGGATGGGATGGCCCGTTCCTTCATCAAGATAAACGCGATCAGGATCGAAGCTGGCAAGGGAACCGTGACGATCAGAATGCTGCGAAAATGCGAGAGAAACAGGATGTGCACGAGCGTCACCAGGATGATTTCCTCCCAAAGGGTGATCTTTAAGGTGGCGATCGAACGGTCGATGAGGTCGCTCCGATCATAGAATGGTTGCAGGGTGAGGCCGGCCGGCAGCGCAGAAGATAATTCCGCTATTTTGGCTTTGACGTCGGCAATCACCTGGCGCGCGTTTTCTCCGGAGCGCATCACCACGATTCCACCCACGACTTCATGACCATCGACATCGAGCATCCCGCGGCGATAAGACCCTCCGATTCTAATTTCAGCGATGTCGCGGAGGAGAACCCTCGGGGTGGCCACGGGACGGACTTCCATTCGGCCATTTGAATCGTTCTCCTGGTCCACCGGAATGCGGGCGATGTCTTCGAGGTCGCGAATCAATCCCACGCCGCGGACGACAAATTCCCGTCCGTTTTCGTCGATCGTCTTTCCCCCGACATTGAGACTGCTTTGGCTGAGGGCGAACATGACCTGGTCCAGTTTGACATGCCGGTCGGCCATTTTTAGCGATGAAACCTCCACCTCATACTGGCGGACAAAGCCGCCGATCGAGGCAACCTCGGCCACGCCTGGGACCGCGTTAAGCGGATAACGCAAAGAATAGTCCTGGATGGATCGCAGCTGTCCGAGGTCATAACCACCATTCGGCGCGCGGGTCGGATCGACCTTCAGGTAATATTCGTAAATCCACCCCAGCCCGGTGGCATCGGGTCCCAATTGCGGGATCACACCCGTCGGCAGCGTGGTGCCCAAGCTGTTCAGCCGTTCCAGCACGCGATCACGGATAAAATAACGGTCGAGTTTGTCCTGAAAGACCACGGTGATGAGTGAAAAACCGAACATCGAACTCGCCCGGATGGTTCGGACTCCGGCCATGCCTTGAAGATGGACGGAAAGCGGATAAGTAATTTGATCCTCGACTTCCCGGGGGCTGCGACCCGGCCAATCCGCATAGACAATAACTTGGTTTTCGCTGAGATCCGGCAGGGCATCGATCGATGCAGAATACAGGGCGTAAACCCCGTACCCGCACACGAGCAACAGGGCCGTCAGGACAATCAGCCGGTGATGCACGGACCAACGGATCAGTCCGTCGATCCAGCCGATGCCGCGACTGGGTTCAGGAGCGCTATTCATTGTTCATTTCGGCCTCGGCGTCGAGGAGCAGGGCTGCCGTCGTCACCACTTTATCCCCGGCCGCCAGGCCCGAAATAATTTCCACCTCGTCGTCGCCGGAAAGCCCGAGCGTAACCCGGCGGCGGAGATACTGGCCGTTGCCTTCGTCGAGATAGGCGACCGCGACGGTTCCGGTATTCAAAATGGCGGAGCGAGGCACCGCCAGAACCTCTTCCGAATGCATTTCAATTCTGCCCAGTGCGGATAAATTCTCAAACAACGTTTCGTCACTGTTCAGCAATTTCGCCCGGGCGTGCGCGGTCTGGGCCATGAGATCGATCGCTGGATCGATGGAGCTGACAGTGGAATTGTAGCATTTTCCGGCATGGGCCGGCAGGGTGACCTCCATCGGTTGCCCCGCTTTCAGCCAGTCCAGATCCTGGACGCGAACTTCAAAGACGAACCAGATGGCGCGAAGATCGAGGAGGGAGAAGAGCGGGGCTCCCGCTTCGACCGATTGTCCCACGCTCACCCGCATATCGGTCAAGGTGCTGAAAAACGGAGCAAGAATGGTCGTGGCTGGATCGAGTTCCGTGGCTTGTGACAACTGATCGATCTGCGCGTCGCTTACTCCTAATTGGGTGAGTCTTCGCCGGGCGAGCACGATTGCCTCCCGGTTGGCTTCCGTGGTCGCGGCGTGACTGAGGGTCCAAAAGTCGCGACGCGCGCCCAGCAGTTCGGGACTCATAAGATCCAACAGCGGATCGCCCGCTTTAACATGCTGGCCGATCGTGGGCACATAGATCCGGGTGACCACTCCAGAGGCGGGCGCGGTGAAAGGCGGTGAAGGATGCCAGCCAAAATCATTTTGAAGCGCACCCGCCACCGTTAGAATGCGCGTCAGTCTCGTCCGGTGCACGAGGCTCGTCTGGACCCCCATGGTGGTGATGCTCGAGGACGGCAAGGTTACCAGCTGGGACTCACCCTTTTTTTCGGAAATCGCTACCATTTGCATCCCGCAGATGGAGCAATGATCCGGACTCGAGGAGGTTATCCACGGATGCATCGGGCAACGGTAAAGTCCTTGCGCCACCGCAAGCGGAGTTTCCACCGGCGTCCGATGCGCTTTGAGATACCAGCCGAAACCGGTTCCAAGGCCGAGCCCACCCGCGAGCGCGATTAGCGGAAGGAGCTTCGAGCTAACGCAACCCATTCTGGCTCGACTTTTTTTCGACATCGAGAAATTCAAATCTGTCGGCGCAGGGATGGCAATAAGAAGAACACAGATAATATATTCCTTGGTCGACCGTCGCTATAATAACATCTGCCTCGTCGTTTTCAGACATGAATTTGGCCGGACGCACCCCGCGGTCCGCCCGGCCAAAAATCCAATTACGAAGAGCGATGATGAGCTCTCAACTATCCTGCTCCACACCCGAGTAAGCGGTGCATTCACAGGCGAGCGAAAGAGCTTTCAGCTCCGGTTTCTTCCATTCCTTTTTTGATTCAGTCTGTTTCATATATTTGTTGTTTATTTTTTCTGACTTTGTTCAAAACCCTTTTTGATCGGTTATTATTGGATCGTTAGTGAAACACCTTACGGTGTGATGGTCAGTCCGGGCTGCCCAGTGGTGGCTTCCCTGCTCGCGAAGTCGACCAAGCCGTTAACATCGTCCGTATTTTGGATCAGCTCGACGGAAACGATGTTGTGGCCGGCGGCCCGTTGCGCTTGCACGTAACTTGTCACGTCGAAATTATAATAGATTCCGGTCGTGGTCGAAACGTTGAAGGTGCCGATCAGGGTGCCGGCCGCCGGGGCGTTGTTCCAGGTAATGGTCGATTCGAGCCAGCTCGTCGTGGGCTGCTGGTAAACCGTAATGGTTCGGCTCGCGGTCGAACCGGTGCCCACGACGTACAGCTTGATGACCGCACTGCTCACGGTGGGCATTGAACTCGTGTCAAAGGTGAGATACACATGCCGGGTGTTGTCCGGGGCATCGTTTTTCACCCTGATCGTAGTCGCTCCATTGAAGTTTGTGTTGGCATAAGCTCCACTCCGAACCGTCGCGTTTTGGGTCGGTAGTAATGTACCGCCACCAGAACTCGCGAAACCCATGTAGTTGAGGTTCCATACGCCACCGCCGGTGTCCTGGTTCACGGTCAGGACTTGCTGGCCTGCCGGCAGGGTCACGCTGGCCGTCACCGTAGCCCAGGTTTGATAGCCACCCGTAGCAGGAACGTTGATGTTACCGCTCAGGTTTGTACCTGAGGAATTCGACAGATGGAAGGCGTCGGTCACCGCGTTCGGAGCGGCGACGCGGAAGCTGACCGTGTAAGTGCCGGCTGTGGCCACATTGACCGTATAGCGAAACCACTGGCCGGGGTTTTCCCATCCCACGTCAACGCCGCCGCCCGTGTCTGAGCAGACTTCCAGGTCAACGCCGTCGGTACGATAGCCATTATCCGTCCCATTGACCGAAGTGACATTGTAGGCGACGCCCTGGCCGCCGGTGTCATAGTTTTCGGCCTGGACCGTGCCGGGAATCGGGGCCGGGGTGCCGCCGTACGCACCCTCGCCGCCACTTCCGCCTGAAAGGCCGGCGGCAATAATCCCGACAAACCTGTTCGCCGGAAGCACCAGGCTGCTTACCGTCTTGGCGCTGTTCAGGGCAAAGCTATATCCATAGACATAGATGGACCTGGTGTCCCTGCCTCCCGTGTAAGTGTCCCTATAAGACATCGTAAGGATCGTTGACTCACCGGGATAATTTGCTGACTGTATCCCCCAGTCGCTGAAACTCTGGGTAAAGGTCGAGTTCGTGCCATCCGTGTAGTTCACCTTGATGGTTTGGTTGGTTTGACCGCCACCCATCCCGGAACCCAGCAGTGAAAGGGTCGAAAATTGACCCGCGGGCAGGGTGATGGTTTCATTCGACGCGCCATTGTTCGCGTTGGCGGGAAGCAAGCTGAATGACAAGCCGTTCCAAGTGATCGATGAACCCAGCATGGTGGCGGAATAGGCATAGCCTTCTCCGTCAAATCCGCTGGTGTTGGGGAACGTCGTACCGTCCGTGACCATCCCTTCCATATTACTGTTAGCGGCCGTTAAGCACGGTGTCGTCGCGGTTCCACCGCCACCGCTGATCGGACCGTAAATGCACAGCCCGCCCGTGCCGCTATAGGTCGTGCCAAAATCAGAAACATAGACCAAGCCATTCGCAATGACCGGATAACTGAATTTCGCCAGGTTACCCATCGAGTCCCGACTCGGGTTATCCTGGCTGCTCCAGAGCTGGGTCGCCAGGTTGTTGGCGTCGAATGCGAATAAAATGCCGGGAACTGTGCCAGCGGTGACGGAGTTGGCATCGCCGGAAAGAACCCCGTAAGCCCACGCAATTCCGTTGGTCGTGCCGTTGGCTGAAATCGCAAAGTTTCCACCGGCCATTCCGGGGCCGTTGGTTTCGGGCAAAACCGCTGTAGTCACGGAGGAGGCCGTCGTATTAAACGCACCATTCACATACTGGTAGCACCGTCCGTGATCGTTTTCACCCCAGACGTAGATCGCCGGGCCGGTCGAGTTGACGAAGTAGGCCGGGGCACCATGGATGTGGCCGGTATCACCTCCGGGTTGGTGGACGGCCTGAAATACCTGGATCGCATTCGCATCGTTGGCACTAAGTCCCCCGAGCGAAGCCGGGTTCAGGACATAGATTTTTCCGGTTTTTCCGCCGCCGACGATGTAGCCTGTCCCGGGCATGACCATGCAGCCACCCGATCCCAGATCCAGGTCATTATTGTTGAGGTTCGCATAATCATTCGCCGTAAAATAGCTCGATAGGCCAAGGGTCGGGCTCATTTTCATAATGCTCTCCCCGAAATTATTGACCCCATCCCAAGTCCCGTTTCCGGTGATGTAATAAATATTTCCGCTGCTGTCGGCTGCCGGTCCTTGGCCTGCCATCCAGATCGAATCCAGAGAGGCGCTCCCACCCGGAACCGAGTTATCGAACTCGGCGGTCTTGGCCAGGGTGCCATTATCAAACGCGAAGATGCGCCCGTTGGACGGGGTGTAATCACAATGCGAGCCAAAGCCGATGTAAATTTTGCCGTTAACATCGAGCAACGCCGGCCTTTGGTTTTGCTGGGCCGGGTTGAAGCTGGTCCCTGTAATCAGCACCGGGCTTCCCGCATCCTCGTTTCCCGTGACCAAATCGAGCTTGTGGAGCCGGAAATTAAGCACGCCGCTCCCGTCGCCATACGCACCACTGGTAATCGAAACAACGTAGATGCACGAATTGGCCGCGTTGATCACCGGTGTTGAGATGATTCCTGATTTTCCCGTGATATTAACGCAGCTCTCGGTCGGCGCGGTGCCGAAGTTGACATGCCACAATTGGGCGCCCGTGGTGGCGTCCAAGGCATAGACCGAATTGTTGCACGTCGCCATATATACCACGTTATGGACCACTCCTCCAATCGTCAGTCCGGAGTAAACCAGGGGGTTGGCATAACACTGGTCATCGAGGGCAATTTTGTGAAGCAACCCAAAATGGGTGTCGTTCACGTTGCTGGGCGTAAGAACCGTTTCGGACAGATTTTGCCCGGTGCGGGCAATATCGTTGTGCTGCGTGATGACGTTAACCTGGGCAAACGTCGGCAGGGCGCCGGCCATCATTAAGGCCAGCATCAAGGGTAATTTTTTCATAAATCAACAGAAGTTAAGGGCAAACTAAAGTAGGGGGTACTTTGCCTGATTCAATACAGGCTAAATGCAGGCTAAATAGAGGCTAAATGCAAGAGCAAGCAAATTGGTGATTAGTCAGTCACCAGCAAGGGTTAATAGTTATAATATATGCGTACAAAATCATCCAAAACAGCCATTTCATCGTGCGCGAACCTCCTGCATTTTTTTTGAGAATTTGTTACTTATCAGGGCACTTTAGGTTTAATCGACCCATGACGGGAAAAATTGCCATTCCGAGCCGTGCGAGGAATCTCTGCCTTTCCCGTCGATTTCAATTTCGGAGATGTCAGACTGTCGGCCTTCGGCCTCGGTACCTCGCACGGCTCGGAATGACAAAGTATATTGGATTCTCCGATTCGCTCAGAATGACAAGAGCAAGCGTCAGCTTGCGTGGCGCACATTGCCCACTCTCATAGCTGGAACTCGTCGCCATCCACGCCAACCTTTATGCCCGCGGCTTCAACCGCCGCATGTTCGGGCGAGCCGGGAGCCAGGATCGGATTGGTGTTGTTTATATGAATATATATTTTTATCCGGGCGGACAGTCTCCTCAATAAATCCAGACTGCAATCCCGGATGGTAACATGGCCCATCCCACTTGCCTTGGGTGCGTTGGATTTTACCCTGGACAGCTCATCATCAGACCAAAAAGTGCCGTCAAAGAGCACCGCATCCGATTCCGTGAGGGCCTTGAGCAAGGCGTCGTTGACCCCACCCACATCAGGCGCGACCAGCAACCGTCCCCCACTCTGTTGATCCATGAATTGGTAGGCGACACTGTGCACCCCGGGATGAGGCCCACCTCCGGCGAAAGCAGGCGCCTCCCCTGGAAGCTCAATCGCACGATACATCAGCGTCGAACTGCCGATGAGGGGCGCAAATTCAAGCGTGGGCGGCTCGTGCCAGATTGTGCCACAGAAAGGACCCAGGATCGCCGTTAATCCAAGAAAACCGTTGGCCATGGCCCTGGTCGCGTGAGTGGCATGGATGGACAAAGGCCCTCCCTCGCGCAGGGTGAATAAACCCAGCACATGATCCAAATCCGCATTCGTCAACAGCACCCCAGAAATCGGACTATTGCGCAGGGTGCTGGAGTTGGGCTGGAGCGATGGGGACGCCTCAATCTGCAACGCCAGATCCGGGGCGGCGTTGATTAAAAACCATCTGCCGCTGTCATCGCAAATCGCGACCGACGACTGAGTCCGCCGGCGGATTCGACCAGCCCTGGCTGCCGTGCAGTTCGCACAACTGCAGTTCCACTGGGGCAATCCTCCCCCGGCTGACGTTCCTAGAAGAAGAATGCGAATAATATATCCCTTGGTCGACCGTCGTTATATAATATCTGCCTGATCGTTTTTAGACATTAATTTGGCCGGGCGAGCCCTGCGGTCCGCCCGGCCAAAAATCCCATTACGAAGAGCGATGATGAGCTTTCAACTATCCTGCTCCACACCCGAGTAAGCGGTGCATTCACAGGCGAGCGAAAGAGCTTTCAGCTCCGGTTTTTTCCATTCTTTTTTTGATTCAGTTTGTTTCATATATTTGTTGTTTAATTTTTCCTGACCTTGTTCAAACTATTGAGAAATCCGAGGCGATCCGCGCTCCCTGATGAAACCTGTCAGCAGGCCTCACCAGTCTGCATTTTGATCGCCCCATTGTTTATCAAAGCGGCGTGAGGGTGATCCACTCGGGTGCCATTGTATAGCCGGTCGCAGCGGCATTTTTACCCGAGATGGTAAACGTGAAGGTGCGGGTGGTTCCGGCTGCCCCGGCGGTAAATGTGCCCAAGTCAGCGGTCTGGTCCCAGTTGGAAGTGGCCTGATACTCATCCAAGGTCGACATTTGCGGCTGCGCATTGCCATTGACGGTCAGCTTGCATTGGCCACGCGAAGGATCCGATCTGTATCCAACCGAGACATCGTAGCTGGTGCCCTGGACGATGCCGGTTACGGTAAATTGCACATATTGCCCCACGGCTGTGGAGGACAGCGTGCAGGCGATCCCGCCATTGGGGCCACCGGTAACCTGAGCGTAACTGACCCCGGCCGTGTTGCTCTCCGCCAGGGTTGAACACTGCTCGGTCATCCCTGCTGTCCCGCCTGAAAGCATGGCTCCAACAATCGCCACAAATCTGTTAGCCGGAAGGACCAAGTTGTTTACCGTCTTGGCGCTGTTTATGGCAAAGCTATAGCCATAGAGATAGTATGGAGCCGTTTGGTTGGTTCCATCGAATTTGTTCCTATGGCCCATGGTAATGGCCGTTGACTCGCCGGTGTAATTTGACTGCGTCCCCCAGTCGCTGAAACTTTGGGTAAAGACGGAGTTTGTACCATCCGTATAGTTCACCGTGACGGTTTGGTTGGTTTGACCGGCTTGTGATCCCATCCCGGAACCAAGCAGTGAAAGGGTCGAAAACCGACCCTCGGGCAGGGTGACGGTCTCGTTCGATGCGCCATTGTTCGTATTGGCCGGAAGGAAGCTAAAATTCAGGCCGTTCCAAGTGAGCGATGAACCCAGCAAGGTGGCGGAATAGGCCCACCCTTCTCCGTCAAATCCGCTGGTGCCGGGGAACGTCGTACCGTCCGTGACCATCCCTTCGATATTAGCAGCCGATGCGGTTAACGCGTTCGTGCCGGCGACGATTTGTCCTGAAAGGCCGGCGGCAATAATCCCGACAAACCTGTTCGCCGGAAGCACCAGGCTGCTTACCGTCTTGGCGCTGTTCAGGGCAAAGCTATATCCATAGACATAGATGGACCTGGTGTCCCTGCCTCCCGTGTAACTGTCTCTATAAGACATCGTAAGGACCGTTGACTCACCGGGATAATTTGCTGACTGTATCCCCCAGTCGCTGAAACTCTGGGTAAAGGTCGAGTTCGTGCCATCCGTGTAGTTCACCTTGATGGTTTGGTTGGTTTGACCGCCACCCATCCCGGAACCCAGCAGTGAAAGGGTCGAAAATTGACCCGCGGGCAGGGTGATGGTTTCATTCGACGCGCCATTGTTCGCGTTGGCGGGAAGCAAGCTGAATGACAAGCCGTTCCAAGTGATCGATGAACCCAGCATGGTGGCGGAATAGGCATAGCCTTCTCCGTCAAATCCGCTGGTGTTGGGGAACGTCGTACCGTCCGTGACCATCCCTTCCATATTACTGTTAGCGGCCGTTAAGCACGGTGTCGTCGCGGTTCCACCGCCACCGCTGATCGGACCGTAAATGCACAGCCCGCCCGTGCCGCTATAGGTCGTGCCAAAATCAGAAACATAGACCAAGCCATTCGCAATGACCGGATAACTGAATTTCGCCAGGTTACCCATCGAGTCCCGACTCGGGTTATCCTGGCTGCTCCAGAGCTGGGTCGCCAGGTTGTTGGCGTCGAATGCGAATAAAATGCCGGGAACTGTGCCAGCGGTGACGGAGTTGGCATCGCCGGAAAGAACCCCGTAAGCCCACGCAATTCCGTTGGTCGTGCCGTTGGCTGAAATCGCAAAGTTTCCACCGGCCATTCCGGGGCCGTTGGTTTCGGGCAAAACCGCTGTAGTCACGGAGGAGGCCGTCGTATTAAACGCACCATTCACATACTGGTAGCACCGTCCGTGATCGTTTTCACCCCAGACGTAGATCGCCGGGCCGGTCGAGTTGACGAAGTAGGCCGGGGCACCATGGATGTGGCCGGTATCACCTCCGGGTTGGTGGACGGCCTGAAATACCTGGATCGCATTCGCATCGTTGGCACTAAGTCCCCCGAGCGAAGCCGGGTTCAGGACATAGATTTTTCCGGTTTTTCCGCCGCCGACGATGTAGCCTGTCCCGGGCATGACCATGCAGCCACCCGATCCCAGATCCAGGTCATTATTGTTGAGGTTCGCATAATCATTCGCCGTAAAATAGCTCGATAGGCCAAGGGTCGGGCTCATTTTCATAATGCTCTCCCCGAAATTATTGACCCCATCCCAAGTCCCGTTTCCGGTGATGTAATAAATATTTCCGCTGCTGTCGGCTGCCGGTCCTTGGCCTGCCATCCAGATCGAATCCAGAGAGGCGCTCCCACCCGGAACCGAGTTATCGAACTCGGCGGTCTTGGCCAGGGTGCCATTATCAAACGCGAAGATGCGCCCGTTGGACGGGGTGTAATCACAATGCGAGCCAAAGCCGATGTAAATTTTGCCGTTAACATCGAGCAACGCCGGCCTTTGGTTTTGCTGGGCCGGGTTGAAGCTGGTCCCTGTAATCAGCACCGGGCTTCCCGCATCCTCGTTTCCCGTGACCAAATCGAGCTTGTGGAGCCGGAAATTAAGCACGCCGCTCCCGTCGCCATACGCACCACTGGTAATCGAAACAACGTAGATGCACGAATTGGCCGCGTTGATCACCGGTGTTGAGATGATTCCTGATTTTCCCGTGATATTAACGCAGCTCTCGGTCGGCGCGGTGCCGAAGTTGACATGCCACAATTGGGCGCCCGTGGTGGCGTCCAAGGCATAGACCGAATTGTTGCACGTCGCCATATATACCACGTTATGGACCACTCCTCCAATCGTCAGTCCGGAGTAAACCAGGGGGTTGGCATAACACTGGTCATCGAGGGCAATTTTGTGAAGCAACCCAAAATGGGTGTCGTTCACGTTGCTGGGCGTAAGAACCGTTTCGGACAGATTTTGCCCGGTGCGGGCAATATCGTTGTGCTGCGTGATGACGTTAACCTGGGCAAACGTCGGCAGGGCGCCGGCCATCATTAAGGCCAGCATCAAGGGTAATTTCTTCATAAATCAATTGGGGTTAAGAGCCAAACTAAAATATGGGGTATTTTACCTACTAAGTTTAGGTAAATTCAGAAGCAAGCAAGTTGGTGATTAGTCAGGCGCCAGCAAGGGAAAACTCTATGAAATTATTAATAAAATTATAAAAAACAGTCATTTCAGGGTGCGTGAATCTCCCGCATTTTTTCGAGGACTTGTTACTGCCCTTCTCACAATAATTGGCTTCTCCATCTCAAGACTGCTGAAGCCATTGACCTGATCTGGGTCATAGCCACGACGGTAATCGGGTCGTTGCGTGCGCAACAGCAGCCTCAATCGCAGCCGCGGTTTTTGCAACGGCGACACGACCCCTTTCGGATCGTTTAGGCGGTTTTGAAAACCGCCCCGAGGTTATGCAGGTGGCGGAGGTTGGCAGAGAGACCGTTGTCGAAGTTGTTCATTTCATTCCCGGCCAGCTGAAAGCCATGACGCCGGAGAACTGGACCATAATCAGGGACGAACTACTCAAAGAATTTGAATGCCAGCCAAAAGATGCAAAAAGCCAAGAGAGCCCCTTCTGTTGAAATAGTGGACGCGAACGCGATGAAAAAAACGGGCAATATCGCGTGACCGGGCTGCACATTTTCCGGCAACTGGGGGCGATTTCGCCTATATCCGCCCCTGTTCGCGCCTCGCCTAAACTCACCATGAAAAACAACAAACCCCTCACAACCAAAAGATTGTGAGGGGCAAATTGGGTGCAGGGGTTGGATTTGAACCAACGACCTTCAGGTTATGAGCCTAATGAATTGCCTATGAGCAATTTGCACACGAATGAAGCGGACGATTTCAGACGGTTTCAGACGAGCGTGGCCGCACTAGAAAAGGACAATTTTTGGACAGTTAGCTTTTCAGAGTGAAATTCAGTAAATCTGGCCTTGGGTCAGACGCGGCAGGATCCCGGCCTTGGTCTTGATCGCGACCGGCATGGTTTCGTGCTTCATGCCATCAAGCAGACGAAAGACGGCGAAATGCAGATGGGGTTGCGAGGTGAACCCCGTAGCGCCGGAAAGCCCGATCGGCTGGCCCGCCTGCACGGTTGCCCCCAGCGCGACCCGCACGCCGCCATTCTTCAAATGCAGATATTCAGCATAGCTTCCGTCGCTGTGCCGGATGACGACATAATTAGCGCAGTTAAAAAAGACCGGGTAAGGGCCGCCGGCGTCCGAGTCCTGCCGCACGCCCACGACCACACCCTCGCGCGCCGCGCATACCGTCGTACCCACCGGCATGGCCCAGTCGTAGGCGTACTCGTTCCCCGACCCGGCATAGTGGCTGAATTTTCCAAAATAGCCCTGGATGAGCACGTGCCTCTCGTCGGGCGAATAAGGCAGCAGATAAACCGCCTTTGCATCCGGAACACTGCCCCGCACACCATATTTCCATTGGAATTGATAGTGATAATAATGGGCGCTGCGCGGATCCCCGGCGCGCAATACGGCCAATTCCATCGTCTTTTGTCCCTTCACCTCCACGGTAACAGGCAAGGCTCGCGACGCCGCCATGTTCTGCAGGCTCGCCTCCAAGGTAACGGTGTAATCGAGCAACTGGTCGGATTCCGCCAGCAGCCGAACCTCATCGCCCTGCCGCTCCTCGACGATGCGCACCGCCCGATCGTCGCAATTGGCCAAGGCCGGGGCGATCAGCCCAAAAACGAGGATCAGCCAGGCGGCGATTTTCATCAATCTTGATTTCAATAAACGTGAGCTGACACGTTGGGATCACCCGACCCGTTCGGGTCATCCTTGGTAAGATGGAAATGCCATCCATACTCCTCTTGATAGAGAACATCTCCCTTGATCTCCATGTGCCAGACGCCACAGGCATGGGTGAGCACCAAATCATCGCCGCTGATTTCATACGTGCACATCGGCCCCCAAACCTTGCCGTCGCCGTACATTTGCACCTGCCGTTCGTCCAAGAACTTTAGCGAGAACCGCGGAGACGCCTCTTCCTCCATCGTCCAATATCCGCTAATTCCATGAATATGGGCATTACTGACCGCGCCTGGCCGGAGCCTTAAAATTTGGCCCTTGAAATGCCAGATCGCGAATACCGCGCACACGATCAGGGTTACTTTAAATAATTTCATATTTCTCTATCCCCCAGCCCGCCCTGCCCTCTCTTTGCATCGCAGGTGAACTAAAAGAATTGAGGCGAGCTTGCCAAAGCCGAGGCACGGCTCAATCTCCAATTCCGACATAACTTGGGCGGTCGCATCTCTACCTATTTCCCTTAAACTTTCGCGGATGAAAGAGGCTGCGAAATTTCTCCGGGGTTGACCGGGACAAGTGCCACGAGGCGGGCCGTTTCGACAAGCTCAAGGCCCCGAGCCTGTCGAGGGGCAAGGCATTGGGATGTTCAGTTTGACGTAGGCGAAATTTGATCCGTTTCAGGATGGTTCGTAGCCGAGAAGCTGTTCCAAGCTTTTTTAAGTTTTGGCACGCTGGCGTTCATCGTGCTTTGGTTGGCTTGTGAGGTTCATTTTCCTATAGCTTGGGCGGTCGCATCCCTACTTCAGTTCGGTTCGGGCGCATCGTTGATGAAAGAGGCAACGGGCATCCCTACGGTTGACCAAGGAACGTGGCACGAGGTGGGCAGGCCACTGGGATGTTAAGTAAGATGTAGGTGAAAATTTCTTCGATCTGTGAAGATTCGATAACCGAGAAGCCGTTCAGTGACGATTTATACAAAAAGCCGCGCAGTTGGCATCTGGCCCGCGCCCCGCTTATGGTTGGCTCGTGGGTTCATTTCGGCGACAAAATACGACGCCAACTTTTTCAGCCGCCCCCGCCGTCACCACGTCCAAGTTGAACGCTTACTCGCATTCGTCACGTTTCTTACATGCAGTTTTTCGGATTATAAACAAGGCCGGAAAACCCAAAGAAACCGAAAGGAGCGGTGGGATATAAATCTTTCCATAGTTGATATAAAAACTAATAAAAAGAAAACCGAAGAAGCCCAACAACAATATCATTAAAAAATCCAAAAAACGAACAACTAAAACCCATTGCTTCCGCGTGTATGCCATAAGATATTTTGTTTAAGTGTTAGCGAAGCTTTATTTCAATGTCATTTCCCGCCACAGTCAATATTCCATTTCCGTATATCTTGATTCAGCTGCTGTACATCATCAAGAAACTTTTCTCGGTCGATTCCGCGCTGAATATCATCACCGAGTTTCAAATCTTGTTGGAGTTTCTGATCTTCATATAGGTTGAACGCGTCGATTCCAACAGCCCCTGTAACAAGCACAGCTCCGCCAATAATTGTCACGGGCGTAGGAGTTTTCATCATTGTTTGCCCAACCCAAGCTGAACCTCCAAAAATCGCCCCCTGCCGGGCCACTTCCAAAAGGGCACCCCCATAGCTCGCCTTTGTTCCGTACAACCCTTGCCCAACAGCATTGCCAACAGCCTGACCATAAGGAATAACAAATGTTATCGCAGATATTCTGCTAATCGCAGTTCCTGTATAGCCAGCGTTTGAAGCCAAGAAATCTGCAAGTCCTGCGAGGGTTCCGGTCGCGTCAGACACCTCAACAAGAGAGGGCTTTCCCTCTACTTGAGGTGGCCGTGGCCCATAAAGCCTTGCATTCTGCTGGTCAGCAATTTGTTTCCGTAATTCTAATTTCTTTTTGCGAGCATCACAATCACAGTCCAAACCTAGATAGTCCCAGTGATCGACCGCATCGTTGCGAACAAACGCATACAGGTTGACTCCGCCCTGTTCCTCGATCGGATCCCGGCTGAGCCACCGGCCCGTGCCCGGATTGTAATATCTTTGGCCATAGTAATAGAACCCGGTGACCAAATCTCGCTCCTTGGTGCTGAACTGATAGGGGTTGACGTCGGCGAGGGGGCCAGTGGCGCTGATCCTGTCTCCGAACGGCGAATATTGGTAATGAGCCTGTTCACTGCCATCATCGCCTACGAGGTCGATGACGTTACCGTTGCCGTCGTAAAAATAGTTGGCGGCGGTAAAAGTCGATGGATTCGACGAGCTCACCACTGGCTGGCTCAGAGCCAGCAGGCCACCAATGCCGCCGGCGCCTTCGAGGGAACCGGATAGATCGAGACCGCGAGTGTAGCTGCGGAGCAACGTGGGAGTCGAGAGTCCAGAGCCAAGAGTCGAGAGCGGGACAGCCCATTCCTCGATTACGCGACGGCCGTCGTAGACAAACAGAATGTCGGAGGTCAGATTCCCAGAGGTGGAAACCTTCGCTTCGACGCGGCGGCCGAGACCATCGTAAGTGTAAATGCTGTCGTGCGTGGAATCGGAGACTTCTACCAAGCGGTTCTCCTCGTCGTAGCGGAGGGTCATGCCTTGGAGAGATGTGGTGTTGCCGTTCAAATCGTATGAGGGGGAGACAGGAGTCGTGGAGCCAGGATTCAGGATGGAAGTGTACTGGTTGACTGAGTTGGGAGTGTAGCTCGTAGTTGCAGGTTGAGAGCTGAGAGTTGAGAGCAATGAGGCGGTCTGTCTGTTCCCGATGCCATCGTAGGCGTAGGTGTA